>ERZ773197.1719-NODE-1719-length-14671-cov-3.182608_pt1 | contig 14671 bp, 12 predicted proteins | sample MGYA00580999_ERZ773197 | MGnify/ENA primary metagenome ERZ773197 (study PRJEB29015, sample SAMEA2738166) | human oral metagenome | biome: human oral; feature: human-associated habitat; material: saliva | place: China | collected 2185 ...
AGGCCGTGCCCGCGGCCGCAGACCAGAAGCTCTACACGATCGGGCACCGCCTCGAGAGCGTCGAGCACAACAACGTCTCGCCGAGCCACGACCAGATCATCTGCGAGTGCGAGCTCGTCACGAGGAAGATGCTCGAGAAGACGATGGACGCCCTTCCGGGCGGCCAGCTCGACGACGTCCGGCGCCAGGTCCGACTCGGCATGGGCCCCTGCCAGGGCGGCTTCTGCTCCCAGCGTGCGACCGGCATCGCCCATGAGCGCGGGCACATCGACTCCGTCGAGGCGAACGACCTGTTCAAGACCTTCCTCAAGAACAGGTGGATCGGCCTGTGGCCGATCATGTACGGCAAGCAGCTCCGCCAGACGGCCCTCGACAACTGGATCCACGAGGGGACGCTCGACGTGGAGCACCTCCCCGAACCGGAGCCCGCACCCGAACCCGCCACCGAATCCGTGAAGGAGGACGTCCGATGAGAGACGCCGTCGTCATCGGCGCCGGCCTCGCTGGCCTCGCCGCCGCACTCCGCCTCGCCCGCGGGGGAGCGAGCGTCACGCTCGTCACCAAGGGCATCGGCGGGCTCCAGCTCTCCCAGGGCACCGTCGACCTCCTCGGCTACTCCGAGAAGCGCGTCGACGCGCCCCTCGCCGCGATCCCCGAGCACGTCGCGACCCGTCCGACCCACCCCTACGCGCACTTCGCGCCCGAGGACGTCGCCGCCGCCGCGAACTGGCTGAAGGACGTCGTCGGACCTGACCTCCTCGTCGGCGACCCCGCCGAGAACGTCCTCATCCCGACCTCGGTCGGGGCCCTGCGCCCGACGAGCCTCTACCAGCCCTCGATGGCCGCCGGGATCCCCGCCGCGGGGAAGTCCTACTGCATCGTCGGCCTCTCCCGGCTCAAGGACTTCTCCCCGACGCTCATCGCCGAGAACCTCGCCCGCCAGAACGGCCCGGACGGGACACCGATCGCGGCCCGCTCGCTCATCGTCGACGTCGAGATCCGCCCCGGCGAGATCGACACCACGGGCACGAACCACGCGCGCGCCCTCGACGGGGCCGCGATGCGCGAGAAGTTCGCCGCCGCCATCGCACCGCACCTGCGCGACGGAGAGATCGTCGGCCTGCCCGCGGTCCTCGGCCTCAACGATCTGAGTGCCTGGAAGGACATCGCCGACCGTCTCGGCCACGAGGTCTTCGAGATCCCGATGCAGCCGCCGTCGGTCCCCGGCATGCGGCTCAATCAGGCGCTCACCGAGCTCGTCAAGCACGAGGCGCGCTTCATCCTCGGCTCCGCCGTCACCGGCGTCGAGGCCGCGGACGGCGTCGTCAAGGCCGTGACGATCTCGACCGCCGGGCGCCCGACGCGCATCGAAACGAAGAACGTCGTCCTCGCCGGCGGCGGCTTCGAATCCGGCGCGCTCGACATGGACTCCTACGGAACCCTCTCCGAAACCATCCTCGGACTCCCCGTCCTCGCGGCCGAGGGCCAGCTCCTCCACGGGGACTTCTGGGGGAGCGACCAGCCGGTCTTCCTCGCCGGGCTCGAGGTCGATGACGACATGCACCCCCTCGGCGCCGGGAAGTCGCCCGTCTACTCCAACGTCTACGCGGCCGGCGGGAACCTCGCCGGAGCGACCCGCTGGCGCGAGAAGTCGGGGGAGGGCATCGCCCTCGCCTCCGCTCTGCGCGCCGCCGATCAGATCCTCGGGAGCCTCAAATGACCATCGAAGCAGCGAACGTTCTCGGCCTCGCCGATGAGGACTTCGGCCTCCGCGCCAGCCTCGACTCCTGCGTGAAGTGCACGATCTGCGAAACCCAATGCCCGGTCATGAGGGTCACCGACCTCTTCCCCGGACCCAAGTACTCCGGCCCGCAGGCCGAGCGCTACCGCAAGGAGGGGCGCATCGTCGACTCCTCGATCGACTACTGCTCCTCGTGCGGCACCTGCACGCTCGTATGCCCGCAGGGCGTCAAGGTCACCGAGATGATTCACCACGCCCGCACGGACATGAAGAAGGAGAAGGGCATCCCGGTCCGCGATCACCTCATCGGCCGCACGGGCTTCATCGGCACCGTCATGACGCCCGTCGCTCCGATCGCGAACTGGGCCCTCGACGTCAAGCCGATCCGCATCGCCATGGAGAAGGTCATCGGCGTCCACCGCTCGGCCCCGATGCCGCGCGCCGCGGGCCGGACCTTCGAGGGCTGGTTCAAGAAGCACACGCCGCTCCCGCAGTCGGGCACCAAGGGGCAGGTGATCTTCTTCCACGGCTGCGCCGGCCAGTACTTCGAGGTCGAGACCTCGATCCACTCGGTCCAGGTCCTCGAGCACCTCGGGTACGAAGTCCTCGTCCCGCCGCACGGCTGCTGCGGCCTCGCCCTCCAGTCGAACGGCCTGTACGACGAGTCGCGGAAGTACGTCTCGAAGCTCACCGAGGACCTGCGCAAGGCGAACCGCAACGCGCCGATCATCTCGGCGTCCGGCTCGTGCGCGGGCATGCTCCGCCACGAGGCGAACGAGATCCTCGAGATGGACACCCCCGAGCTCAAGGACGTCGGCTCGCGCATGTGGGACATCTGCGAGTTCCTCATGCACCTTCATGAGGTGGGCGAGCTCGATCTCAACTTCCAGCGGATCGACGTCACCATCCCGTATCACGCCCCCTGCCAGCTGAAGTCCCAGGGGCTCGGCCTCCCGGCCATCGAACTCATGGAGCTCATACCGGGCGTCACGGTCAAGGAGTCGAACCAGCCGTGCTGCGGCATCGCCGGCACCTATGGCATGAAGAAGGAGAAGTACGACATTGCCCAGGCGGTCGGCAAGCCCGTCTTCGACTTCATCAAGCAGGTGAACGTCGAACTCGCGGCCTGTGACACGGAGACCTGCCGTTGGCAGCTGCGCACCGCTACCGGCGCGAACGTCGTCCACCCGATCTGGCTCATCCACAAGGCCTACGGACTGCACTGAGCAGGCCGTGCCCGCCCGACGCCCATCCCGCCTTAAAGACGATCGATGGGTGCCAGCTGTCGCTTTCTGGGAGAAGAGCCGGAATCGGATCCCGATTCGGTGGCGAAGGTTCATCAAAGCTTGTGATCGATCACTCTTTGTGGGCATCATGCAGACATTAGACGTCCTGAAGAGAAGAGATCTCTGATGAACTCGATGAACTCCTCGACCCGCAAGAAGACATTGATCCGGCTCCTCGCCTGTGTGGCAGCCCTCGGCCTCGTCCTGTCCGGATGCGCCAGCGGACGCTCCGCCTCCATCGTTGAGCCTGCGGTGGGGACGAGTACCGTTGTCCCGGGGGACGTCACAGCCGAGGGCGACGCTGTTGGCGACGCTTGGGGGAACGCGTCCGGCGTCAATACGACTGCCAGCGATGCGGAGGGTACCGGTTCGCAGCTCTCCATCGACCAGCAGATCATCGTCACCGGCGAGATGACCCTCAAGGTTGATGACCCCAAGAAGACCGTGGACGACGTCAAGAAGATCGTCGTCGACGCCAAGGGTAAGGTCTCGTACTCATCGCTGAACTCCAACGAGTACGACCTATCCGGCGTCATGACGGTGCGCGTGCAAGCGGACCGGTACGACGCCGTCGTCGCCGACATCGCAAACCTCGGCGAGATCACCAAGCAGACGATGGACGCTCAGGACGTCGGCGCAGAGGTCGCTGACCTTGATGCGCGGATCAAGGCGCTCGAGGCTTCAATTGCCCGTCTCACCGACCTCATGAAGAATGCGGAGACGACCAGCGACCTCATTGAAGCCGAATCCGAACTCACTGAGCGCCAGAGCCAGCTTGATGGTCTCAATGCTCAGCGCGCCTGGTACGCCGATCAAGTGTCCTATTCGACTCTGAACCTGCACATCGACACGCCCACCATACTCACCGGTGGCGCATCGGGCTCGGTGTGGGAGCAATCCTGGGACACCTTCGTCAGGGGCCTCGGCGGCGTGCTCTTCTTCCTCGTCATGTTGCTGCCGTGGCTGATCGTCATCGTTCCCGTCGTCCTGCTCCTGGTGTGGTGGTGCCGTCGCCGTAAGATGCGCCGTGCCGTTGCTCCCCCTACGCCCCCGTTGGTGTCGCCCGCCGCTGCGAAACCCGGTGGCGATGCCGCGCCCGTGAGCGTGCAGGCCGTCGGCCTCGCGCCGACGCCTCTCGACGATCCTGAGACTGTGGACGAGGGTGTGTCCTGCGATCAGACTGATTCTGAATCGGCCTCCGCGTCGGATAACGAGTAGGTTGAGCGTTGATCCTCGGTCCGATTGTCACTGCGTTGGACCTGAGCTACGTGCGCGTCGCCGAGGAACGCGATCGCTTCTTGATCGCGGGGGAGGGATTGGCGTAGGCGAGGATGAGACCTTCCTGCAATCGCTAAACAGCGATATGATCGCTTTATGACGATTGAAGACTTTGAAACCACACGTGGACCCGCCTTCGAGGTGAGTGAATCTCAGGCCGTGCTCTTCCATGCTCTATCGGATCCGGGACGCCTCGCACTACTGCGTCACCTCTCTTCCGGTGAACACCGGGTTCGCGATCTCGTCGACCACATGCATCTTGCTCAATCGACCGTCAGCAAGCACCTCGCATGCCTCAAGGACTGCGGCCTCGTCACCGTTCGTCCCGAAGGCCGCGCTTCCTGGTTCTGCCTGGCCGACGAGCCTCGTCTTGCCGAACTCTTGGGCGTAGCCGAGCGGATACTCGAAGCCTCCGGAGCCGTCCTCGACTCGAAGACCCACTACGACGCGGACGGAGACTGACCATGTCTGACGAATACGATGGACACGACAAGCTCTCTGGCGAACATACGCATGGCGGACACTCTCATGCGGGTCATTCTCACGGTGCCGGAGCCTCGCATACACGCCTGATCGTCGCCTTCGCCATCACCTGTGGCATCGTCATCGCCCAGCTGCTGGGCAGCTGGATCACCGGATCCCTCGCCCTGCTCACCGACACCGCCCACGCGATTGTTGACGCATCTGGATTGGCCCTCGCCCTGGCCGCCTCCACCATCGCCCGGCGCCCCGCCACCGGCGCGCGCACCTGGGGCCTTAGACGCATCGAGGTGATCGCCGCCCTCGCCCAGTCGATTCTGCTCATCGTCGTCGGCGTCTACACGGCCGTTGAAGGTATTGCCCGACTCGCCGACCCGCCCGAGATTATGGGGACGGAACTGCTCGTCTTCGGCGTCATCGGGATGATCGCCAATGTCGCCTCTGTTGCCGTGCTGTCGGGCGGGCGGGACGCCAGCCTTAATATGCGGGCTGCGTTCCTGGAAGTCCTCAACGATGCCCTCGGATCTCTGGGCGTCATCGTTGCCGCCCTGGCGATCCGTCATACGGGCTTCGATCGGGCCGATGCGATCGCTGGCCTGTTCATAGCCACCCTCATCGTGCCCAGAGCCTTGATGATCCTCCGCCAGACGCTGGCCATCCTCATGGAATTCGCTCCCTCCGGTGTCGACCTTGAGGAGGTGCGAGGACACATACTCGCCCTCGAGCACGTCGAGGACGTCCACGACCTGCACGCCAGCGTCATCGGCACGGGCCTGCCGATCATCTCCGCACACGTCGTCGTGGGGGAGAACTGTTTCGAGACCACCCATGCGCTTTCGATCCTCCAGGAAGTGCGCGAATGCGTGGCCACACACTTTCCCGTAGCCTTCGAGCATTCGACGATCCAGCTGGAGACCGCCAGCGTCCACGCGGCAGAACCGCATTGCGCGGTGGACGCCTGACGAACAAACCCGCGCCTGGCGGAGCACTCTGGGCCACAACGCGGTGGAGAATGACGAATCCCCCTGTGCACACCGTTGAAAGCGGTGGGCACAGGGGGATTCGCTCGCTATGGGCTACTGCGCGTTGAGCGCGGCGGTCGGGGAGGTCTTCGACGCGCGGATAGCCGGATACAAGCCAGCAATCGCGCCGATGACGACCGTCACGCCGAGTCCGGCCCCGATCACCCATGCGGGTAGCGAGAAAGGCCACGAGTTCACCAACGACATTCCGCCGGTGACGCTCACTCCGAAGACGCAGCCGAGTGCTCCGCCGAGGAACGAGAGGAGCAGCGCTTCGGCGATGAACTGAATGAGGATGTGCGAGCGTTTGGCGCCCAGTGCTCGCCTCAAACCGATCTCACGGCGCCGTTCGAGCACGGAGATGATCATCGTGTTGGCAACTCCGATTCCACCGACGAGCAGGGCGATGGATCCGACTCCCGCGAGAAGAGTCGTGAATGCCTGATTCGCAGCATTCTTAGCGGCGAGCGCATCCGAGGGTCGCGACACCTCGACGGCGGTGGGCGCCTGCGGATTGAGCGTCGGTCCGAGGAGTTCGCGGACCTTCGCCACCGCATCATCACTGGATCGCTCGTAAATGGTCGTCGGACGCATGTCTTGACCGAATGCGGAATGAGCATTGTCCTGACCGATGAGTGCCGAGGAGTCGAGCTCGGGGGCGAGGACCACCGGCTTAAGAATGCCAATGACGGTGTAGAGCGAGTCGCCGAGCCAGATCTGCGATCCGGGGGAGACCACTCCAAGGCGCGCGGCGGCCGTCGCACCGAGGACCGCCGTCGGGTACGAACCCGTTGCTTTGTTGAGCCACGTGCCTTTGTCGAGCTCGCCAGCGACCACGTCGAGGAGGCGTTCATCGGCGGCGAGCGCCTCAATGCCGCCGGTCGCCTGCTTGTTAGAAAGAGACGAACGGTAGACATTCGCGGGAAGCTTCTGCGTCGACGATGCCGCCTCGACTCCTTCAATGAGGAGTGTTCGCCCGACGGCGTCCTCGGAGAACTTCGTTTGCTTACCGGCGAGGTCGGAGCCCGCGGTCGCCGTCAGCATGTTGGTCCCCAGCGCGTCCAGTTGATTGGCGAGTTGAGCGCGTGAGGACAAAGAGATCCCAATGACGGCGATCATCGCGGCGATGCCGATGGCGATGCCCAGCGCTGACAGGAGTGCTCGAGTCGGACGCGAGCGAATTCCAGTGGAAGCGAGTCGCGCGACATCGGAACCGCGCAGGTGCGAAGCAAGGCGAGTGTCGGATTGTGACATCAGGCGCTCTCCTCCAGCGAATCGTTCTGCGAATCGGACACGATGCGTCCGTCGCGGATCATGACACGACGCGGCAAGCGGGCCGCCAGATCATTGTCGTGCGTGATGACGACGATGCTCGTGCCTTCGGCGTTCAGACTGTGGAGCAGCTCGACGATGGACTCACCGGAGCGGGAGTCAAGATTCCCCGTCGGCTCATCTGCCAGGAGCAAAGGCGGGTTCGAGACGACGGCGCGGGCGATTGCCACGCGCTGGCGCTCGCCGCCCGACATCTGGTGGGGACGGTGATCGAGACGGTGCGCAAGACCGACGCGCTCCAATGCCTCGCGCGCCTTTTGGCGGCGGACCGATCGAGGAACCCCGAGGTAGAGCATTCCGTCGGCCACATTGTCGAGGGCGGAAGAACCCTCGGCGAGGTGGAACTGCTGGAACACGAAGCCGATCGAGTGCGCGCGCAGCGCCGACAATTCGGCGTCTGACAGGGTCGAGACATCAACGCCGTTGATGCTAACGACTCCCGAGGACGGACGATCGAGAGTTCCAATGAGGTTGAGCAATGTGGACTTGCCCGACCCGGAGGGCCCGACGATCGCGACGAACTCGCCGGACTCAACGCGCAGGTTCACACCCGCACAGGCAGCCACGGGAGGGTCGCCGTACAAGCGTTTCACCTGATCCAATTCGATAATGGCGCTCACTGCTTCGGCACCACCACTGAATCACCCTCGGCGATGCCCTCGCCGCTGATCTCGACGCGTCCTGCGGCGAACAGGCCGGTCGTCACGGGGACCTTCTTCGTTGTTCCATCCGGATTGACGACCTCCACGCCGAAGGTCTTGGAGTCCAGGGCGATGAGCGCACTCACCGGAACGTGCAGGACGTTCTCCTTCGACTCGGACGGCAGTCCGATGGTGATTGAGGCCTCTTGGAAAGCGCTGGTCTTTTCCGGATCATCGGGCGTGATCGTCACAGGGATAATGCGGGTCTTCTGGTCGGAAGACTCCGAGGATTTCTTATCCGTGGGAGTGCCGACGGTCGCGATCTTCCCGGTCGTCGTCGTCCCGTCGGGCAGGTGAAGGCTCACCTCGCGACCAATGGTCGCCAGGGACTGATTCGCGAGGGGGATTTCGGCCTCAACGGTCTGGGTGGTCGACGTCGCCTTGTACAGTTCGGCGCCGACTGAGGTTCGATCACCGGGACGGACGCTCAACTCGCCGACTCGCAGGTCATGGGGCTCGAAGACGATGCGCCCCAGAGGGATGGTGCCGGTCTGCGTGAGCCCGTTCGCCTTCTGCCAAGCGATGACCGCCTTACGGGTCACCCAGTCGAAGCGATTATCCGGTTCATCCTCGAAGAATCCCAGCTCCTTCAACGCGGTCTCTAGCTGGTGGATGTCTTCGCCATTCGTTGAGTCGATGTTCAGCTCGCGCCATGCCGGCACTGAACCGTGCATGAGGTAGGAGGGCTCGTCGCCGACTTCGGCGAGTTCCTGCCCCTGTCCGATGATGTCACCGGGCTTGGGCAAAGACGTGACGACGCCGTCGAATCCGGAGGCGACGCCGTGTGAATTCGAGTAGCGAAGAGTCGCGGTCAAAGAGGTCTCTCCCGACAGGGTGCCCTTGGCGATCTTCTCGGTCGAACCGGTGAAGCTCTGTGCCTCGGAGTCGGCGGCCTGGGTCTGCCCGTAGTAGTGGGTCCCTATTGCGGCGCCGCTGCCAGCGAGGACGAGGAAGGCGATCGTTGCGGCTACAGCCCATTTTTTCTTCGAGCGACGCGGCTCAACGGGCGTCGCGGAGTTCTTCTGATCATGCGCCATAGTGGTATTGCTCACTTGATGTCCTCAACCGTCGACAAGCACTTCTCAACCTCTTCCTTGGGAACGTTATTGAAAACGATGCCTTCGCCAGCCTTCGGATCGGGAACGTCAAAGCCCTTCTTGCGCAGGCACTCCGCCGTCTTGATACCGATCTCCGTGAGGTCTGCCCCGGCGGAACCGTCCGCATCGGTTACTGGAGCGGGACCGAGCTTGTCGGTGCACTTCTGAAGGGCCTTGTCGAAAGCGGCCTGGTCAATGTCGGCGGGGATCTGATCGTCCTGGTCCGGCTTGGGATCAGGGATGTCGATCCCGGAATCGCGCAAGCATTGGCGGAAGGCCAGGGTGTAGTCCTCGGAGGCGCTCGCCGAGGACGACGACGAAGAGGAGGACGGGGATGAGCCGGAGGACTGCTGCGAGGACTGAGGGCCTGACGAGCAGGCCGCCAATGCGACCATCAGGGCGAGCGCGGAAGCAGAGGTGGCGAGCTTGCTGCGAGTCTTCAACGGATTCTCCTTGTTGTTCTCATGCCTCGTTGATTCCTTGTTGATCGCTGAGGCGAAATCTGTGCCGGGCAACCGGCGATGGCAGTATTTGACACGATGGGGTGTTGCGAGAGTGTTGCTCTTTTTGCTTATGTTTTCGAAACACTGAGGGAATACCCTGAGGAGGCGTGGTTATTTAACGGCGCACAGACTGAGACGCGCAGAGGGGGAGTATGAGGGTTCTGGTGGTCGAGGACGAGGTGTTCCTCGCCGACGCTGTTGCGCGGGGACTCAGGCATGAATCGATGGCGGTGGATGTCGTTTACGATGGCGAGGACGCTCTCGACCGCATCTCGATGACGGACTACGACGTCGTTGTCCTCGACCGTGACCTTCCCGGCGTACACGGAGACGATGTGTGCAAGGAATTGACCCTGACGTGTCCGGGAACACGTGTGCTCATGCTCACTGCTGCGCGAACGCTCGACGATAAGGTGAGCGGTCTGGAGATGGGGGCGGACGACTACCTCGTCAAACCTTTCGAGTTTCCAGAACTCGTCGCCCGAATTCGTGCCCTTGAGCGTCGTATCGCCCCTGCGCGCCAACCCGTTCTCGAAGGGTATGGGGTGAGCTTGGACCCGTTCCGGCACGAAGTGACGCGCGATGGTCGCTTCGTGCGTTTGAGCCCGAAGGAATTCGCCGTGCTCGCAGTACTTATGGAGGCTGACGGGGGAGTGCTGAGTGGAGAAACCCTTTTGGAGAAGGCTTGGGACGAGAACGCCAATCCGCTGACGAATGCGATCCGCGTGACGATCTCGCACCTGAGGCGCCGCTTGGGCGAGCCCTGGGTCATTCAAACCGTTCCCGGACGCGGATATCGCTTCGGACGATGAGAAGAATGTCGATTCGCCCTTCGCGAGTGAGAAGGAAGCTGATGGGACATCATGAAACGCGGGTGTGCGACGGCGTGCGGCACCGTCGAAGGCTCCCTCTGCGCATGTCACTGACCTTGACCTATACGGGACTGGTGACTCTGTCGGGCGGATGCCTCATCGCGGTTATCTACGCGTACATGAGATTCGTCCCATTTCAACTGTCCTTGGGCTCGCCGAGTGATGGAGGAGTCCTCGACATCAGTCTGCAGCTCACTCTCTTCAACGAGTTCCTCGACGCCCTGCTCGCGTCCTCGCTCGTCGCCCTTCTCATTCTTGCGCTTGTGTCGGCGGCTGTGAGCTGGTTCGTCGCTGGGCGCGTCCTGACTCCCGTGGCGACCGTGGCAGACGCCGCACGACGCGTCGCGCAGGGAAACCTCGACGAACCGGTTGCATTGGGCGGCCCACACGACGAGATTCGTGACCTGTCGGATGCCTTCGATGCGATGCAGGAATCCGTGAAGGCGTCCATTGGAACGCATCGGCGCTTCGCGGCCAATGCGTCGCATGAACTGCGCACCCCGCTGGCGACGATTCAAACCCTCGTCGACGTCACTTTGAGCGACCCTCAAGTGACCGCTGATGATTTCCGAGACGTTCTGGGCAAGATCCGGCAGGTCAATTCGGCGAACGCCGAGACCCTTGATGCCTTGCTCGATCTGTCAGACGCACAGATGGGGACGCTCAATCGTGAGCTTGTTGATCTCGCGGGCATCATGCGCGAGTCTCTGTCTCCGCTGAAGCAGCAGATGGCTGCGAAGAACTTGAGAGTCAGCACATACCTGACGTCGATGATGGTCGAAGGTGACCATGTGCTGTTGCGGCAGGCATTGTCGAACGTCGTGCGAAATGCGATCGTTCATAATGTCGACGGGGGGATGATCGACATCACGGTCTGTTCCCACGGCCACCACGGTGACACCGCGCGGGTGTCGGTCAGCAATGACGGCCCTCGCGTAGATCCCGCGCGCGTGAGCGAATTCGTCGAGCCGTTCGTCAAAGCGAGCGGGCGTTCATCGACGCGCGACAATGGGCATGGGTTGGGACTGGCCATCACACAGACGATCGCCGACGCGCATCATGCGACGCTGACTCTGACCCCCCGCGTAGAGGGTGGAATGCTCGTATTCTTCGACATGTCGGCGGCGACTTCGGACTTGCCCCAATCTGACGATGGCGGCCCTGCTCCAACCTGATGAGGACGGCCCCGCCTCAATCTGACGATGGCGGCCCCGCTCCAATCTGGCACGCAGGGCGGGTATGCGCCGAACTTGGCTCCGCTGAACTCGCCCGTATGCTCGCCTGGCGCGAGGAAGGCGAGCTCTGCGTGAGCGCGGCTAGGCGCGATGTTTGGGGAGGTTGTTCAGTTTTCGTGATTGGTGGTTGCTTTCCAGTCGTGGTGTGGGGCCTGTGGTGTTTGTGGAAGTGGATCATCCAGTCGGGCAGGGCCGCGAGGTTGTTTACCTGTGAGGGATAGGGCTTCGTGAAGGCCCATCCTTCGTCCAGGGTGTGGCGCAACAGCGGAAACCTTTACACACACCGCCCAAGCAGCAACACCCTCCCTCACATTCACACTCCCGAACCGCAGCCCTTCAACCAAGCTCCCCGATCGGCACACCAGCCGCGCCGCGTTGACCTCGAATACAACACGAGGGTGGTGTGCGCTTGAATCAGCGCGCACCACCCTCAATGGCGACCAGCAGCCTACTGGTCAGGGGTTGCCAGGACTACTTAGCGCCATGTTGTGCACCAGGGGTAGCCCGGCTTCGGCGACGCTGTGAGATCAAGAAAGCACCGGAGCCAAGTAGAGCCAGGGCAGCACCCGAAAGGAGACCGACCTGCGCACCGGTTCGAGCAAGGCTGACCTTCTTAGGGTCCTCAGGCGTGAGGGGTTTCGGAATTTCCGCATACACCCAGGTACCAGTGAACTTAGCGTCACCCTTGGCGATGGTCAGTTCCGTGTTGTCCCACGACTGGAAGCTCCAGAATCCGTCATGGGTCGGGTCCTTGACCGGGTCAGCCTTGAACTCGCCAGGCTTGACAGTCGCCTTATTGAGAACGCCAGCCCGGTCAGCCGGAGTCAGGTCAGTGACATCCTTCGGCAGGTTCATGCCCTCAGTACCCGAGATGAACTCATGCGCCACCGTGTACGTGTTGGCTGTGAAGGTCCACGTGCCAATGAAATGCGCGTCACCCTTGTTGATCTTCTTTGAATTCTCATCCCAGCCGGTGAATACCCAGATGCCGTCGTTGACATCGTCTTCGTAATCGGTGGCATCGAACGTTTCGGGTTCAACGATTGTGCCGCTGGTCTTGCCCGTCTGGTCGGCAGGTGCCCGTTCGGTGAGGACTTCTGGCAGGTCGATGCCTTTGGTGCCGGAGATGAAACGGTGTGTCACCTTGTATGCGTTGGGTGTGAAATCCCAGGCCCCATAAATCGTCGTGTCCTGAGTGATCTTGAAATCATCTGCGACGGTCTTGAGTGATTCATCTGTGAACCAGCCCTTGAATTCCCAGGTTCCGTCAACTTCGCCTTTCAGCGTCGACGTAGACATCAGAGGTTCCGCAATGGTCACTTCAGAATTGTGCTCGAGACCTGCCTGCTCTACGGGCATGGCCGTGACGGAGTCGGCAGGCGGAGCGTCATTGACAATCCGGTAATTCACGGAATGGGTCACGTGCTGCTTGTAAAGAGTGATCGAGGCAGTCGCATGTTCTTTATTTTGTGGGTGCTTGTAGTTTAAAGAGCCTGGGCCGATGCTGTGAATAACGCTGGGACCGGGGCCGTCGAAGTACGTGTAGGTGAAGGAATTGGTCTCCGTCAACCTAAAGATCGCCCAGTATTCGCGGTCCTTCCCATCATCATTAAGGTCGCTAGAGTAAGGGGTATTCCTCACGCTACCAAAGAACTTGCTTTGCGGATCGGTGTCCTCGACAAGTCTATTGCCGTGGAGAGTTGCGACGGCCTTCTCTTCTTCGATGCGGACACCCTGGCTCTCATCCACGTCGGCAAAGACCAGTAGGGGGGTAATCTTGATGGGGTCCACGGTTCCGTGTGCAAGGAAATCAACTTGAATCGTGATGTCGTAGTCGCCGTAATTCAGGCTAAGGTCTGCTGCCTTGTTGTTCAATAGGCCAATCTTTGAAAGGGTGATCTCGTCGACATCGAAATGGTTGCTGGTCGCATAAGGCTCCGGTGTCGCAACTGCCTTCACCAGTTTGAATTTGAGGTCGATCCACTTTCCAGACTTGGGGTCTTGAAGCACGTTGTAGAAGGTCCAGCTATCGCCGACGTGGATTTTTCCCTTCGCATTCAAAGCCATCCCGGCTTCATCGAGCGAGAAAGGGTGTTCGGGATCTGCTGCGGGTGTGACTACTGCCAGGTTCGTTAAATCTTCGCCAAGATTCAGTTTGCTGACGTCCCAGTCGGTTTTTGCCCCGAACATGGCCACAATGGCGGCATTGACGTCGTCTTCAAATTTCTTATCGTATTCTTTCTGTTTCGCGATCGCATCGTCGAGTGTGGCGATCTGCTCGGCATTCAGGCTCTCAAGCTTGCTCTTCGCGGTGGCGGCGTCGCTGCTTGGCGCAGCTTTCAACTCGGCGTTTGTCTCGTTAACAGTGATGCCCAGAGCTTTGGCTTCCTCAATCTTGTTCTGAAGATCATCCGCGTTATCCGCGACGATGTAGCCTTCGTTGTCCCACGTCGGTGTGGTCGTGTTGGGCGAAGTTGTGGTTGTTAGTTGGCTAGTTGCGGGGGGGGGCGATGGCTTGTGCTGCTCCTGTGGGGGCGAGACTGATGGTCAGGAGTGTCGCCGTGGCCAGTGTGGCGAGCGTGCGTTTGAGCGGGGATAGCGTCACAGTTTTAAGCTCCTGAAGAGAATCGAGGGAGTGGGTGTGTGTGCTACAAGTATAGCTCTCAGGGTGGCTTGAGCTACCGGAGTGCTGCGCCACCAGGAAATTCGCTGGCCGATGCCCCGTGGTGGGGGCCTGTTCACCCGCAGTGAAGCGATCCGCAACGCCCACATTGTGGACGCCGGGCTGGACGCGCTCGAGGAACTGGTGGATGTACCGGGAGTGTTCGTCGAGTTCAGCCTCGAGCACGTCGCTGAGCTTGCCGATTGCGCATCGGGCGCGCCTGCTCGTAGGCGTAGGTGGCGTGACGGGGCTGGTACTCATCGTCACGCGCGCAACGGCGTGAATGACGCGGCTTGTCGTGCGGTGGCGTCGCTGATGAATGAGGGAGGCGACGGAAACTCCACGCGAATGCTCAGAGATCTTGTGCCTCAGCAAGGGGCTTTCCCTGGGTGTAGGAGACCCCACGCGGACGTCGGCTCGCGCATGTGGGACATCTGCGAGTTCCTCATGCACCTTCATGAG
>ERZ773197.1721-NODE-1721-length-14644-cov-4.689903_pt1 | contig 14644 bp, 10 predicted proteins | sample MGYA00580999_ERZ773197 | MGnify/ENA primary metagenome ERZ773197 (study PRJEB29015, sample SAMEA2738166) | human oral metagenome | biome: human oral; feature: human-associated habitat; material: saliva | place: China | collected 2185 ...
CAATATGATGTAGGGACAGGTGGGAGGGTTGGGAGGAAACATCCCCCCTGCCCCCTTCAAAGGGGGAGATGCGACGGGCAAGCATACACGAACAATATGATGTAAGGACAGGTGAGAGTGTGAGCCGCACGGACGATTATGGGACAAGTGGGATATTGTGCAAAAAACTTTGCTAAAAAGTTATAGTGGGTATTCTATAGTTTTTAGCAAAGTTTTTTCCGAAGTTATTTATCAAAAAATATTTCTATATCTCTTTATTTCTTTAGTTATCTCTTTAGAACTTGTTCAACGTGTAATAAATTAGAATGGGATTATCGCCTTTTTTGAAAGATTCGCTTTTCTTCTTGTTGGCTTCAGAAAGAAATGGCATTTCTTTTAGCACTTCGTAATCATTTTCCCTTGGATAATAATACTTGATAAGCTGATCATCATAAAAAGTATCAGGGAAAGCTAAGAAAGGAAGTCCTTGTTTGCTTTGGGCTATACTCCCTCCTACCATATTGCCACTGTGCTTGTCGCGGTAAACTACAACATTGGCTGTTTTATTAGAAATAAAAAACACATTGTGATAAGTGGTTTCGATATAATCGCCTATACAATAGTTATAATTATGGTTGCGTATAGCATTTTCAAAAACACTAAATTCTTTGCCATAAATATACGAACGCGGCAGTTTGTGGTCGTAATCTAAAATAAACTCTGCTGCTAATTTGTTATCCTTAGGGTTATATTGATAAATAGTGTCGGATATTTCGGCTGTTATCTTTACCAAATCGGCTACTCTATAAAGGTAACTTTTAGCCGAAAAGGCTTTGCTCTCTTTATCGGGTAGCGCTACCGCATTGAGCTTGAGGTCTTTATTTATAAACTGCAAACGGTAGTTGCTTTTGTCGCCTAAGTTTCTATTTTGCCCTACAAGCGATTTTAGTACATAGCCATCGGGGGTAGCTGCCATATTGAGAAAGCCTATAGGCAGGTATTTGAAACGAAGAAAATTGCCTTCTTTATCAAAAATAAGAAGAAAGGAATGTTTGTAGGCAATCAGTTCATTGGTTTGGGTATTAAAATCGATGTCATAAAGGCGATAGAGTTGTTCTGGCTTTTTGCCGTTAGGAATACGCTTTACGAATTGCCCCTGCCGAGTGAAAATGGCAATGCCCCACTCATCGAGGTCGTCCATAATATAGATGTGTTCGGCAGTGGTAACGACTTTGCGAATCTGCCCTAAACGGCTTTGTGCAGTGGTCTCTAAAGGTACGAAATTGATTTCTTTGAGTAGCGCTCCAAAATCGAATTCTTTGTCCTTTACTAAAAAAGGGTTTAGGTTTAAGTGTTGGGCTTGGGAGGTTTCTGCCGTTAGCACTTTGGTGTCGGCTAATTGTAGCACAGTAGTGTCGCGAAAAGGCTGTGCAAAGCTGGCAGTAATAGAGGCGGTAAGAAGCCCCAAAATGATTGATAATTTCATACGTTTTTAAAGTTTGTATTTAAGCAGGCAAATATAGTACTTTTTTTCTAACTATCCTAACTATTCAGCCATTTATTTTTTTTGATAGTCTTTCCTTTTCTGATAAGGTAGGCGTGGTAGGCGCTGGGGATGTCGTTTTGCCAACGAGGGAGCAATAATATAATAAGAATAACATCGGTTTGGGATAATAGTCCCCAATAGATAGCTAACTGCAATGGGAAGCCGCCATACCCAAAGCCAATAAGGGAGACAAAGGCTATGAGAAGGGTAAGTCCCCATATTTTAGAAAGGAATGCGTGGGTGCAGGTCTCTTTGCCAAAGCGCAAAAAACTCAAACCATAGCAGAGGGCTTCCATAACGAATAGGGTTATAATCTGATAGCGGTAGGCTGTAATTAGGGCGGGGTTGAGCCAATAGCAGGCTACCCCGACTGAAAGCCAGAAGACTAAATCGGTTTGGCTATCGAGGCGACGCATCTTTACGGTGCTAATGCCCCTATAGCGGGCTATGATTCCATCGAAGATGTCGGATAGGAGTCCTACTACTATAGCGATGACAATAGCGGGACGGGCTACGCTTTCGGGGGTGGCGTAGGCTATCCACAATATAGCAGGGGCTAATAAAAAGCGAAACAGTATTAATATATAAGGTAGGGGCATTTGGTTTTAGATGTTAGGTTTTAGAATGTGATGCAAAAATCGTGCTAAAAGTGGGAGGGATATTAACATCCCCCCTGCCCCCTTCAAAGGGGGAGATGTGACGGGCAAGCATACACGAAAAATATGATTTTATTGAATAAAAGAAGATACTTAATATAATGTAGAGATAGGTGGGAGTGTGAATCGCACAGGCAATTGTGGGACGAGTGGGAGTGCGAGCCGCACCGGCGATTGTGGGACGAGTGGGAGTGCGAGCCGCACCGGCAATTGTGGGACGAATGGGACAAGTGGGACAGGTGGGAGGCTTGGGAAGGCTAGGAAGGCTGAGAGGACTGGGACGAGTGTTGTGAAAAAACTTTGCTAAAAAGTTATAGTTAGTGTTCTATAATTTTTAGCAAAGTTTTAGGAGAAAGATTTTTTTAACTAAATGATAATATTACTTGTATTGAGAAAATTCTAATTTATTGTAATCAACTATTTTTTCTTTAAATTGACCATCTTTATAAGCTAAGTTTTTATACTTTTCAACTTTTTCTATTTGTTTTTTTATTTCATTTTCGTTATAGAAAAGTACATAAATATATACTAAGTCTTCTCTATCTAATACGGCTGTTCTATATAAATAGAAGTGCTTGATTTCTTTTTTTTGTATTATCCAATAATCTGATAGCACTTTATTTACTTTTAAAGTTTCTCTAAGCTCCTGTCGAACCTCTATGTCTAATTGCATATAATTATTAGCTCCACGCACTGCAATATATTGCCCTTTCCTTACTCCGCCGGAGGTTAAATCTCCTAAATATAAGAAAATCTTAAAGTTATTACCTATTATAATAGAGGAATATTCTTTTGGATAAAAAATTACTTCATCTCTTACATTACTATCAAAAGTGATATAACTAATCTCATCTTCTGGAGGAGATGATATGTTTTCTGCTTTTTTATATTTAAAAAAGTGACTATTTACTAGGATATACCTCTTAATTCCTTTCTGAATTTTCACTAAATAATCTTCTGGACTCATAAAATCATAAAATTCCTCATCAGGTTCTTCAGGGAATAGTTTTTCTCCTGACTTTTCTTTATCACAAGAGATAAAGAATAGAAGTAGCCCAATAAATAAAAATAGGTTGATTTTTTTACTATTCATAATTCTTTTCATAGTTTCATATAAGCTTCTGTTACCATTTTCTTACTTAAAATATCATCAAAGTAAGTAAATATCAATTGACTACCTAAAAACTGTATTTTTTGGGAGAAAGTATTGCCATTTTGATGTTTAAAAATTATTCTATCTCCGGAAAGCCGATAGGACATTTTCCATACCTCTTCTTTACATTCAGTTTCTTTTCTATCAAACCAATAATAATATCTTACCACTTCGTTTTCTGAAAATATCAATCTTTGTTTTTTAAGACAATCTTCATAAAGGTAATTTCTTGCATCAAGAGCCCAAGTGCCTATCAAATCTTGTTTATTGATAGTTGAAGGCTCGTCTTCAGGTTCATTATCATTATTTTTTTGACAAGACAAGAACAAAGCTGATACAAATAATAGTATTGTAGCTATTCTTGTGATTATAGAAATAGTATTTTTTATTTTATGTGTCATTTTTATTACGTTTTAAGTAAAAACTATTGCAAGTTTATATAAGGTGTTACGATAAAAATTATTAGTTTGGAACTTGCAATAGTTTTTTAGTGTTAAATATTAGAATTTATATCCTACTCCTATTTGGATAACTCGGTTTTTAATGTCGGCTTTAGACTGTTTGGCTGCTAAGTTGGTAAGCCCAAGAGTAAAATTAGCATCAAAGAATAAGCCCATAGGCAAATTATACTCTGCCCCAATGCCTAAGCCAAAATCGAAACGTTTTTCAGGATCTTGAGACTCTGTTTTTCCATTTTCTTTAGCTTTTACATCGGCTAAATAACCTAAATTTAAACCTGCTTTGGGGCGAAATCCTGCAATATCGTATTTCACCCAAATAGGTATATTCACTTGATTAAGTATAATAGAAGCATCTTTACCTTCAAACTTAGAGGATTCTACAATATTTCCCCAACGATTTACCGTTTTAGTTTCAAATGAATTAAGTTTAGCACCTTGCGATGAATAGGCAATTCCTGCTTCTACAAAAAGTTGATCGGTGAAGCCATATTCTACAAAAGCACCAAAATGGAATCCTGTTCTAAATCCTAAATCTGTTTTATAGGTTGTAGTGTATCCATTTTCTGTTTGCTTTACTTCAAGAGAAGAAAGGGTTGAAAAATTAAGACCTGCTTTAGCCCCAAATTTTAATTCTTGAGCATTAACAGCACAAATTGTTGCGATAGCAACTGCAATGGTTGTAACAATTCTTTTCATTTTTAGATGAGAGTTAAATTAGTTTTAAACACCTTATATTCCCTACTCGTAAGCTTTTCGGGTTTCGCTATTAGTTTATTGAGATAAAAATGAAAAGCGAAGAAGTCTTTATTCTTTTGGAAGAGATGCACACGGCAAAGGAAAGTGCTTTTTAGCACTTCCTTTGCTCTTTGGCTAACCTATTCTGTGTTGTGCTATTGTAGAAATTTACCAGATTCCTGATAGCAGAATAAAGCTAACGCTTCTGTAATAAAATAAAAAAGTGTGAGTTTCACTTTCTGCTATCAGAGGCTCTGGTATGCCTTACAACACAGATAAGTTTGCTCACACCTATACAGGCTGAACATTCACTTTTTTCTGTGTTGTAATAGAAATTTACCAGATTTCTGATAACAGAAGAAAAGCTAACGCTTTAATATGTCTTTATTTTGGGGGCATAGTTACATCAATTATTTTTAACTTGCAAATATTTTAACATTTATTTTTTAATAGGTATAGTATAAGTTATTTATTATCAATAAAATAACAAAAAAAGCACGCAATTACTGCTTGTGCCTTTGAAAAAGGAAAAATAGTGCTTTTTTCTGTTTTAAGGTCGATTGTTGGACGTTTGTAGTTCGCTAATTGTTCGCTTATCCTTCGCTGATTGTTCGCTTATCGTTCAGTGTTCCTGTATCCTTCCTATATCGATTGTATAGGGTAGGCGTATTTAGTTTTTTTTTCTAATGATGACCCATAACTTCACTTAAAATAATCGCCCCTGCCATCGCTACATTGAGGCTCTCAGTGCGTTGGTGTTTGCCAAAACGAGGAATCGTAATCACTTCATTGGATAAAGCACGTACCTCTGAACTGATGCCATTGGCTTCGTTGCCTAAAATAAGTATGCAATCCTTAGGGAAAGTAGTTGTATAGAGGTTTTCACCCTCTAAGTCCATTGTGTATACAGGGAGGGCGGTAGTGGTTAGAAAAGCGGCTAAATCGAGGTAATGCACTGCTACGCGGGTGAGCGAGCCCATAGAGGCTTGCACTACCTTGGGATTGTAGCAATCGACCGTTTGGGTGTTGCAGAGTAGGGTTTCGACTCCGAACCAATCGCATAGGCGGATGATAGTACCCAGATTGCCAGGGTCTTGCACATTGTCGAGCGCCACAATAACGCCCTCTTGCAAGATACCTTTGTGCTTAGGCTGCTCAAAAACGGCTAAGCCCTCATCGGGGTTTTGGAGGGTGCTGACCTTGCGCAATTCGTCTTTGCTAACTGGTGTAATAAGATGCTGTGGCACGCTGGCCGTAAAGGCTTCAGTAGCGATAAGCAGCTGGGGGGTGTAGCCTGCTTGTAGAAATTCGTTGATACTTTTCTTGCCCTCTACTATGAAGAGATTCAGCTCGTTACGGTATTTTTTTTGGTGTAACTTCTGAATTAATTTTACTTGATTTTTGCTAAGCATAAATATATTATGTAATTTTGAGCCCTAAAAACAATTATTTGTGAAAAAGGCGTTTTTTCGATATTCGTTTGTCAGTGGGCTATGTGTTTTGCTCTGCTATTTGTCGGCTTGTGAGGCTACTAAACGGGTGGCTGCCGATGATTATTTGCTGCGCGAAAACAAGGTTTATGTGAATGGTGCCCTTACTGATGATGCAAAGGTAAACAATTTTATCTTTCAAAAGCCTAATTCGTATATTTTAGGGTTGCCGGTGAGTTTGTATATTTACAACTGGGCGAACCCTCATTCTGAAGAGGAATTTGTACAATGGCTTGATAATCACCCTCGTTGGCATCGATTTTTGAATGGTTTCCTCTCTAAAAAGCAGGTGGGGAGGTTGCAAGAATCTTTTTTGGTGTCGGGTATTGACCACCAGTTACAGAAGATTGGGGAAGCCCCTGTGATACTTGATACGGCACAAGTGCGGCGGTCGACTAAGCAGCTGGCGGCTTACTACAGGAGTATTGGCTATTTTAACGCTAAGGTAGGCGATAGTATCCGTAAGCTGACGAAAATAGAAAAGCGCACGGCTATTGTAGATTACTACATACAGACGGGCGACCGCTATTATTTAGACAGTCTGAAGACGGCTATCACATCGCCAGAGATAGATTCGGTGTACCGATTGCACCTTGATAAGACGCTGCTAAAACAGGGAGCTCCGTATCAGTTGGCGGACTTTGCTGGGGAGCGGACACGCCTCTATACGCTTTTCCGCAACAAGGGTTTTTATACTTTTCAGCAGAGTTCTATCAATTTTGAGATAGTGCGCGACACGGTGCATAAGCAGAAAGACCGCAACCTACAGGTGACCACTAACATAGGCGACCTGATAGAGCGCGATGGTGATGTGGTGACTACTAAGAAGTATAAAGTGCATCATATCAACAAGATACGTATGTATACTGATTATGACAGTCAGACGGATAAATCGGCGCTTGATTCGATAACTTACCGCGACCTGATTATCTACTACAAGGATAAGCTGCACTACCGTCCGCGGGTGCTTTGGCGTGCTTCGGGCTTGCGCCAAGGGCAGCTGTACAGCGATACTGATAGGGGGAATACTTATAAGCAGCTGAACAATTTGCGGGTATTTCGCTACCCGAATATGGAGTTTAAATATCCGGCTAAAGATACGCTAATGAACAAGTTAGACGCGAATATCTATTTAAGTCCGTTAGATAAGTTTTCGCTTAGGCTGACCAATGAGATAAAGCGTTCGGAGATTGAGGCGATAGGTTTTGGACTCGGTACTGCTTTCTCGGCGCGCAATGTATTTAGAGGAGCTGAGACGTTAGAACTGAACCTACAAGGGACTTTTGCTTCGCAGCCTTCGCTAAATGACTCGCGTTTCTTTAACACTTCGGAGATAAGTGGCGATGTGCGGTTTATCTTCCCCTCTATTTTGTTCCCACTAAATGCGCACAAGCTGATTCCGTACTATATGGCCCCCCAGACGATATTGCAGGCGGGTATGAGTTATCAGACGAATATAGGTATTGACAAGCGCACTACGTCGGGGTTATTGCGCTATATATGGAACCCGCGTGAGCAGAAGAATAAGGTGATTTTTGACCTTATCAATGTGCAGTACGTTAATAATATCAATCCGCGGAACTTCTTTAGCATCTACCAAAGTACGTACGAACGGCTGAACGATATATCGAGAAAGTATCATTTAGGAACGGCTTATGTGGATAATAGGGGGAATCTGACCCCCAGAGAGGGTACTTTTAGGTTTTTAGGAGATATTTTCAACCGAACTATAACCATACAACCAGAAGATGCTGTACCTCTGTTAGGTATTTTGGAGCGATACAACCGGATTACGAATAACGACTTTATTGTTTCGAGCAGTTATACGTATATTTTCAATAGTAAATCGCAGTTTTTTGAGCGTGACTTCTCGCAATTTCGTATAAAAGTAGAAGCAGCAGGCGGTTTGCTCAATACTTTGGCTTCTACTTATAACGTAGTGAAGACGGATAATAACAAGAATAAGATTTTTGGGGTTGAATACGCTCAGTTTGCTAAAGGAGAGCTGGATTTTATTAAGCATTTCCCGATAGGAAAGCAGAATTCGCTGGCTTTTCGTTCGTTTTTTGGTATAGCGGTACCTTATGGCAACTCTGATAATATACCTTTTTCGCAGAGTTACTTTGCCGGAGGAACTACCGACAATAGGGGCTTCAAAGCCTATCGTTTGGGACCAGGGGCAAGTCAGTCGGTATTTGATTATAACGAGGCGAATATGAAGCTGACGCTGAATTTGGAGTATCGTTTTCAGATGTTGGGGGCTTTTAAAGGGGCGCTCTTTACGGATGTGGGGAATATCTGGAACGTAGCTGACAATACGCCTATAGCCGATAATAAATTCGTAAACTTCTCTTCGCTAAAAGATGTGGGAGTGAGTACGGGCTTTGGGCTACGTTATGATTTTAACTTTTTTGTAATTCGCCTTGATATGGGGGTACCTACTTACGACCCTGCCTACGAGGTTGGAGACCGATGGATTAAGAAGTTTAAAATGAAAGACGTGGTATTTAACTTTGGGATAAACTATCCGTTCTAAAGACGAAACAAAAAAGAGGCTGTACAAAACTTTTGTACAGCCTCTTTTTTTTGCTCTATAGTTGTTTATGAGAGTCCGGAGATGATGCCTTCATCATCTATATCCATACCTTCGGCAGCGGGTACGCTAGGTAAGCCCGGCATACGAACGGTATCGCCTAAAATAGGAATCACGAAACCTGCCCCTGAGGCAAACTCAAACTCGCGTACCGTTACCTCGAAATCAGTAGGACGTGCGAGCTTTTTCTCGTCATCGCTGAGTGATTTGGGCGTCTTGACGATACAAACCGGTAATTTATCAAAACCTAACTTGTTTATCTGCTTAAGCTGGCTAAGAGCTTTGCTGCTGTAATTCACCTTGTTTGCCCCATATATCTTAGTAGCTACGGTAGTTATCTTATCCTCTATGCTTGCCTCGTGAGAGTACAATGGCGCAAAATGGCTCTCGCCGCTTTCAGCAATAGCTACTACAGCACGAGCGAGTTCTTCTGTGCCTTTGCCCCCTCCACTAAAGCCTTTGCTCACTACTGCTTCTACCCCTTTTTTAGCACATACTTCTTTTACATAGGCAATCTCCTCCTCGCTATCGTGTGGGAAATAGTTAATAGCTACTACTGCTTTGAGTCCGAAGTGTTGTACATTTTCGATATGCTTTTCTAAATTAGCAATACCAAGTTTCACTTTTTGCAAGTCAGGGGTATTATACTCCTCTTTTTTAGCGCCTCCGTGATGACGCAACGCGCGAATAGTAGCTACTACTACCACTGCATCGGGGGCTAAGCCTGCTGATACACACTTGATATTGAGGAATTTTTCCGCCCCAAGGTCTACCCCAAAGCCAGCTTCGGTAACTACATAATCGCCTAAGGAAAGTCCCATTTTGGTAGCCAATACCGTGTTTGTACCTTGCGCTATGCTAGCAAAAGGCCCGCCGTGAAGGATAGCGGGATTATTCTCAAGCGTTTGTACAAGGTTAGGTTTGATAGCTTCTTTAAGCAAGAGTGCCATAGCCCCCACTACCTTAAGGTCGCGCGCAAAAACAGAAGTGCCATCGAACTTCTTGCCTACATAGATATTGCCTATACGCCTTTTGAGGTCAGAAAAGCTCTCTGAAAGGCATAATATCGCCATAATCTCGGAAGCAGGCGTAATATTAAAACCATCTTCGCGAGGTATACCGTGAGTGCTGCCCCCTAAGCCTACCACTATATGGCGGAGAGCGCGGTCGTTCATATCCATTACGCGCTTCCAAACTACAGTGCGTGGGTCGATACCGATGCTGTGGGTTTTGCTTTGTATATTGTTGTCAATAACCGCTGAAAGAAGATTATTAGCCTTCTCAATAGCCGAAAAGTCGCCTGTGAAGTGTAGATTGATGTCTTCCATAGGCACTACTTGCGAATAGCCCCCTCCGGCTGCTCCGCCTTTGATACCAAACACAGGTCCTAACGAAGGTTCGCGCAGTACGGCTATAGCTTTTTTGCCTATCTTGTTGAGCCCCTCGGTAAGCCCGATGCTCACTGTAGTTTTTCCCTCGCCTGCAGGAGTAGGCGTAATAGCTGTAACTAGTACTAACTTGCTGTTTTTCATCTTCTCGGCATTGATAAGATGCAATGGCAGTTTAGCTTTGTATTTTCCATAAGGATCGAGGTCGTCCTCGCTGATATTTAGCTTTTTGGCTACCTCTCTAATAGGGAGCATCTGTGCCTTTTGAGCGATTTCTAAATCAGTCATAAACATTAAATTTTATTTATTTCTTAATCTTCTACTTTTTCTCTATACTGATTGAAAAACTGTAGCGTTTGTTCAATATTCTTTTTAAGTGTAGTTGGGCTACCTTCTTCTGCTATAAAATCAAGATAATTTTTAAATATAGAAGAATGATAACGAAGAGGTTTCTTTTTCCAAAGTGAAGTAGCTAAAATAAGTTCAATAGCGATGATTTGCATTACATTTTTGACTATTTGAGAGCATTTTATAGCCGAACTACCGCCCATCCCCTTTATATCTATCGTTTTTTCAAAGAGTATAGGACTTTCTATGCTAGAAGGCGTAGAAAGACGGCGGTTTTCGTTGAGTATTCCCTCTATAATACGCTGAAAGATGGGGTAATCAATCTCTGTCTCTATATCTTTTCCCACATTAGAAAGCAAGTAAAACACACGGCGTTCGGAGATGTTGCCTAAGCTGGTGAGCGTGATACTGAGAAAGTCCATACTTAAGGAAAGAGGTAGCGTATGCGAGTTGCCTCCAAAGATAATTTCGCCTTGTTCAGGAAAGAGAATAGGGTTATCGGTTACGGAATTTATTTCGGTTTTTACTACCTTGCGAATAGCAGCAATAGCCTCGCGTACGGCTCCGTGTATCTGAGGAATAGAGCAGAAAGCTTCTGGCATACTCTGAAAATCTTCAGGACTATCTACTAATGTACTATCTTTTAGCAGCGTGCGCAGGTGCTGTGCCGTCTCTACTAACCCTTTGTGAGGGCGTACTACCTGCATCAGTTCTGAGAAAGCCGATAGATTGCCACCAAACACTTGAGTAGAAACAGAAGCTACAAAGTCCGCCCACTCTATAAGCTTAAGCGACTCAATAAGGTTATGCGCACTATAGGCAGTGGTAAGTTGCGTACCGTTGAGCAAGGCATCTACCTCACGCTGACTAAGAGGTAAAGGCTCCCAGCCATATTTAGAAGCTAACTCTTGCGCTGAATAGATTTTGTTTTGTATACATACCTCACCTTCGCCTATCAGAGGTAGTGAAAGGTGCGCTAAAGCGATGCGCTCATCAGGAATATCCTTAGAATAAACCACAGGGTAAACCCCATTGTTGAAAAAGTCAATAAGACGCTGTACTAAAGCGAGACGTACCCCACTGAAACCATACGAAAAGGATTGAATTTTCAGAAACAGCATTATCCTCACTAACTTGCAAGGCAGGCGCTCGCCTATTCCACAGGCATAATGCCTCAATTGGGTGTAGTGCTGCTCCGTCGCCTCGGTCAATGAGCTATCTTTCACCTTTTCAGTGAAGAAAGTATGACACTTTTCGATGTTTAGCACCGCCTCTTCAGAGAGTTTGAGCTTCACATCAGTATTGATAATTGTATCTAACTGCTCCAAAAGGAGTACTTCATTAGAAATATAATGTACCATCTCTATAATAGCTTCTTAGTTCTTCGATAGTAACCCTCTACGCTTCACTACGGCACTTAAAAAAATAAAAAATGCTAAGAAATACGCAATGCGCGCAAGGTAATCGCCCATACGCACGTAAAAAGTTACTTCTTCATTAAGGGCGATAGTGCCTTTCAGACTGCCCTGCACACCATAGGGTAGAGTTTGCAGTACCTCTCCACGACCATTGATAAATGCCGAAATACCCGTATTGGCACTGCGCACTACACTACGGCGCGTCTCAATAGCACGCAAACGGGTATAGCTGAGCAGCTGTTTATGCCCCTGTGTATTGCGCCACCACGCATCGTTGGTGAGAATAGCCAAAAAGTTAGCGCCTTTCTTGATATAATCGGTTACAAACTCTCCATAAATCGTCTCGTAGCAAATGATAGGAGCCGCCTTACCCTCAGTGCCTACCCCTGCAAAAGCAGTACGCTCAGGCTGAGTAGTCTTAAGCGCCACAGTACCACCCAAATTGATAAGCGTCTCGCCTAATATGGGCTTTAACACTTGCTGATAAGGGAAATTCTCTACAGCTACCACTAACTTACTCTTGTGATACAAAGGCATTTCAGGGCGACTGTTAAGCAAGAAAGCCGTATTATAGTCGTTGTACCATATATTATATTGGGGTAAGTAGTTGCTTTGCGAGGTAGTATGCGCCTTATCGGTGATGAACTCAATCATTGCTGTACCCCCTACCCAATTGAGCCGAGGATAACGCTCTACCAAAGTGCGCAATATAGCCACCTCTTGGGTATAAGGCAGTTCTTGCAGCTTCACATTATCAGCAAACACAGTCTCAGGAGTAACGATAAAATTCACTTCTTTATCCATTTTCACCTCAGCCAATTGTACTAATAATTGCGCTACTTTAGCATTACTAAAGTCATATTTCTCTTGATAAGGGTCGATATTAGGCTGCAAAGCAATAGCTTTGATGGTCTTTTTGCCCTCTTCGGAGTAGTTTTGGTATTGAAAATACGAAATAAGCACCGGCACAGCAAACAGAAGGGTCGCCCCCCCTACCCTTTTAGCAAGTAGCGGACGGTTTTTATCTGCAAGATAGTCCTTTATTCCTATAAAAAGCACTATATTCACCAACCAAACCCATAGCGTACCCCCAAAAGCACCTGTATATTCGTACCATTGTATCCACGTTATTTGCTCAGAAAAGACATTCCCTAAGTTAAGCCAAGGCCAAGAGACGTCCCACCACAGGTGAAACTTCTCAAAAGAGAGCCAAATGCAGACCAAAAAGACAAGCGATACTTTTGTTGAAAGCCTTTTGGCTACAAGGTGATACAACAAAAAGGTAATGGTCATCAGCAAGGTATTAGCCAAAATAGCAAAGACAGCCCCCATTGGGGTAGAATACCATATCCACCAAGTAGTAGGCACATTCCACACCAAAAAAGCCAAATAGCTAAGGGCAAAGACCTTCCGCTTAGTGTGCTGATAGTGCGTTCTAACGCGATATTCCATCAACAACAAAGGCACTAAAGCAATGAATATCAGAGCAGTAAAACCATAAGTAACCCACGCCCCAGCAAGCAAGCCCCCAGACAATAAGGCTAATAAAATATTCTTTTTCATACGATTTAAAAATACGTGCCAAAAGTAAGCAATTATTAGTTAATGCGCAAATTTGTTTTTCAGTAAGGTTTTAATAACCAAAGCACCACTTAACATTGTGTTAAGCGGTGCTTTGATTATAAGTTTATTATAAATTATTTAGCGGTTATATAACTCTGATAAGCAGAGAGCAATGCCCTATAAGCCGCTACACTACTTGCAGGTACATAGATATGCTGAATCCTATTTTCATCAAAGATAGTTTTGTTATCCTTGTCACTTTTTAGCGGAGGTGTAGTACCTTCAAAAGTAATGGTAGTAAGACGATTATTCCGAAAAGCATTTTCTTTTATCTCTTTAACTGTAGCAGGTACAGTAAGAGTAACTAATTTATTGTTGCCAAAAGCACTCTTGCCAATTACTTGTACACTATTAGGAATACTAATAGATGTTAATTCACCTACAACAAAAGCTTCTTCCTCTATAGTAACTACCGAATTAGGTATGGTAACTGTAGTAAATGCATTTGCTTGAAAAGCATTCTTAGGAATAATAGTAATACTATTAGGAATAACTACGGATTTCAAAGTATTGAATGCAAAAGCCCCTTCGCCTATACTTACTACACTATTAGGTAATATAAGAGAACTTAACCCTCTATACTTAAAGGCTTCTTTGCCTATATGAGTTACTTTATTAGGAATATTAATTTTTATTTCATACATAGTGGACTCTACAGTGAAGAAATCATTAGCAAAAGCCCTATCACCGATAGTTAGTAGATTATTGGGCAGAACAACAGTTATCAACTTTTTCTTATCCTCAAAAGCATAGTTACCAATAGCGGTTACATTTTTAAGCACTGGGTCAGCCTGCATATCAAGTTTTTTAGTCTTATTATTTTTCCACTTTATCAACGTTTTACCATCAGCGCTTAGCTCATAGTCAGCAGCAGTAATAGGTTGGTCTGCCTCATCTTCATCTTCGTCATCAGCTCCTAAGCCAATATAAGTAGTAGGCCATCCTGTAGTGGTTTTAGGCCCATAGAGGCGTTTGTTCACGGTATCTATATACCAATCGCCTTCATTACCTTTGTCTGCATCCGGAGCACCACTGCCAGAGTGGATTTTAGAGCCCGACTGTCCTGCGGGCGCACCTTTTAGGCTTACAGGAGTACCCCAGCCCTCAGCGGTCTTAGGGCCATAAAAATCATAGACAGGAAGTCTCAAGTAATAATCACCTACACTACCCAAAGTAGCGGTAGGAGTTTCAGTACCCGAAAGGATAGTATTTCCTTTTTGTACTTCTACAATTGTTTTTTCTTTGGTGCAGTTC
>ERZ773197.1723-NODE-1723-length-14636-cov-7.246142_pt1 | contig 14636 bp, 6 predicted proteins | sample MGYA00580999_ERZ773197 | MGnify/ENA primary metagenome ERZ773197 (study PRJEB29015, sample SAMEA2738166) | human oral metagenome | biome: human oral; feature: human-associated habitat; material: saliva | place: China | collected 2185 ...
AGATAAAAGATGTTGTAATAAAATTTTAAAAATAATTTAAAAATATAAAAGGAGATGATAAAAATGCCAAAAAATAAATATATTGATATGGATATAACAAATTTGCCAACGCCAGCGTTTATAGTAGATGAGAGATTGCTTAAAAGAAATCTTGAAATATTGAAAAGTGTAATTGACAGGACAGGATGTAAAATATTGCTTGCACAAAAGGGATTTTCAATGTTTTATTTTTATCCGCTAATTGGAAAATATTTGAATGGAACTACGGCAAGTTCGCTGTTTGAATCAAGACTTGGGTATGAGGAAATGGAATTGAAAAATACGGAAAGAAAACTGGAAACTCATATTTTTAATCCATCTTACAGGGAAGATGAATTTGATGAAATTATGAAAATTACAAATCATATTGTGTTTAATTCCTTTAATCAATGGAGAAAATTTAAAGATAAAGTAAGGGAATTTGAAGAAAAAAATGGCAAGAAAATTAGTTGCGGGCTTAGATTGAATCCAGAATTTTCTGAAGTTGAAACAGAAATTTATAATCCTGCGGGAAGATTTTCTAGATTTGGAGTAACGCTTGAAAATTTTAGGGAAGATGAGCTTGAAGGATTAGATGGATTTCATTTTCATGCGCTTTGTGAGCAAAATTCAGATGCCTTGGAAAATGTTCTAAAGATTTTCGAAAAAAAATTCGGGAAATATTTGTATGATATGAAATGGCTGAATTTTGGGGGCGGACATCATATTACAAGGGCGGATTATGATGTTGAGAAACTTATAAAATGGATAAATTATATTAAAGAAAAATATGATGTTGAAGTTTATTTGGAGCCTGGTGAAGCAGTTGCACTAAATACGGGATTCTTGGTTTCAGAAGTTTTGGATATTACAAAAAATGAGATGGATATTTTGTTGATGGATACTTCAGCTTCCTGCCATATGCCAGATGTAATTGAAATGCCGTATCGTCCATTTATTTTTGGTTCAGGAATACCAGGAGAAAAAAAATATACTTATAGATTGGGAGGGCCTACTTGCCTTGCTGGAGATATAATTGGTGACTATTCCTTTGATGAGCCGGTAAAAGTGGGAGATAAGCTGATTTTTACTGATATGGCACATTACAGTATGGTAAAGACAAATACTTTTAATGGGATAAATTTGCCTGCGATTGCGGTTTATACTGAAAAAGGCGGAGTTGAAGTTATTAGAAGATTTACGTATGAGGATTTTAGAAATAGATTGTCGTAATTTTTAAGTTAGATAATTAAAATTAAATATAAAAAACATTAAATATAAGTACAATAGACAAAAGGCATAATAAATGATATAATAAGTAAATTTTGATTAAAATATATAACTTGATTTAGAGGAATAAAAAATAATAATGAAAAAGATGATTATAGATAGAAGAAAAAGTATAATGCTTGTGATGACTTGTATTATTTTTATGATGACTTATTCAAGTTTGATAGGAACGCCTAGTTTTAGCCATAAATTGAGTGTTTTTGTAAATGAGAACAATTTGAGCCATGAAGATATTAGGGATCTGATTGTGAAGATTAATCAGTTTAAGAGCAGGGATAATAGGCGCTTTACACAAGAACTGGAAAAGATTGGGAAAAGGAAAGAAAAGGAAAAAAATAATAATAACTTGTTTTTTTTGTTTAAAGGGAATCAGGATATTATTTATTTTGTAAATAAAAATTATCAGGATGATGGTAAAATTTCTGGAGGTTCCCAAGATATTTATGCTTTTTTTAGTAAAAAGAATGAGAATAATTTGAGAATACGTGAATAAAAACTGAATATTTTGTAATAAATGGATTTAATATATAATTTGAAAAATTTAATATGAGAAAGGAAAAATTATAAAATATGTTAAAAAAATTAGGAGAAAAAATATTTGGTACATCAGATGATAGAGAAATAAAAAAAATGCAGAAATTGGTAAATAAAATTAATGAAATTGAACCGATTTTTGAAAAACTGACAGATGAGCAGCTGCAGCATAAAACTGTGGAATTTAAAGAAAGACTGGCAAAGGAGTCACTTGATGACATATTGGTGGAAGCATTTGCGACAGTGAGAGAAACTGCTAAAAGACTATTAGGAATGCGTCATTATGATGTTCAGCTTATTGGTGGAATGATTCTGCATAAGGGAAGCATTGCGGAAATGAAGACAGGGGAAGGAAAAACCCTTATGTCAACACTTGCAATTTATTTAAACGCATTGCCAGGAAAAGGAGTTCATGTTGTAACGGTTAATGATTATCTTGCAAAGCGGGATAGAGATATTATGGCGGGACTTTTTGAATTTTTAGGGCTAACTTCGGGAGTTGTTGTTGGGAATATTACTCCAGAACAAAGAAAAAATGCGTATAACTGTGATATTACTTATGGAACTAACAATGAATTTGGATTTGACTATTTGAGAGATAATATGGTTGGAGAACTTGATGAGAAGGTTCAACGTGGGCATAATTATGTTATTGTCGATGAAATAGATTCGATTTTAATTGATGAAGCGAGAACGCCGCTTATTATTTCGGGAGCTGCTGAAGAAACTACAGAGTGGTATAACACTTTTGCAGAAGTTGCTAAAAAACTTAAAAGAAGTTACAAGACTGAAGAAATTAAAGATAAGAAAAATACAGTTATCCCTGATGAAGACTGGGAAGACTATGAAGTTGATGAAAAGTCGCATACGGTTACGATTACTGATAAAGGGATTAAAAATGTTGAAAGAATATTGAAAATTGAAAATTTGTATTCGCCAGAATATGTTGAACTGACACATTTTTTGACACAGGCATTGAAAGCAAAGGAATTATTTAAACTAGATAGAGATTATATTATTAACGATGATAATGAAGTTATTATAGTTGATGAATTTACTGGGCGTCTTATGGAAGGAAGACGTTATTCAGATGGGCTGCATCAGGCTATAGAAGCTAAGGAAAAATTGGAAGTTGCAGGAGAAAATCAGACACTTGCGACAATTACACTGCAAAACTATTTTAGAATGTATGAAAAACTTTCTGGAATGACAGGGACTGCAAAAACAGAAGAAGATGAATTTAAACAAATTTATAAGTTAAAAGTTATTGTAGTGCCTACAAATAGACCTGTAGCCAGAGTTGACCTGCCAGATGTAATCTATATGAATAAAAATGCTAAATATAAAGCAATTGCAAGAAAAATAGAAGAGCTTTATGAAAAGGGACAGCCAGTTCTTGTCGGTACAGCTTCAATACAGCATTCTGAAGAAGTATCAGCACTTCTTAAAAAGGCAAAAATTCCGCATGAAATATTAAATGCAAAACATCACGAAAGAGAAGCGGAAATCATAGCACAGGCTGGACGTTTTAAAACAGTAACGATTGCGACAAATATGGCAGGACGTGGAACAGATATAAAACTTGGTGGAGATGCAGAGTCTTTTGCTACAAAAGTTGCAGTTAAGGGAACACCAGAATATGAAGATGTTTATAAAACTTATGCGAAGGAATGCGAAGAGGACAAAAAACGGGTTATCGAAGCTGGAGGGCTGTTTATTTTAGGAACTGAAAGACACGAAAGCAGACGTATTGACAATCAGTTAAGAGGACGTGCTGGACGTCAAGGAGATCCAGGAACATCTGAATTTTATTTGTCGCTAGATGATGACTTGATGAGATTGTTTGGTGGAGATAAGTTAAAAGCAATGATGAAAATGCTAAAAATTGACGAAGATGAGGAAATTCGTCATAAACAAATCAGTAAATCAGTAGAAAATGCACAAAAACGTATTGAAAGCAGAAACTTTTCATCAAGAAAAAGCCTTATTGAATATGATGATGTAAACAATACTCAAAGGGAAGTTGTCTATGAACAAAGAGATGCCATTTTGAAAAATGAAAATCTTAAGGAATTGATTACTGGAATGATTTCAGATACAGTGGACGATATTGTAAATTCAGCTTACGTTGGTGAAGGCAATGGAGAAAAGGACTTTAATTTATTGGCAGACAAACTTCAAGAAACATTTGAATATGAAATTTCAGAAGATTTACAAGATGCAAGCGCTGAAGAAATTTCTGACAAAGTTTATGATGACTTGATAAAAGTTTATGATGAAAAGGAAGAAGCTGTTGGAAGTGAAGTATTTAGAAGAATCGAAAGATATATTATGTTAGAAGTGCTGGATTCCAAATGGCGACAACATTTGAAGGATTTGACAGAACTGCGTGAAGGAATAAGATTGCGTTCTTATGGACAAAGAAATCCAATTCACGATTATAAAATCGTAGCTTTTGATGTTTATAATGAAATGATAGATGCAATAAAACGTGAAACAAGTTCATTTATCCTTAAACTAAGAGTTCGTAGCGAAGAAGATACAAATAATTTGACACATGAAGAAGTTTCAAATGTAAAATACGAACATAATGAAAATGAAATGATTGGTGACGATGTTCCAAATGATGCGGCAAACAAACCAAGACGTCCGCTTTCACGAAGAGAAAGAAGAGAACGTGAAAGAAGAAATGTATAAAAATAAAAGTATTTGATTAATAAAAACTACACTTAATACTAAACCTATTTAAAAAACAGAGATTATATACGCTAACAAGGGGTTTTGACCCCCTTGCAAAAAAATTTATGATTAATCTGCTATTTAAATGGAAAATAGTATAGAGTGTAGTTTTTTTATTCAATTATTTCTAAAATAGCTTCTGGTTTTTCAACTTTTTCTTTAGTCAGTTCAAAAGCCTCCAAGACCATATTTTGAGATTCGATTATATTTTTATTGTCGTTATAGTAAATTTCAGCAATTTTTTCATTTTTTGCAATTTTTTCTCCTGCCTTTTTAAAAATATTTATTCCCGCCGAATGATCGATCTCATCTCCTTTTTTAGCACGTCCAGCCCCAATAATCATTGCAGCCTTCCCAATTTTTTCTGTTTTTATTCTTTTTATATATCCTGCACTTTCAGAAAAAATTTCCATTTTATATTTGGCTTCTGGAAGCAAATCGTAATTATTTACAAGTTCCTTATTTCCGCCGCTTTCTCCAATAAATTCACCTAATATCCGTAATGCGCTTCCATTTTTTATAACTTTGTCTATTTTTTCATAAGCCTCGCAAAGTTCTGATATTTCACCTTTTTCCTTTAATGCAAGACCTGCGATTGTATAGACAACTTTTTTCACATCATCAGCACAGTTTCCCTTTAAAAATTCTATCGCCTCAATAATTTCATTCGCATTTCCAACTGCATATCCCAGCGGCTCATCCATATTGCTAAGTACAACCTTAACTTTTCTGCCTGCTCCTTTGCCAATTTCCATCATTCGTTCTGCTAATTTTTTAGCTTGATCCAAATTTTTCATAAAAGCTCCATCTCCAACTTTTACATCAAGAATTATGATATCTGAGTAAATTGCCAATTTTTTGCTCATAATGCTGCTTGCAATTAGAGGAATACTTGGAACAGTTGCTGTAACATCACGTAAAGAGTATAATTTTTTGTCAAGCGGGACAATTTTATTACTGTAACCCATAAGACCGATTCCAGTTTTATTGGCAATTTTCACGAGTTCTTCTTTTGTTGTTGAAAATTTGAAGCCTTGAATTGATTCAAATTTATCAATTGTTCCGCCAGTATGTCCAAGACCTTTTCCAGAAAGTTTTACATTTCCCATTCCAAGTGCTGATAAAATGGGAGAAAGGATAACTGTAACTTTATCGCCAACCCCGCCAGTACTGTGCTTGTCCACAAGAAACCTATTTATTCCGTCAAATTTTATAGTATCTCCAGAATCTCGCATTAACATTGTAAATTTTAACAATTCGTTTTTTGTCATATCGTTGAAATAAACAGCCATAAGAAATGCCGCCATCTGATAATCGGGTATATTTCCCGATAAATACCCATTTAATAAAAATTCAATTTCCATTTCTGAAAGTTCGTTATTATCACGCTTTTTTTGAATTATGTCGACTGCTCTCATAAAATCATCTCCTATTTAATTTTAAATTTTCTAGTAAAGAAAAGGCTGTAAAAGAATGATATTTAATTTTTATATCAATTCTAAAACAGCCGTTGGTAATTTTTTGAATTTAAAGAAATATTATTTAATATAGATGTCAAATAATTATATTTATTGCTTTGAAATTATATTGAAGGTTTTACTACAATTTTTCCATCTTTAATATCTTGTTTAATTTGTTCAAGACGTTTGATGTTTTCTTCACCAATTTTATCCTTTGTAAATTCAAAGTCTGTAGTTCCTACTCCATTTTCCTTGATTCCAAAAGTTTGTACTTTTGCTTGGAATTTTCCTTCAACAGTAGTTTTTATAACATCAAATACTGCATTGTCAACATATTTCATCATAGAAGTTAAGATTGTTCCAGGATATAGGGAATCTTGGTTAGAATCTACACCAATTCCATAAACATTTTTTTCTTTAACTGCTTGGAATACTCCAAGTCCACTTGCTCCAGCTGCGTGATAAATTACATCTGCACCTTGTTGAATTAATGTTTCTGTTTTCGCTTTAGCTGATGCCTGGTCATTGAAAGAATTGCTTCCTCCGATATAAACAGGTAAAACTTTGATGCTAGGTTTTATATATCTTGCACCTTGTGCATATCCAGCATAAAATCTGTTAATTAGTTCAGATTCATTTGCTCCGACAAATCCAATAGTTCCTGTCTTGTCCATCATTCCGGCTAATGCACCTACAAGGAATGATCCTTCATGTTCTTTAAACAAGATAGAAGTAACATTTGGAAGGCCAGTTACAGTTGCGTCAATTATTGCAAATTTTTGATCAGGGAATGCTTTTGCTACTGCAACTAACGAATCTTTCATTGTATAACCAACTGCGATAATCAAGTCAAATTCTCCAGTTTCTGCAAATTGTGTCAAAGCATTCTTTGCTTCTGTCGCTGGATCTTTTGGCTCATATTCTTTAAAAGAAATCCCAAGTTCCTTCTGAGCCTTTTGCAATCCTCTAAAAGTTGCATCATTAAATGATTTGTCACCTTTTCCACCTGTAGAGTAAACTACTGCAACAGATTTTTTAGAATTTGTTGAATCAGTAAAAGTTTTTCCATCTTTTACCTGTTCTCCAGTAGCTGGCTTATTTCCACAAGATGCGATTAACATTAGTGCAAAAATTACACTAAAAATTGTTACAATTCTTTTCATTTTCTCCTCCTAAAAATTTTATATTTTTTTCTATAATTAATTATACCCTATTTTTTAGAATTTTTAAATGATTTTTTTAAAAATTTTTTTATTCCAAAAAGTTTTTTCATATACAGCAAGCAAGGGACTAATATCTCTTGTTAAACTTAAAATTAATAAATTGCTCTAAATCCAATTCCACCTCGAATATTATTTCCCTTAGTATCATATCCAGCGTTCACTGTAACACCAAATCGAGTATTATCAACTCCGATATTCAAGTCAAATTTACCATTTCCATGCTTATCTTCCTTTTCCTTTTCAAGATTGTACCAGTCTGCCGTTGTGTATCTTACTCTCGCCTGATTTCTATTTTGCAGTTTTCCAAGCTCATTTTCATAAGCAGCTGTAACTCCTACTGTTAAATTTGTTCTTACTGCAAGTGGCTGAATATATTTAAACTCTAATCCAGCTTCTGGTTTTACTGAGAAATAGTCATTTCCTTTTACTTCTAATCTAACTTCTCCATCATTTTCCTTGATGTTGCTAAATCTTCCATATTCCATTTTCAAGGCCCCGTATGGTCTTAAATGTGTTCTTTCGCTCATTCTTATGTCATAGCCAAGCTCATTTTTAAGAGCCGCTCCATAAGTATGGTATGTAGATTTAGCTTCAAATGTATCATCAACTATCCAGAATTTACGTTTCATGTTATTAATTCCTGCAAATACATCTCCTGCAACTGTCCATTGCAGTGCTCCGTTATAATCCTTTTTAGGTGACATTGTCTTAAATATTCCAGCTTTTATCATTGTCTGGTCTTCTGTCGAATGTCCTAGATCCTTGAATCTGAATCTATTTGTTACAGCTCCTGCATACCATCCGCTAGAATTTCCCATCTTAATCTTTTCATCCTCATGGACATAAGCTACCCCGTAGGCATTGCTCTTATAGTCAATGATACCAGGTGTGTCAGTATTATATTCATCCCTTAAACCAAATGCTTTTATTTTGTTATTTTGCTTAGTTGGATTTCTCCATTCGTCCTTTAAGTATTTGAACTCACTGTCAAGAGAATTTCCCGTAGCATTTGTTCTTTGCTGAATATTTGCATATTGATGTCCTTTCATCTCATCAAATGCCTGAGCCAAAATATGCCCTTCTCCGCCATTTAGGCTGCTTATCTTGTCAAACAGAAGTTTTTCTCTTGTTCCCAGTCCTTCTACTCCATACCGTTGTTCAAGTCCATCCAAGAAGTTGTATGTATTTCTGTCATTCTTTTCTGCATATACTGTATAAGGAACCTTAATCAAGTATAGCTTGTCAAGAAGTTCTGTTACAGGGTTTTTGGTAGGCTGTGCCATCCAAGTCAAGCTTGACGAGATTATATTTAACATAGTCCCTCCTGTTACAACCCCTTTCAAAGCATCATTATACGGTTTCAAAATGTTATCTCCAACTTCAATTGCCTTTGCAGTGGTATATCTTGTAGCCTCTGCCCCGAACAGCAAGTTAATATCAGTCAATCCTGTTAGGTAATTCAATCCTTGAATAGGATTTGTATAATTAACTCCTGAAGTATCTACATACATTCCTATACTTGAGATTTCTGAAGATGATGGAAAATTCATATAGTAGTCGCTTGCTGAAAGATTTATCGGTGTAACTCCTGATGGTGATTTTATTATCACTTCAGCAGGTTGTGGTACTGCAGCATCTGTATCTAGTTTATATATTGGAATTATATTTCCTTGTGCATCTGCCACGGTAGGAACTGCAGCTTTAGGCGGAACTTTTACTACTATTCCTCCCATTTCCTTCATGTCACTTGCTGTAGCCACTTTCATTCTTGGTGTTGAAGTTCCTGTCTGGCTTGTTAGAGTTACAGGATTTATTCCAGCTGCATTTTCTTCGGCGTGATCTGCATTATCTGTCCAAATTCCTGCACTTTGGCTATCTGAAGCCGCAATATTTATCACTCCGTAATTCTTGATATAACCTCCGTTAGCTACATAAACTCCTTTTGCTGATGTAAGTCCGCTTGCCGTTGTCTGGATAGTTCCCCAGTTTTCTCCGACTGCACCTCTGTCAATGTACATTCCAACAGTTTTACTTCCCATAAGGTTGATGTTTCCATAGTTAATTGCCTTAGATCCTGAACCTACTGCATACATACCTATCGTGTCAGGTTTGCTCACTTCAATAGTTCCTTGATTTATAATAGTTCCTTGATTAGAAACTTGTCTGTATGTTGGTGACAATGGGTTGTCATCATAATATCCTGTTGCCATACCTACACCATATTCTTTTCTGTTAGTATCTGAATCTCCAACTTTTATTATTCCTCCGGCAAGGTTTGTCGCAGTTCCGCCGGTAGTTGCATACATTCCTACATTTCCGATACCATTTGAAAAGTCAATTACTCCATCATTGTATATGCTTCCATTTCCGTAAAGGCCGTAATTTCTATCTCCTGCAGATGTCAATGGAGTGTGATTAATCACAGTTCCCTTATTATCATTCTGATAAACATAAACTGCATCTGTTCCCAAAGTTACTGGATTTGCTGTATTAGATGCTATAGTATTTCCTGCTCCAAGATTTACAATTCCAAATGAATTATCTCCAATTGTCATGCTAGATCCTGCATTTGCATTAATGTGCTGATTAGCTCCAACTGCATAAACACCTACAGCTTGATCTTTTCCTACTGCAATCTTAGAATTTGCATTCAAGTTTACTGTACCGTCTCCTTGAGTATAGATTGCAACTCCATTATCTCCAGCCTTAATACTTCCTGTATTGTTGTTAATATTATATCCATAAATTCCTATTGCATTATCTCCAACAGTAATTTTACCATCATTAGTTATCGTATTTTTAGTTTTTGCATAAATGCCGACATTTGCATTTTCCTGTAATGCTGCATTTCCTAATGTTATATTTCCTTTATTAATTATATCTGCTCCGTCTGATACAATACCAAATTCAAGTGCTGGTGATGTACCTGTAATTTTTTTATTATTTGTTAAAGTGTCGCCATTGGCTGTTGCTGTTGTATAAACTCCAATAAGTCCACCTGTTGTGTTTGTAGAATTTGTAAGTTTTACATCTGCATTATTTGTGGCTTTTGAATTATAGACAATTCCCATTCCTGCTTCTGTTGCATTTCCATTATATTTATATTCAAGAGAACCAGTTACATTTGTTCTTCCAGAAGCAAATATACCAACACCTTTATCTTTAGATTCAATAATATAATCTCCGCCTGTTAGATTAATATCTGAATCTTCTGCATAAATACCAGTTCCTTTTACTCCTGTTGTAATATCAGTTCCTCCTGAAGCGGTTGCCGTGATTGTACCACCTTCTTCATTAGTACTGTGGTAAACAGTTTTTGAAGATACTGTCGGTGCTGTTGAAACTAATGCAATTCCTACTCCTTTTGTGCCAACTGTAATTGGAGAAGTGCTTTCAATCGTTACATTTGCTCGTGCTGTTCCAGTATTGTTTTCTGCATAAATTCCAATTGCTTCATCTCCTGCCACACTTAATGTACCTTTATTTATAATTTCTACAGTTTTTGTTGTATATGCAGTTGTATCATCAGTACCATAAGTTTGCTTAGACCGTCCTGTACCAATACCTGCGATTCCTACTCCTTTTCCAGTTACAGTAACTTTACCTTCATTTACGATTTTACTTCCATTAGTTGCATAAAGTCCAGCCCCATTGTCAATTGTTACTGTACCAGTCTTTGTATTTTCAATAGTTCCATAACTTACATTCATTCCAGCAATTCCTGCAGCAGTTGTACCACCTGTTACATTTATTGTTCCTTTGTTGATAAATCCTGAAGTTGAATTAGATGGAGTTATGCTGTCTGCTAGTTGTGTAGCTGTGGCAATATTTCCCATAGACATTCCTTGCCCTTTCAGGTGTGTACTGTCTACATTTCCTGTAACAGAAGTATTGTTGCTTATTGTTACAAGTTCATTTGCCATTTTCAGACCCTTATATTTATCGTTTGCATCGTCCAATGTTACTGTTGGAGCATTTACATCCAGTTTACCATTTTTTAATACTACTGTGTAGAATGTCGCAGGACTTGAATATGTTATTTTACCAAATTGGTCTGCACCTTCCAATTCTTTAGTAAATGTAGGTGATGTAGCCGTAGCTCCTGTATCAGTGCTATTGTACCAAGTTCGTGTAGCTCTTGACTTGTCATTGTAGATTCCCATTATTACCTTGTCATCATGAATATCAAGCGTTACATTTTCCAGTCCTCTGTAATTTCCAGAAGAAGCGGATACAGAAGCCTTATATTCACTAGGATCATCAGCTAACACAACTCCATCATACATTTCCAGAACTGTTGAATCCGCTTTGTCTGCCTTTGCTGGATTTGCATTAAAAATTATAGTTCCCGCTGTGCTTGTTTTTGTTGCCTTTGCATAAAATGGTGTAGCATTAGTGCTTGTAGCTTTTGTTACAGCTGAATCATTTTTTATTATAATTTTTCCACCGTTAAAATTGACTTTTCCGCCATTTTTAGCTACTAATCCGGCATCTCTTACAGTCGTTACTTCATTATCCGTATTCTTCAGATTAACTTCCCCATTATCTGCAAATCCGCCAATTCCATGTATAGTAGCTTTTCCATCAACATTGACAATACCGCCATCTTTAGCATAAGCTCCTATATTAGTATATTTTTCAGTAATTTTATCAGATAGTGGATTTGAAATATCATCAATTGCAGTAATATTTCCTGTGAAATTAACAGTACTATTTACATTTCCATCATGATTATTTGCATATCCAATTATCGAACCATATCCTTTTGCTGTTGTTGTTTTATTATTATTTACATTTACGAGTCCACCATTATCTGCATAATATGCAATACCTTTATCACTTACCATAGTCAAGTTCTGATCAACTTTAAGTTCTGAAGGCATGTTTTCCAGCGAAGTATGTCCTGATAATGTATCTAAATGAGTACTTGCAGTCTTCCACAGCCCGTTTACATACCCAACAACTGTTCCAGTACCTGTATAAGCCTGATCCGTAGCACCTCCATTTATACCATCAGAAAAGTCGTTCTGTCCATTATTGCTTGCATCCCTAAGATGAACAACACTTCCATTATCAACCAGGAACATAAACCCGTTCTTAGCGTATTTTCCAAATGTTATTTTAAATTTGTCCATATATAAGTCATGAATTTTGTCTGGCGTAACATTACAATTAGAACCTGTACCTTCAAATATACAAGATTGCGTTTCACCATTCCATGCTCTACCATCTCCAACTCTTTGTCCTCCATCGGATAAACTCTTTGTTGCTCCAATTATATTTATTCCTTCTCTTTGCCCAGATTCTACAAATACTCCAACATTTCCATCTACAGTTGTAGGAGTATAACCAGATTTATACAGTTGTCCTGCAGTTGACTGTGTTGGTGTGCTATTTGAATTTAAATGTCTACCAATTTCCATTTTCAAGTCAAATGTCCCTTGGTGTATTCCAACTCCTTCTTTTTTATCAGCTGCTATATTTGGACTATTTGTTGATGTTCTGTCTCTCTTTTTTGCAGAAAAGAATATTCCAACATTTTCATCACCATACATCTGTATAGGATTAGATGTAATAATTTTAGATTCATAGCTATCCTTACTAGCTTCAGCATGTTGACTTTGCCAGTTTGGATAAGTCTTATCTATATATTTAGATCTATCTGGATTCCATGATAATACTGAAAATCCTATATTGCTGGCTCCATTAAAAATCAAGTTACCAGTATTTTTAATAGTTACTGCTGGATTATATACAGTTAAGGCATAAATTGTATTATTTCGAGTATCAGCTGTTATATCTGCAGAACCATATATTTTTGTAGCAAATTGTCTTCCAAAACCATTTAAGTCGACTTCTTGCCATCCCACTATGTTAAATACGGTATTATTATCTTCTTTTAAATTAATTTTTACATTATTAAAAGTTGTAATTCCACCACGGAAAGTTTCTATATTGGCAAAAGCTGCATGTCCATATAAATTGGCTGTTACATTATCAAAGTGTACATCTGCCACTATATGAAATATCTCAGAACCTGGAATATTCGGATTAGAATCTCCTGCAACATGATATGTTGAATTAGCAAAAACATTTCCAGGATGTCCTGTCCATCTCCCATCATAATTTTCAGCTATAACATAATGTCGCATATTTATATTTCCAGAGCTTCCTTGAAAACCTCCAGTATTATAATGATCTTGATAATATGTTATTAATCCTGAAGTAGGCAATCCAGCAGGAACTAATCCTGAAAAGTTAGTGCTATCAGGTTGAGAAGCATTAGACCACCCAGTTACATTACTAAGGCTTCCTGTTGCAGGATCAACTCCTGTCCAGTAAGTACCTCCATTTATATTGATACTTTCTGCTATTGACTGATCTCTACTGTTATCATAAATAGTTCCATAATTACTTGATCCAGATCGAGTAAATCCACTAGTTTGATGAATATAACTATTCAGCCCATCTTTCCAAGAATATGGAGTTCCCATTTTCCCTGAAACTCTCCATCCCCACACAAAATTAGTAAATGGATCAGCATCAGGTGTAATCATAGTTACATTTCTGCTTGGATCTTTGACATTGATTTCTGGTATTTCCAGAGGATCTGCTACATTTATATTCAAATTTGGCTTTTGTGGTGGCTCGATTATTGGCAGGTTAAGATTTAAAGGAGTTTTGTGAATATCCTTTGGCTTAACAGCGGCATAGACTGGTATAACTGAAACAGGTTCTATAACCTTTCTGCTAAGAGTTGTAACTCCATATTTTCCTCCAGAATAAGTTCCAAACTTGTCATCTGGATTTCTTGTATACTTAATATTTCCTGTTTTACCTCCATAGCCTTTGTATGTGCCGTGCCAGTCGTTATAAAAATTATTGACTCCATATTGCCAGCTTGACCAAGGCGACTTAACTACATGATCTCCCTGCTCCATTAGCTTGATTAGTTCCATATTTGATTTTTTTAGAAGTCTGTCGTTTTCTTTTCGGACTTCCGTGAATTGATTGTGTATATCCTTTATTGATGTAGTGATGACTTGTTTTTGATTTTCGATGCTTTTGCCCGTTTCAGCAGAAAACAAGTTGTTTGCAATGTTTATAGCACCTGTAATCAAAAATATAATTAATGCTGAATCTGTATACTTAAAATCTTTGCATTTTTTAGCAAATGAGCATAAGTCTTTTTTTGCCTTTCTTAAATTGTTTGTCATTTCTAATCTCCTTTTTCTAAATTTTGATAGTTATTTGTAAAAGTAGAAGACTTTTAAGAAATACAATATGTTTTAATGCTTGTCTTTGCTATCTTTTCGCTTTCTGGCAAGCAGTTTTGACATAAATAATTTATTTGCTTTTACAATAACTTACT
>ERZ773197.1726-NODE-1726-length-14618-cov-5.349035_pt1 | contig 14618 bp, 21 predicted proteins | sample MGYA00580999_ERZ773197 | MGnify/ENA primary metagenome ERZ773197 (study PRJEB29015, sample SAMEA2738166) | human oral metagenome | biome: human oral; feature: human-associated habitat; material: saliva | place: China | collected 2185 ...
ATAATCGAAGAAATATAGTTTTGAGAAACTTTAAATAATAAGTAGGTAATGAGTATCCCCATGATGATATCAAGTGGGTAATGGTGCCCTACAAATACCTTGGCACACCCTGTTACGATAGTGCCTGTTAACAGTATTGTTCCTAATCTTTTATAAGTGGCAAAAATTGGTAATGCAATAGCTGTCATAGCCATTGCATGCGTGCTAGGAAAACTAGAGTCAGCAGCGTGAGGAATTAGAAGATGTACTGTATGTGTGACAAAAGGTCTAGGTTCTTGAATTATAAATCCAATAATACTATGAGTAATTAATATGATACCTAGAAACACTATGGTATGTATGCTTGTTTTTAAAAGTGTTTTGTCCTTGTAATAAATTCCAAGTCCCAATAATAGAAGAAGTAATGCAGCGAAGCAACCTGCCAGATATTTCACGGTCAATATCATAGATATATCTAACCAAGTGTAGGTGCCTGCAAGGTTATTAATGAGTTGAAATAATTCGTAATTCATGTATATCTCCTTTGTTATTGATGATTTAATTGTTTTTAGAGAAACGAAAATAAAAAAAGAATATGATTTGAAAAAATCTAAAATTAGTATTAGAGTTAGTTTTTTAAATTATATTTTAATAATTGTTGATAGTGATGATGAAACACATTATTATGATTGTTCGCTTTTAGGCAAAAAGCAATTTAAGAATTTGGTTAGAGATTTAATTAGGAAATAGGAGATATATTATGAATGGTTTAGATGTTATTGGAGTTGGATTAAGAGTTTTTGCTTTATTTCTTCCAATTATTGTAATTTATACATCTATTTTGACTATTGCAAGTAAAAAACTTAATTTATTGCAAAAAATTGGATTTATATTAGTTAAGGTGATTTCTGCTTTAGGAATATTGTTCTTTTTAGTTAATTATGTTTTTGTTAATTAGATGTTATAATAGATATTTTAGTGAGTTGCATAGTATATGTAACTTGCTGTTTTTATTATTAATGATTGTAGGGTGATTATGGAAAGGATTGATAAATATATTGCTAGTCAAACTAATTTTTCTAGAAAAGATGTTAAAAAATTTGTTTTAGAAAATAGGGTTTGGGTTAATAATGTTCCTATTAAAAAGGCTGATTTTAAAGTTGATATTTTGAATGATATTATTAGAATTGATTCATCTATTATTTCATATAAAAAAGTTGTATATTTAATGCTTAATAAACCTAAAGGTTATGTTTCTGCTACTAAAGATAAAAAGGAGAAAATAGTGTTAGATTTAGTACCTGGTAATTTTTTGCATCGTGATTTATTTCCTGCTGGGAGATTAGATAAAGATACAACAGGTCTTATGATTATTACAGATGATCGGAAATTTTGCTCATGATATTTTGGCTCCTAATAAACATGTTTCGAAAACTTATATTGTTAAAATTGATATTCCATTAACTGATATAATGGTTAATGATTTTAATAATGGTGTTGTTTTAAAAGATTGTGTTTGTAAATGTGCTTATTTGGAGATTTTGTCTGAATTTTGTGGAAAAGTTATATTGAGAGAAGGAAGATATCATCAAATTAAAAGAATGTTTGGATGTTATGGTGCTAAAGTTTTAGAACTTAAAAGAATTGCGATTGGTGATTTTTTTCTTCCAGATGATTTAAATGAAGGGGATTGTAGGGAATTTACTAATGAAGAAATTTTAAAAATAAAAAATGATTAATTTTAAATTGTATTATTTGATGAAAATCTTTAGTTTAAGCTAGTGTAAATTTATATATTTATATTGACTTTTTATATAATTTTTAATATATTGGAAATGATTTTCATTAATAAAAATTATATTTTAAAATTTATATGTTATAATGTATGTTTAGGAGGTTATATGTTTAAAGATATTGCAGTATTATTTATTTCAATAATATTTGAAGCTTTACCATTTTTATTACTTGGATCTTTTATTTCAGCAGTTATTCAGGAGTTTGTAAGTGATGAATTTTTTAAAAAAGTTATACCAAATAATCCTGTGCTTGGTTCTATTGTTGGTGTTATTCTTGGTTTTTTTATTCCGGCATGTGATTGTGCGGTTATTCCAATTGCACTTAGACTTAAGAAGAAGAAAGTTCCACTTAATGTTTGTATTGCTTTTATGTTGGCGTCTCCAATTATTAATCCTGTTGCAATTTTGAGTTTAGTTTATTCATTTAAAAATGTTATGCCTGAAATGATTTTGTGGAGACTTATAGGTGGTGTAATAGTTTCAATTGTTGTTGGAATTATTATGGGAGTTTTATATAGAAATGATGATATTTTTAAAGATGGTGTAAATATTGAACATGGATGTGGTTGTGGATATGACCATGAACATGACCATGAACATGGTCATGATTGTGAATGTGAGCATGATGAACATAATCATCATTGTGTATGTGGACATAATGAACATGATTATCATAGTCATCATGAAAATAAAACTGCTTTTGAAAGATGTTTACATGTAATTGATCATTGCAAAGGAGATTTCTTGGATGTAATTAAATTTATGATTTTTGGAAGTTTAATTACTGCAGTAATGCAAGTGTTTATTGCTAAATTTAATATTTCGCTTGGTGCTAATAATACTATTTTACAAATGATTATTATGATGGTTTTTGCATATGTTGTTAGTTTATGTTCTACAGCGGATTCCTTGATTGCAAAAACTTTTGTGTATGAGATTGGTAAAACATCAATTTTAGCATATTTGATTTTAGGTCCAATGATAGATATTAAAAATACACTTTATTTGGCTGATAAATGTAAAAAAAATTTTGTTGCTAAATTTGTAATTATATTGTTTGTAGTTATTTTTGCTGTGTCTTTATTAGTTGGACATGTGTTTGGAGGGTAATATGAGTCAGAGAAAATATAATTATTTGATGTTGGTATTTTTAATTGGAATTATTAGTGTTATTGTTATTAGAGGAAATTTAGGTAATTTTATTAATGTTAAAATGATAAATTATATTTATATTTCTTTATTTTTGTTAGTAATTTTTATGATTAGGGAAATTTTTAGTGGTGGAAGTCATGTTAATGAAAAGAAGTTTATGAATTTGATTTGTTTTGTTTTTTTAATTATTGGAATTATAGGAATAAATCGGAAAATTGAGTTCACAATATCTTGAATTTGTTAAAAATAATAGAAATAGCAGAAGTAGTAATTTTACATCTGATGCAAAAAATGTTACATCTAATAATAGAGACAATAGTGTTTCGACTGAAAAGACTTTTTCTACTGATATTCCAAAAGATGATGTTATTATTAATGATGATAATTTTATTAGTGTTATGAATGATATGTATGAGAATATTGATAAATATATTGGAAGAAAGATTAAAATTCAAGGACAAGTTTTTAAATCTTCTGATATGACTGAAAATGAATTTGCTATTGGAAAATATTATATGTATTGTTGTGCTGTTGATATGTCATTAGTTGGGTTTGTTTTTGAAAAAAATGATAATATGGATATTAAAGAAAATGAATGGTATGAAGTAAATGCTATTATCAAATCACATAAATATACACCTTATGGTGGTAGTGTTATGGAAGAACCGTTGCTTGATATTATAGATTATAAAAAGATTGATAAACCTAAAGAGACAACGGTTTATTAGAGGTGAATTATGGATTATAAAGGTTTAACTAGTGAAGAAGTTAAAAAAATAATTAGTGATGGAAAAATTAATTTTGTTAAGAATCAAACAAATCAAACATATATAAAAATTTTTGCTAAAAATATTTTTACATATTTTAATTTTATTTTTGCTACAATTGCAATTTTGTTGATTTTTGCTGGAGTTATTAGGAATTTGACTTTTTTACCAATTGTTATTGCTAATATTTTGATTGGAATTATTCAACAGATTAGATCTAAAATTGTTTTGGATAAATTATCATTACTTGATAAATCAGAATATTATGTTATAAGAGATGGTGTTGAAGTTAAGGTTAATTCTGATGAACTTGTTCTTGGGGATTTGATAAAGTTGTCTTCTGGAAAACAAGTTCCTGCTGATGGAATTGTTGTTAACGGAGTTGTTTTAGTTAATGAATCTTTGTTAACTGGTGAAGCTGATGAAATTGAAAAGAAATGTAATGATGAACTTAAATCAGGTAGTTTTATTATTTCTGGTGAAGCTTTTGTTAAATTGATTAGAGTTGGGGTTGATTCTTATTCTGCTAAACTTATGGAAAAAGCTAAGGAAATGAAAGAACAAGAATCTGAAATGGTTTTATCTATTAATAGAATTGTTAAATTTTTTGGAATAATTATTATTCCTATTGGCGCTTTGCTTTTTTCACAAGCTTATTTTATTAATCATGTTAGTTATTCTGAATCAATTACTTCAACTGTTGGTGCTATTATTGGTATGATTCCAGAAGGTATGTATTTGCTTACTACAGTTGCTTTGGCTCTTAGTGCAATGAGACTTGCAAAACAAGAAGTCTTGCTTCATGATATGAGAAGTATTGAGACTTTAGCTAGAGTTGATGTTTTGTGTGTTGATAAAACAGGTACTATTACTGAAAGTGAAATGACTTTAGACAATGTTGTTTTTGCTAATGGAATTAATGAAAATGATTATAAAGTTATTGAAAATTTATTTTCAAGATATGTTAATACTATTACAGATACTAATATTACTATGAATGTTTTAAAGAAAAAATATGAAAATGGTGAAAATTTTAGATATTTAAAGATGGAAAATTTTAATTCTAAAATTAAGTATTCATTAATTCAAACAAATGATGCTATTTATAAATTTGGTGCACCTGATGTATTACTTGATAAAAATATTTATGATGTTAATAAAGATATTATTGATTCTTATATAAATGATGGGAAAAGAGTTTTAGTTTTTGTTAGGGAAGTTAATAGTGCAAATGTTCCTTTATTATTTGTTGTTTTAGTTAATAATATTAGGGAAAATGCTTATGATATTTTTAAATATTTTGATGAACAAGGTGTTGAAGTTAAGGTTATTTCTGGTGATAATCCAATTACAGTTTCTAGAGTTGCAATTAGAGCTGGAATTAAAAATGCTGAAAAGTATATTGATATGAATATTATTGATTCTGATTTTCAAATTGATGATATTGTTACTAAATATACTGTTTTTGGTAGAGTTAAGCCTGAGCAAAAGAAACAAATTATTAGTAGTTTAAGGTCTAAAAAACTTAAAGTTGCTATGACTGGTGATGGTGTTAATGATATATTAGCAATGAAAGAAGCTGATTGTTCAATTGCTATGGGAAGTGGTAGTGATGCAGCTAGAGAGAGCGCAAAAGTTGTTTTAATGGATTCTGATTTTGCTCATATGAAAAATATTGTTTCAGAAGGTAGAAGAGATATTAATAATATTACAAGATCTGCAACATTATTTTTATATAAAAATATTTTTTCAATATTGTTATCAATATTTTCAATTATTAGTGTTTTTGTTTATCCATTGTCACCATCACAAGTTTCGCTTGTGTCTGCTTTTAATATAGGTATTCCAGCTTTTTTATTAGCTCTTGAGCCTAATGAGAAAAAGCAAAAAACGAGATTTATTAAAACTACAATTTTAAGAGCATTACCTTCTGCAATAACTACTTTTATTGCAATTGTTGCTTTAATGAAATTTGCGGAATTATTTAATCTTCCAACAGAGGATATAGGTACTGCTTGTACTTATTTGTTATTAGTTGGTGGTTATATTATTTTGTATAGAATTATTAGACCTATGAATTTATATAGATTTGGTGTTATGGTTGTAAGTATTGTTGGAGTTGTTTTATCTGTAAGATTATTTCATACTTTATTTGATATTACTAAGGTTTCTATTCAAAGTACAGGTCTGTGTGTGTTATTTGCTATTGCTCAAGCTTCTGTAATTAGATGGATTTCATTAATTGTTGATAAAGTTGATAGAAATGCTCCTAAGATTACAAATAAATTTAAAAATTAATTATCATTAATATTTGGAGGATAATTTAATGTTAATTGCTATTTCAGGTGTTACAGGTGTTGGAAAAAGTTTTTATTGTAATTTGATTGAAAAAAAGTTTGATGTTGAAAGAATTCATACTATACGTACTAGAGAGAAAAGAGAACGGAGAAGTTGATGGTGTTAATGGATTTTTCTGGTCTAATGAGAAGCTTGATTTTGAAATAAAAAAAGGAAATATTGCTATTGAGTTTAATGAGTTTGGTGGTAGGTATGCATATTTGAAATCTGAAGTTTTTTCTGAGAAAAACCATGTTTTTGAAATGCATTATACACATCTTGATAGATGGAAAGATATTAAGAATAATTTGGTTTCTATTTATATTTTGCCTAGAAATATTGATAATGCTATTTATAATGTTGAAAAAAGAAATTTAAATAAGGAAAAAGAGAAGTTTAGAATAAATGAAATTTATGAACAATATAATAGTTTTTGTAATGATGAATTATTAAGAGATAAATTTGATTATATTATTTATAATGATTTTAATGATGATTCTATTGAAGAGATAATGTTGATTATTGAAAGGATTTTAAATTAATGAATTTTTTTGTACCAAGTGATGATTTTGAAAATATTATTAATAATACTATTGATGGAATTGATGTGATAAGTTCTTTGAAACCTATTTCTACTGGGTGGACTAATATTGTTTATAAAGTTTATGGGAAAAATGGAAAGTATTATTTTAGATTTCCTAGAGATGAATTTTGGACTAGAACAATTGTTAAGGATTGTCAATTTGCTCAATATATTAAGGGTAAAACTGATTTTGAGACTGTTGATTTAAAATTAAAGAAGGATGATTTAGGAAGATTTTTTTCTTTTCATAAGGAAATTCCAGGTAAGCCATTAGCTGATGTTATGAATGATTTATCATTGGAAAAAGTTGATAAGATTTCTAATGGGATTGCTAAGTTTATGGTTCAACTTCATTCATTAGATTCTAATGTTAAGATTTTTGATAGTATAAATATTTCAACTGATTTACAGGGATTTATTGATGAGCTTCTTAGAATTCATGTTTCTAAAGAAGATATTGTTTTTTGGAATGAACATAATTTTAAAAATTTGAAGAGTGATTGTCTTGTTCATGGGGATTTTAATTCTAGTAATGTATTAGTTGATGATGATAATAATTTTAAAGCTGTAATTGATTTTGGATTTGGTGGTTATGGTAATAAGTATAATGATATTTCAAGAATTATAGGGAGATGTCCTTCTAATTTTAAGGATTGTATTGTTAAAAATTATGAGTTGATTTCTGGTGAAGATCTTGATATTGATGTTTTAGATGAAAATATTGATATTTGGTCTAAGATTGATCAAGGTTATATTAATTATATGAAAAAGAATTTAGGAAAATAATGTTATGTTTGATTTAGATGAAAATATTAGATTGAATAATGAATTAATTAATCGTATTAATGAAATTGGCAATACTATAAAAATTGATGAATTATTTGATAAATTAAAAATGCTTGAAAAAGAAACTGAAGATAATGATTTTTGGAATAATTCTGATAGATCTTCAGTTGTTTTATCTGAAATTAGTTCTTTGAAAAATAGAGTTAATCGGATTTAATAATGTAAAAACTTCGATTTTAACTGATTCTGAAATATTAGGAATGCTTGAAGTTGAACGGTGATGAGGAGTTAGAGAGAGAAGTTGAATTTAGTATTAAGGAAAATTCTAAAAAAATAGATGAAATTGAAATTGAAGTTTTGCTTTCTGATAAATATGATGATTGTAATGCTATTGTGACTATTCATCCTGGTGCTGGTGGAACTGAAGCTATGGATTGGGCAGAAATTCTTTATAGAATGTATACAAGATGGGTTGATAAACATTCTTTTAAAGTTGAAGAATTAGATTTTTTTGCTGGAGATGAAGCGGGAATTAAGTCTGTTACATTTTTGGTTTCTGGAAAATATGCTTATGGTTATTTAAAAAGTGAACATGGTGTTCATAGACTTGTTAGGATTTCGCCTTTTGATGCAGGTGGTAGAAGACATACATCTTTTGCATCTGTTGAAGTTTTGCCTGAAATTAAGTCTATTAGTGGTATTGAAATTAGGCCTGAAGATATAAAGATGGATGTTTTTAGAGCATCTGGTGCTGGTGGACAACATATTAATAAAACATCTTCTGCTGTTAGATTGACACATATTCCTACAGGAATTGTTGTTTCTTGTCAAACACAGAGAAGTCAATTTCAAAATAAGGATTATGCAATGAAAATGCTTATTTCTAAACTTATCCATATTAAAGAAAAAGAACATAAAGATACAATTAATGATCTTAAGGGTGTTCAAATGGATATTGCATGGGGAAGTCAAATTCGTTCTTATGTTTTTTGTCCATATACTTTAGTAAAAGATCATAGAACTAATTATGAAACAGGAGATGTTCAAAAAGTTATGGATGGATATTTAGATTCGTTTATTTTTGAATATTTAAAATGTAATAGAAAAAATACTTAACTTTTATGTTTTGTTATGATATTATACTTGTATAAATCAAAGGAGGAAATTTTTTTATGGAGAATTATTTTAAAAATTATTTAAAAAAATCAAGTTTAATTTCATTAATTTTGTCAATCGTAATTTTTATACTTGCGATTGTTTTAACATTGATGCCTATTAAATCTGCAGCTGGAATGATTGTTATATTAGGATATATATTAATTGCTTCTGGTGTTGCACATTGTATATCTTATTTTATTTCAAGAAACGAAGTGAAAGTTTTAAATTACGAATTAGCACAATCTATACTTTCTGTTTTGTTGGGATTAGTTTTTGTTTTTTATCCAAAAAATTTGTTAGTTTCAATTGCATTTTGTGTAGGTATATATTTAGTTATAAATTCAGTTTTTAGAATTCAGTTAGCTGCAAATGTTGCTTCTAAAGAAGTTGCAAAATGGCCTTTTATGCTTTTTGGAAGTATATTTGAGTTTATTTTTGCTTTATTATTGATATTTTTACCTTTTCCAACATTAAAGATATTGTTGGTTAGTGTTGGAGCAATTCTTGCTATTACACAATTGATTGATATTTATAATGATTATTTTGTTTTATATATTATTGATAAAACATTAAAATAAATGATAAAAAGAATCCAATTTAATGGATTCTTTTTTAGTTATTTTTGTAATTTGCTAATGGATTACTTTCAATTGCATTTCTAACTTGTTCATTGTCTACATGTGTATATATTTCAGTTGTTGATATACTCTGATGTCCAAGGAGTTCTTGTAATGCACGTATGTCAACTTGTCCATATTTGTACATTAATGTTGCAGCTGTATGTCGTAATTTATGTGTTGAATATTTTGTTGAATCAAGTCCTGCACGTTCTAATTCTTTTTTTACAATTAATTCGACAGTTCTTTTACTAATACGTTTTCTATAGTTGCTAAGGAATAGTGCTTTATCTGAGTTAAGGTTGTCTTTTTTAGGCGTTTTTGATCTAGCTGTTAAATAGTTATTAATTGCTGTTGTACAAGCTTTATTTAGATAAATAGTACGTTCTTTATTTCCTTTTCCAATTACTGTTAATAGTGATTCATCAAATTTTATATCTGAGATATTTATACTTACTAATTCTGAAAGACGCATTCCACAGTTTAAAAATAAAGTTATTATAGCAAAATCGCGTTTAGAATTTTTTGAGTCTTCAGAACTTGTTGCTTGAAGTAATTTTTGAGAATCTTCTAATGTTAGATATTTTGGAAGGCGTTTTTCTAATTTTGGTGTTTCAAGATTTTGTGCTGGATTTTCTTTTAAAATTTGTGTTGTTATACATAAATATTTAAAAAATATACGAATTGTTGAAATTTTTCTTGCACATGTTGCTGGTCCACATTTTCGATTAATTGACATATATGAAATGAATGCATGTATGTCATCTTGTTTTATTTGACTTAAATAGTTTGCATCAATTCCTTTTATTTTTATTTCTGATAATATTTTTGAATTGTCATCATGGAAGTGATATCTTATATATTTTAAGAATAAGTTTAAATCTGAATTATATTGTTCTACAGAATTTGGAGATTTTTTTTGATAGACTAAGCAGTAGTCTAAAAATTTATTTAATAATTGTGGATTATCTTCTGTTCTTATCATTTTTTTACCTCTTTGTTTTTTCTTTATATATTATATTAATGATTATATAATTGCAAGTATGGACTTTTTATTTTTTATTTTATATAATTTTGATATGGAGGTTTTATGAAAGGTATTGAAATTTTAATTAGACAACATGAAAGTGTTTTAACTTTTGTTGATATTGTGAAAAATAAATGTATCAAAATTTTTAATAAAGAAGAAAATATTGATTTGGATTTTTTTAATAAAGTTTTAGATTATGGTAGGAATTTTATTGATGGTCATCATCATAAAGAAGAAGAAGAAATATTATTTAAAGTAATGACTAGTTCTCTTGGTGAGCAAATTTCTCATATTATTAATGATGCTATGCTTTTTGAACATAATGTTGGAAGAATGTTTTTAATGAATTTAAATTATGGAATTCAAGAGTTTGATATGTATAGGGAAGAGTCTTATAAGCTTTCAATTATTACTAATGCTTTTAATTATGTTTGTTTAATGGAAGAACATATTAATAAAGAAAATGAAGTTTTGTATCCATATGCTGATAATAATTTAAATGAAAGTGATAAAAATTTTGTTAATAATGAAATTGAACAATATGAAGTTAATGCTGATAAAGTTGGAATTCAATTACAATATAGTGGAATTCTTAATGAATTAAAAAATATGTAGTGTTATTATAAGGAAAGATTAAAATATGTTGCTATTTTGATCTTTTTTATTTTAAATTGTATTACAAATTGACAATAATATGTGATATAATAACATGGTTTATATTTTGGAAAGGACATTTTTATGGAAAATGAAGTTAAATCTAAGTTTTTTGAATCTAAAGAAAATATTCTTGGTATAGAGGAAATTGGAAAATTAATTAAAAAATTTGCTGTACATGCTATTATTGCAATGCTTGTTAATTCTTTATATAATATAGTTGATCAAGTATTTATTGGGTGGGGTGTATGTTATTTAGGGAATGGTGCAATAAATATTGTTTTTCCATTGACTATGATTGCTTTAGCATTTTCGCTAATGTTTGGTGATGGTGCTTCAGCTTGTCATTTTAATCTCATCAATGATTTTATTAGGATATTTCTTTGAAATTAGAGGGTTATTATATTCTGGACCTTTAGCTGAAGGTCTTGCTTTTTTAATTGCTTTAGTATTTTTAATTGGAGAAATTAGAAAGTTGAATATTAATGATGATAAATGTATTAATGTTTTGGATAATATTAATTATAAAGAAGATATTGATAAAGATGAAAATAATAATAAAAATATTATTATTACCATTGCTAGAGAATATGGTGTAGATATATTGGTAAATTAGTTGCTGATAAACTTGGAATTAAATTATATGATAATCAATTTATTAATAAAATTGCTGAAGATACAGGATTTTCTGATGAATATATTTCTGAGAATGAACAAAAGAGGAGTGGTATAAGTGTATTAGATAGATATTATTATGGTTTTTCTAATAGTGATGAATTATTTGATAAAGAAGCTGAAATGATAAAAAATATTGCAAGTAGGGAATCTTGTGTAATTATTGGAAGATGTGCTAATTTTGTTTTAAAAGATTTTAATAATGTTATAAATATTTTTATTTATAATTCAGAATTAAATAAAATTAGAAGAGTTGTTAATTATTATAATATTGATAGTAAAGATGTTAAAAAGAAGATTGATAAAATTAATAAACTTAGAGAAAATCATTATAAGTATTATACTGATTCTTATTGGAAAGATAGTAATAATTATGATATTATGATTAATAGTGATGTGGTTGGTGTTGAGAAAGCAGCTAATCTTATTTGTGAATTAATAAAAAATAAATAATTAAAAGAAATAGAGTACTGGTATTATAAATATCAGTACTTTTTTTGATTGATTTTAAAAATGATAAGTGATAATTAGATTATGTGGTGAAAATATGGAAAGTATAAAAGAAAAATAAAAAAAAGAAAAACAAACAAAAAATTATTAATTGGTGGTATTTAATGGTGAAAAAATGATATAAATAAATTTGTATAAAAAGATTGAAAAAAAGTGAAAAATAAAGTAAAATAGTAAAGTATTATATGGTGAAAATGTAAAAAAAATAGATTACATACAATTTATTATTTAAAGGAGAAAAATATGATTATTACTAATGATATTATGAAGGAGAAATTAAGATATTATTCTAATAAAAACAATAAAATTAGTAGAGAGGTTAAAAATAATGAAATAACTAGAATTATTAAAGGACTTTATGAAACTGAAAATGAAGTTAATGGATATTTAATAGCAAATACTATTTATGGTCCATCATATTTGTCTTTTGAATATGCACTTAAATATCATGGTTTAATTAATAATGAAATTAATAGATTTACAAGTGCTACATATGGAAAGAAGAAGAAAAAGAGATATGATACACCATTTGGATATTTTGAATATAGAGATGTTCCAAGTGAAGTATTTTATATGGGAGTTAATTTAGTTATTGAAGGTAAATATTCTTTTCAAATTGCAACTCCTGAGAAAGCTATTTGTGATATGCTTTATACTAAAAAGCCAGTTGGGAATATGAATGAACTTAAAGAACTTTTAGTAAGAGATATGTTTATAGATATGAATAAGGTTGTTGCTTTGAATTTAAATGCTATTGAAGATTTAAGTATTGCTTATCATTCTACAAATGTTACAATGTTATATAAATATTTAAGGAGAAATGTTGTTAATGGATAATGCAATTAAAGATATGTTTAAGAAATATAATGTAAATAGTTTTGATGATGAAGTGAATGCTATTAGAGAGATTATTCAAGAAATTATTTTATGTGGATTGAGTAGATGTGGTTTTTTTGATGAAGCTGTTTTAATAGGTGAGACTGCTTCTAGACTTTATTATAAGCTTGATAGATTTTCTAAAGATTTAAATTTTATTTTATTGGCGCCTAGTGAATATTTTATAGCTCATAAATATTTGGATTTTATGGCTAGAGAGCTTAATGCATATGGTATTGATGTTGAATTTATGACTAAAGATGATAATCAAAGATATGTTTTGAAATTTATTCCTAAAGCTTTTTTGGGGATAAATTCTAATATATTTAATGAAATTAGATTGAAGTTTGATATTGATACTACTTCTCAAAATTTAGGGATTTATGAATTTAAATTTAAAGCGTTACCTTCATCACATAAAATTAGAGTTTTTGATGAACAATCTATTTTAAATGATATTATTGCAGATATTTTGTCTCAAAAATCTAATTATAAAGTTAGTGGTAGAATTTTGTATGATTTTGCTTATTATGTTAATAAAGGTGTTAAAATTACTTTATATTCAATTGAAGATAAGTTGATTGAAAATAGTATTATTTCTGAAGATGAATCTTTAAAAATTGATGATATTATTTTGATGCTTGAAAAAAAGTTTAATAGAATAAATTATGATAATGCTAAAAAAGATGTTTCTACATTGACTAAAATTAATTTAGATTTTTGGAATGAAGAATATTTTTCTAAGTTAACTAAAGATTTAGTTGAAGAATAATGTTATAATGATGATGTTAAAGGAGATTTATATGGAGAAAATTAGAAAATTAATTAAAAATTTTTTAACTAAAGAAGTTGTTTTTTATATTATTTTTGGAGTTTGTACTACTTTAGTTAATTTAATTTCTTTTAAAATTTTTACAGGTGTATTTAAATGGAATGATAATTTATCTAATGCTATTGCAATTATTTTATCTGTTTTATTTGCTTATATTACTAATAAGGATGTGGTTTTTCATTCTGAAGCAGAATCTATAAAAGAGAAGTTATTTGAATTTTTTAAATTTATTTTAGGCAGAGCTTTTACTATGATTTTAGAGTTTGGTGGTGGATTTATTATGTTTAAATTACCTATTGATAAAATGATTTCTAAATTAATTTTGACTGTAGTTGTTATTGTTTTAAACTTTTTTATTAGTAAGTTTTTTGCTTTTAAAAAGAAAAGTGACAAGTAATTGGAGGATGTTTTGGATAATCGAATCATATTTGGAGATACTATTATGGTTTATATGGATATTGATGATAATATTGATGTGAGTCAAGTTATTAAAGACGCATTTATTAAGTTAATGGATGCTAAAGATGATATTATTAAGGCTAATAAAATTGATATTAAAAATAATAATGGTTTTAAATTGGATTTTAATTTTATTAAAGATATTGATAAAAAATTAATGTGTATTAAAAATCCTTATAAGAAAGTAGAAAATGATTGTGATAAATTTATAATTAATGATTCTTTAGGAACTATTTGTACTATTTATAATGGAAATACTTATTATTTAATTGAACTTGCTTTAAAATCAATTTTGACGCGTAATAGTATGATATTTGTTAGTAATGTTGATTATATGGATTTTACTAATAGATTAATATTGATTTTGATTAAAAATATACTTGATAAGTATGGAACTGATAAAAATT
>ERZ773197.1729-NODE-1729-length-14606-cov-36.359907_pt1 | contig 14606 bp, 14 predicted proteins | sample MGYA00580999_ERZ773197 | MGnify/ENA primary metagenome ERZ773197 (study PRJEB29015, sample SAMEA2738166) | human oral metagenome | biome: human oral; feature: human-associated habitat; material: saliva | place: China | collected 2185 ...
AGAGAGCTGTTTGGATGTACGTTTAAGCATAAATATCTGCAAGAATTATAATGTATAAGGTACAAAAACTTGCAGATATAAACAAATAATTTACAGGATAATATACTATGAATCAGCAGAATATTAGGTTTATAAGGGAGGACTATGTAGAAAAATCAAGGCAGTTAGAACTATTTGTATAATAAACTTATCCCGAACTGGCGTATCCTAATAGGTTTTCAGAGAACTTCTAAGCGAAAATCCCAAAAGTAGATCTTAAAGTATCGTCTTGCTATCCTCACTATTCTTGTACGAGATTTTATCCCACTAGTTTTGAATAATACTCAAAAAGAATAGAAGCTGCTAAGCTACGAAGCTGATGGTACTAATGTCCTTTCGTGGTGGTACAAGTCTCCTTACACGAAAGGACATTTCTACCATCGTGGAAGTACTTTGAGTGATCTAGACAAAAAGAGGTGGAGAGGCCAATTGGTTTTTTATTGGTACAGTCATCTATAATCGTTGCTTGAATTCGGTAAACACCACTTGGACTTTATTGGTTCAAAATGATTGTAGGAGGAATACGATTGGGTATTCCTCCTACAATATTCTGATTCTATTGTAATGATTCTTCTACTTAATTACAAGAGCACGACTAATCATATCGCTCAAGTTTGCATAGTGCGCAGCAGATGCAGCATCTGTTCCCACCGTTTTCAGAGAGTGCTGTAATTGTGTCAATGTTTTCAACACTATTGGACGTGCAGGTGATGTTGTCGTAGATTGTTTAAAGTATTGCGTCAACTCATTTACAAATGTACTTTGAAGGGCTTTGCGGTATGGCGTAACTTTTGCTTTAGACTTGAGTTCTTTGAAGATCAGCTCCGTGACTTCCGGAAGATAAGCCGTAGCAGGATAGTCTGCATTTAGATTGTCTAAAGTGCTTTTAGCTAACAATTTACGCACAAGCGAATTACCAACATTGATCGTAACAGACTGAGGATCTTTAGTCAGACGATTAAGATAGCTTTCATTTATCAACCATTTCGGTTCTTCGAGTACTTGACGATTCAACCAAGCCAAAGCCTCTCGCTGCCGCTTTGCAGGAACGTTTGTATAAATAGCTCCTTCTTGGTCTACAGTCTTAAAGTCTTTATATACGCCACCAACAAAACGGAAGACGTGTGAGATATAGCGCAAGAATTGGTTATTGACAGCTTGATAAGCATCGAGAAGATTTGTGCCAAAGATGTCGCCGTGTTGATATGTCCAATCAGGAAGCTCTTTCACTTCACGCTTGAGGTTTAATATGCCATACTCGTTAGCTTTCATAACATCATTACTCAGATCCTCTGTTTGACAGCGAGGATCGTTGACATTATTTGATTCACCATCACCAAACCAAAGGCGACGATTGCTTTTGAGCATTTTAGAGGTAAGCGCTTCTAATTCATGATGGTCACTCACATCATCATAAGAATCCCAAGTTGGCGTATAGCCCCATTGAATGGCCCATATATCATAATCGCCAATTCTTGGGAAGATACCTTCGCGAGAAATATTGTCTTCGGGTTGCGCGACATAATTAAATCTTGCATAGTCCATGATACTAGGGGTGTGTCCATGGGCCTCTACCCACAATTTATTGCGTAGACTATCAACAGGCACAGTGCTTGAAGAGCCAAAGTTATGACATAGACCTAGCGTATGGCCAACTTCATGGCTAGAAACAAATCGGATTAGTTGACCCATCAGGTCATCGTCGAAGCGCATCTTTTGAGCAGCTTCGTCTATTGTGCCTGCTTGGATCATATACCAATCGTGAACCAATTTCATCACATTATGATACCAACAAATATGGCTCTCTAGAATCTCTCCTGAGCGTGGATCGTGTACTTGAGGCCCATAAGCATTTTCGATAGGTGATGCTAAATAGCGTATACAGCTATAGCGAGCATCTTCCATAGACATCGTAGAGTCTGTGTCCGGCCATTCTTTGGCCATAATTGCATTCTTAAAACCTGCTTTTTCAAATGCTTTTGCCCAATCGTTAACGCCAGCAATGAGGTAAGGGCGCCAGCGTTTAGGAGTAGCAGGATCAACATAATAGATGATGGGTTTTTTAGGCTCAACAAGTTCGCCTCGTTTCATTTTTTCTGCATCAACACTATCTTTAGGCTCAAGCCGCCAACGTGTGATAAAACGCTTTTTTTCCACACGTTGCTGGAAGTCTGAAAATTGAACAAAGCTATCACTAAAGTATCCAACGCGAGGATCAAATAAGCGCCGCTGCATGGGCACTTTTGGCAATAGAATAAACGAGACATTTAACCCTATCGTAACTTTACCTGTTTCATAGCCTGCATAGGTGTTATTTTGTGCAGAAGTCCAGGTTTTCACTGTACGAACTTCGGTATTAATAGGGAAGGTCTTTATACTTTCTATGTAAGACATTGAAGGTAACATCATCCCAAGTCCGAACCTTTTCTTAGCCATTTGGTTTAACCCAATCGCCGCATTGTCCTCTTGGAAGAAGGCTGATACCTTTATCTTATACAGAGTCTTTGCATGACTTTCTATCTTGAACGCTCCTATGATAGGATTGGAATTGCTGATTAATATAGCACGATTAACTGCATCGAGGCTATCTGCCGTATTCATGAGTAATTCTGAACGAAGAAGTAATTGATCGTTAGGAGATTTCTCAAAATACATAGTGGAGTAGTTGACTTGTTCTCCACCATATAAATCGGAGTTTGCAGGTGTAGAAGTATACCGTACAGAAACTAAGAAGCGTCTCCCTATAATAGAATCAGGGATTTCGAAGAAGTAATCTTTATCTGTTTTGATAACATTAAAGAGTCCTTTAGTTGTAATAGCTTTCTCCGCAGGTTTAGCATCTTTTGCGGGAGGATTTGGCTTTTTTCGAGCCATTGTTGCCGTCGCTATTGAGAAAAATAAGCAGACAGAGAGAAAAATAAACTTTTTCATAGTTGAATTATTAAGTTGTAATGATTTTCTGAAATCCTTCGTAAGTTTCCAATCTATTCAGCTCATATGTTTCAAGTCGCAGTGAAAATGTGCCAGGAAGCGCATTTAACCCAAAATAACTCTGAATGATACCAGCTAAATTAAAACTCAGATGATCTCCTTTACGCATTAGTATAATTGAATATTCTCTCAGAGCCTGAATCTGATGATCCATTTTGCGTAACGATTGGAAAATACAATAGTATATGGGAAGTGTATTGAAATTTAAAAGAAGTTTGACCCGTTTATGACTATCTTCATCATAATAGAGATTAAGAATCCATTCTATTTCTTGTGGATCTAATAGGGTAGGGAGAAGAGTAACAAGGAGTTTATTCTTGTCAATGGGGCTTGCGACCTGAGCATATTCTTCTATTTCCTTTAGAGCAAGTGCAAAATGATTTGGTATCGCCTTGAGGAATGTGCCCAAGAACGCTTTTGGGTTTTTGGGAACGATTGTTATGAAGCAATGCCAATAAGATTCTCGTGACAAAGACGACAACAACTTATCTCCTAACAAAAAACCAGCCGTTCTAAATTCAGCATTGCTTAATTGCAGGAGATAATTATATAACCCTATTGCGTCATTTGCTTGGAGAAAAGTCGTGAGTCTTGACTCTATCCGTGGGTTGTGCTTTTTCAGTGCAGACATTATGGCTGTACGGAATAAATTAATTGTTTCTTTCCATCAATAGAACATTTTCCACATGATGAGTTTGTGGAAACATATCTACAGGCTGTACTTTGGTTATATGATAGTCTGCAGAAAGAAGTGATACATCACGAGCTTGCGTTGCAGGATTACAGCTGACGTATACAATACGCTTCGGGGCGGCAAAAAGTATAGTAGAAATAACGTCATTATGCATACCTGCTCGTGGAGGATCTGTGATTATAACATCTGGACGCCCATACAATGCTACGAAATCATCAGTAAGAATGTCCTTCATATCTCCGGCAAAGAACTGAATATTGTCAAGATTGTTTAGTACTGCATTTTCTTTTGCGTCTTTTATCGCTTCTGGAACATATTCAATACCTATAACTCTTTTGGCTTTTCCTGCAATAAAGTTGGCAATGGTCCCAGTACCAGTATAAAGATCGTACACGTATTCATTGCCTGAAAGATAGGCAAACTCACGTACCACTTTGTACAAGGTAAATGCTTGTTCAGAGTTTGTCTGATAAAAACTCTTAGGACCAATCTTAAATTGAAGATCTTCCATTTGTTCATATATACAATCTGCCCCGCTGAATGTATGTATGTCTAAATCAGAAATTGTATCGTTGCATTTAGTGTTATTGACATACAATAGTGAGGTTATTTCAGGGAAGGTTGTTTTTATCCATTGTAGAACATCCTGAGCTTCTTTTTCCTCTTGAGCCTCCCTAATACAGAATTGAAGAAGCACCATAATCTCTCCAGTTGAAGTTTTTCGCAACATCATATTACGGAGCAGTCCATTCTGATTTCTTAAATCAAAAAATGAATATCCTTTTTCAATAACATAGCTACGCAGACCATTTCTTATTCGATTATTAAAGTCATCCATTAGAAAGCATTCTTTTAGATCTAAGATCTTATCGAATGCTCCAGGAATATGGAAGCCTACAGCATTCATATCTGAGAAAACAACTCCACTCTCTATTTGCTCTTTTGTGAGCCATTTTTTATTTGAGAAGCCAAACTCTAATTTGTTTCGATAAGCTTTAGTCTTTTTGCTTCCTATAATGGGCAAAATTTTAGGAAAGGGTACTTTTCCAATTCGAGTTAAGGCATCTTCTACTTGTTGTTGCTTCGCTTTGAGTTGTTCTTCATAAGGAAGACACTGCCATTTACAGCCACCGCAAACGCCGAAATGTTTACAAAATGGCTGTATGCGCATTGGGGAGGGCTGAATAATGCTTGCAATAGTTGCTTCTGCGTAATGTGATTTCTTACGTGTAACTTGTAGATCAACAATGTCGCCCGGTACCGCATAAGGAATAAAAATAACCTTATTATCTACTCGAGCTATAGCCTTTCCTTCGGCTGCGATACCTTCAATCTGTATGTTTTCTAACAAGGGTAGAGGCTTCCTTTTTCTTGCCATGCAAATCTTGATTTTAGGATTGCGAAGTTAATGATTTTTATCGAATTAATCTGTTGATTTTGTGGTTTTGTCTTGAGAGAATATTTAGTCGAAAGGTAGAAGATAGACTTTTATGTTAAGTCATCTATCGCATCATATAATAGCTCTATTAATCTGGAAGCTGGATAGTTTGCTCTTTCTTTTTCCGGAACAAAATTATACTTTTCAATAGTCGAAAACTCGGATAGTTCTACTTCATAGCAATCCACAATTAGAACTTGATGTGTTAGCACATGTTTCATTCCTTTTACAGCTAATCTAAATGTAGCTTGCTTGGGGAGGTTGGCCTTTTCAATAATAGAAGGCAACTCTGCACTCTCTGAAAATTCGATAAGCAGTGGCTCGTAAAGCCCCTGCCATATATCTCCTTTTTCTCTACGATGTAGCAGAATTGAATCTTTATATCTGATATAGAGATAAATTAAAAAGCGAGTCCGAACAGCCGTTTTTTTTGCTTTAACTGGTAGCGTTGAAACTGATGTTTCTATAAACGCAACACAACTCACTTGTAGAGGGCAGTTATTGCACCTTGGATTCTTTGGCACGCACTGCAGCGCACCAAAATCCATTAAAGCTTGATTGTATTGTGCAGGATTCTTTTTATCTAACAAGTTTTGCGCTAATGTGGAAAATAGCTTTTTTCCTTCAGTTGTGCCAATTGGCGTTGTTACTCCCCAATAACGCGCAAGGACTCTATAGACATTTCCATCAACAACAGCATAGGGCAGATTATAAGCAAACGATGCTATGGCTGCAGCTGTATAATCGCCGACTCCTTTCAACATCCTTATATCCTTATAACTTGTAGGAAATTGTCCGCTTGTTGCTATTGTCTTTGCTGCAAAGTGCAAGTTTCGTGCACGCGAATAATAGCCTAAGCCTTGCCATAATTTTAGCACCTCATCTTCATCGGCTTTAGCCAAATCTTCTACAGAAGGAAAGCGATTGATGAACCGGAGATAGTAGTCATATCCTTGAACAACCCTTGTTTGTTGTAAGATGATTTCAGAAATCCATATGCGATATGGATCTTTTATATCACGCCAAGGTAGCTCTCGCTTATTCTTGAGGTACCATTCTTCGATTTGTTCTGCAAAATAATGAGCCTCTTGAAGGCTTGATGCTTCGAGCGTATCAATCATGGAAAAGTTTGATGCGCTGCTCTTCCGACAATTTGCAGATAAGAAGCGTTCCTTCTTTTTCCGCTACAATATAGCCATCTAATCCCTGTACAACTACTTTCTTCAAATTTTCTGTGTGAACAATGCAATTAAAACTATCATACAAGTTAATTTGCTCACCGATTGAAGCATTTCCGTATTTGTCTTGCGTAATATGATTACGCAACGATCCCCACGATCCTAAGTCACTCCAACCAAAAGATGCTGGGAATACATATACATCTTCAGAGCGCTCAAGTATAGCATAATCGACCGAGATAGAAGGGCATTTCTCATAAGCTTCGTTTATCTTTTCTTGTTCTTGATCTGTACCATAGTAAGGTAGGCGAGATTCAAACAATTCTGAAATTTCTGGGTCCCAAATTCGGAAGGCATTAACTATCGTACTGACACTCCATATAAATATGCCGGAGTTCCAGAAATAAACATTACGTCGTAGATACTCTTTTGCAACCTCTAAAGTCGGTTTCTCTTTAAACATATCTACACGAAAGATATTCTTCATTCGAGGCGATGCTGCCGTCAGATCAGCTTTGATATAGCCATATCCTGTTTCCGGATGAGTGGGACGAATACCGATAGTAACAATGGCATCTGTTTCTGAAGCAAACTTCAATCCGCCTTCAATCACATCCCTAAAATCCGGAACGTCAGTTATGATATGATCACTCGGCGTAACGATGATGTTCGCCCGAGGGCTCTGTTTCTTAATCTTCCAGCTTGCGTAACAAATGCAGGGAGCTGTATTTCTTCTAACAGGTTCCAAGAGAACATTCTCTTTAGGTATATCCGGCAATTGCTCATAGACCAAATCGCGATAATCGGCTGAAGTGACCACCCAAATATTTTGGGCTGGTACAATTCCTTCAAATCTTTTGGCTGTTAACTGTATAAGTGTCAGTCCGCAACCTAAAACATCTATAAACTGTTTAGGAAGTTTGCTACTGCTAAGTGGCCAAAAGCGACTGCCAATGCCGCCGGCCATAATAACAAGATGATTATCCGGCATAACGAGTTATTTTTTACTTGCGACCATATCGCCTTCTATATAGACGCGTACTATATTATTCTTTGCATTCGAGCTAACGGTGACAGGCTTCTTAAAGTGGCCGGGAAATAGGTTCTTGCCATTATAACTTATTGTGACCTTACCTTTTTCACCTGGGTTGATCGGCGTACGCGTAAAGCTGGCTACGGTACAACCACAAGAGGAAAAAGCCTGCTGAATGACCAAAGGTTTATCGCCTGTATTTGTAAAAATAAATTCGCACTTTTGTGGCTGATCGCTCGAGAACGTGCCAAAATTGTGTGAGGTCTGCTCAAACTGAATTACAGCCTGAGCTCGAAGCGTCGGCCATATCGCTCCCAGAAGAAGACCTGCTACGAGTAAAAATCTTTTCATAACCTTATCTACATTTAGTTGCGGATTCCTATTCTGCAAAAATAGGATTATTTTGATTAATAATAATCTTTCACAGAAAAAAAATGGACTTTCAGGCTGTTATCCGTATTTTTGCAATGATTTATGAGCGCTACTCGTCTGCTTTAGTGCCTCTGTAAAGGATGAGGAAAACAATAGACAAAGTTATATTGGGAATAGATCCGGGAACAAATCTTCTCGGTTATGGCATTCTTCATATTCGCAATAATAAAGTTGAAATGGAAGCAATGGGCGTTATTGATTTGCGTAAAGTAAAAGATGTATATCTCAAACTTGGGCGCATTTATGAGCGCATTATAGGAATAATTGACGCTTTTCATCCTGATGAATTGGCTATCGAGTCACCTTTCTTTGGTAAGAACATACAGAGCATGCTGAAGTTGGGTAGGGCACAGGGCGTGGCAATCGCAGCCGCAATAAGCCGAGATATACCTATTCACGAATATGCCCCGTTAAAAATTAAGATGGCTATAACGGGAAATGGACAGGCTAGCAAAGAGCAAGTGGCTGACTTTTTAAAGCGTATCTTGGGTTTGAAGGAGGAGCAAATGCTTTCTCATATGGATGCCACAGATGCTTTAGCTGCGGCCTATTGTCATTATTTGCAAGATGGTCGCGAAGAAAAAACGTTTGGCGTGCCTCATTCATGGGCTGCTTTTGTAAAACAAAATCAAGATAGGGTGACTGTATTGCCCAATAAACCACGATTAAAGATTGATAACTGCCAAACTAAAGAAACTTTGAAGGAATGAAACGAACAACTTTTTTATGTATTGTCACCTGTACTCTACTGCTTTTTTCAGGACAAAAAGCAACTGCACAAGAGGTGTATAAAATGGTAATGCAAAATGCGCAACATGCTGTTGAGACGCCAACGAGTAGTTTTGCGCAAACTCAAATTGCGCAATATAAAATAACGGCATTAAACTATATGAAGCAGAAAGCTTTCGATACTATGCCTGAAGTGACCACTAACTTCTTAAATACAAAGGCTTATTATCTGTCGGAGTTTATTACGCTTTTCTTCAATGAATTGATGAAGACAAAAGGCTTGAAAGAAGATAAGCAAAAGAGGTGCATAATGTTATTTGTCAAAGCTGCAAACGCTCATCCTCAATTTAAGATAGTTGAGGAGGCGACAGCTGAAGATAGCATATCAACCGGCGAAAGCCTAATACCTTTCCCGCTAAATACTGATTGGGAAAAAGCTTATGAGGAGGTACAAGAGAAATTAAAGTCAAAATCGGCAAAGTAGTTGCCATTATGACTTTCTGTATATTTATATTGTCACAGATAGGCCTTACTATGATTGCTACAGTAAGGCTTATTTATGTGACAGAACAGCTTTTACAAAATTAGTAATGATATTGAAGCCGCAAGGACTTAACGTCAAGCGATCACGCTCTTGGTGCCATGGGAATAAGTATCTGAATTTTATTGGTAACACCTTGTTGTAAATTTGCCTAACTGCCGTTTCAACTTTGTACCTTCACAGTGGTACAATTGTATCACCGCAAGCGAATAAACGTACTTTCGTGATGGGACAAATTTGCCTTCACGAGTGGAGCGTGCAAAACTTTTTTTGATATCTACAAATGTCGAAATAGAAGAACCAAAAAAGAGGTATGAGGAAATTAATAACACAATTCGTCACCTAACAGAATTTCAATAGATTTACCTTGTCTATCTCTTAAAATGTTGCGAGCTATATAATAAAAAAAGATTGAGTGTCTCACGACAACCAATCTTTACTAACCTTAAATCTAATACCATGAAAACGATGCAAAGATAAGGGTGAAGATATTGTGTCGCAAGTAATTTAGTATCTTTTCCTAAGTGTTTAAAATTGTTTATGTTTTCAGTTGTTAAATTGCAAACCATAAATTGCGAAAGGTTATGATACTTGGGTTTATTGACTTCGGTGGTGTAAAAAGTAAAGGTTGATTGTCTCACGACAACCAACCTCTTGCTAACCTTAAATCTAATACCATGAAAAACAGTGCAAAGATAAAGCCAATAAGTCTAATACACAACTTAAAAGGGGGAATTCTCGCTAATCTTTAAAATTGTTTTATTCTTATTGTATATGTTTGTAAAGTCTATGTGCGCTTTGGGAACTTTTGGCTGATTATATCAAACAAAGTTGCTGTTTTCTTTGGCCTATCTTAAGCAAATATGTAATTTCGCTGACGAAATAGAAACCGCTATATAGATGAAGAAAAAGCCTTTTCTTCTTTTATCGTGTCGCGGATTTCAAATTTGGTGTATTCAGTAACTAATTATTTGATTTGAAAATGGAAATTAGTGCATTACAGAAGGCTCGTTCGTCCTATCAGCCCAAATTGCCAAAAGGCTTGCGCGGAAATGTAGATATTATTGAGGGTACTCCAACGGAGAGTGTAGGTGATCAGGCAGAAATTAAAAGACTTTTTCCGCATACTTATGGTATGCCTCTCGTGGAATTCGCTCCGGCAAAGGAGGTGAAAGAATATGCACCGACCAATGTCGGTATAATTTTGTCAGGAGGCCAAGCTCCTGGCGGTCATAACGTGATTTGTGGCTTATTTGACGAATTGAAGAAGCAAAATCCTAAAAGTAGACTGTATGGTTTCTTAATGGGTCCAAGCGGCTTAGTAGACCATCAATATAAAGAACTTACGGCAGAAATCATTGATAAGTACCGAAATACAGGCGGATTTGACATGATCGGTTCTGGACGTACAAAGCTGGAAACTAAAGAGCAATTTGATAGTGGCTTAGAAATTATTCGTCAGCTCAATCTTAACGCCGTAATTATTATTGGTGGTGACGATTCAAACACTAATGCGTGCATGTTGGCTGAATATTATGCCTCAATTAATGCAGGAGTGTCTGTGATTGGCTGTCCAAAAACAATTGATGGCGATCTTAAGAACGATCAAATAGAAACCAGCTTCGGATTTGACTCTGCTTGTAAAACTTATAGTGAGCTGATAGGTAATATACAACGCGATGCTAACTCAGCTCGTAAATATTGGCACTTCATTAAGCTCATGGGCCGCTCTGCTAGCCACATCGCTTTAGAGTGTGCGTTGCAGACGCAACCCAATATTTGCATTATCAGTGAAGAGGTGGAAGCCAACAATATGACATTGGATGATGTTGTAAATCAGATTTGTGAAGTCGTTGTTAAACGTTCGGAAGAAGGACTTTATTATGGCACAATTTTGATTCCGGAAGGATTGATTGAATTCGTTCCTGCTTTCAAGCGTTTGATTGCTGAACTGAACGACTTGCTTTCTTCTGATTTAGCTAAGACTGAAGCAAAGGGATTGAAGTCTGACGATTTGTTAGCTTGGATTTTGAACCATGTTTCTTCCGAAAACCTCCCGACTTTGAAAAGCCTTCCCGAAGAGGTTGCAAAGCAGTTGGCTTTAGGGCGCGACCCGCATGGCAATGTGCAAGTATCTCTCATCGAGACGGAAAAAATGCTTAGTGAAATGTGCGCTAAGCGTTTAGACGAATGGAAAGAACAAGGTAAGTTTAAAGGAAAGTTTGCTGCTCTACATCACTTCTTCGGATATGAGGGTAGATGTGCAACACCATCAAATTTTGATTGCAACTATTGCTATGCATTAGGAACAAGTGCAGCACAATTGGTTGCCAATGGGAAAACCGGCTATATGGCTATTGTAAAAAATACGACAGCTCCTGCAGAAGAGTGGGTTGCCGGTGGAGTTCCTATCACGAAGATGATGAATCTTGAACGTCGTAATGGGCAGATGAAGCCGGTTATTAAAAAGGCTCTGGTGCTTCTAGATGGAGAACCCTTTAAGGAGTTAGTAGAACGACGTAAAGACTGGGCTGTCAATACGCGATATGTGTACCCTGGACCAATTCAGTATTTTGGACCATCAGAAGTCTGCGATCAATGCACTATGACTTTAGCTTTAGAGCATAAGAAATAAAATGTAAGTATCTCTCTCTGTATCGAATACTACAGAGAGAGACTCTTTTTTCTTTCAGAAAAACACAACTCAATGTCTACGCAAAAAAAGCGTAAGATCGGCAGGCCCAAACGCCGAAAAGGGAAACCTAAAAAGCGAAATCACCATCAAGGGATAAGGCACACATTATCTCAAATTTTGGGAGCGTTGTTGGTTTTAGGCGTAGCGTACATTATTTTTATATATATAGTGTCACCTTTCACGCTTCGATGGAAGGCGCTTTATGGTATGACAGAGTTTCCTGAGGGGTATTCGATTCGCGGGATAGATATTTCCCACCATCAGGGAGAAATCAATTGGGAAAAACTCTCACAAGCTACAATGGGAAAAGAACCCATTAGCTTCATTTTTATAAAAGGTACAGAAGGAACGAACCTCCTAGATGATAATTTTAATGATAATTTCTACCAAGCTCGCGAGCATGGGTTCTTGCGTGGTGTATACCATTTCTTCTTACCAGATAAATCAGCGAAAGAACAAGCTGAATTTTTCTTGCGCCAAGTACATTTGGAAGAAGGAGACTTACCTCCAGTATTAGATATAGAAATAGATGGCGGACTTTCTGATGAACAATTGAGAAAAGCTGCTCTCACATGGCTAAAAATTGTTGGTGACCATTATGGTGTTAAACCAATCATATACGCAAATTATAAATTTAAATTGCGCTTTCTCAACACAAAAGAATTTGAGGATTACCCTTATTGGATAGCTCATTACTATGTTCTAAATTTATCCTACAAGGGAAAATGGCGTTTTTGGCAACATACAGATTGTGGGAGGCTTGAAGGTATTTCTGGAAAAGTTGACTTCAACATATATAATGGATCGATGTACGATTTGCGTCAGCTAACCATAGAACGTATTGAAGAAGGTGATCTTTATTAATTGTTTCTAGTTATTTAAGCATAGCAATTGTTGCCACATACTGTCGTTTTTAGAATGTTTATTATGTTTAGTTATAACAGATTTGAGGATTTGAATTAACGTGAGTTCGACGAATTCAGAACAAAGCAAGCTGTGTATCAATAGTTCTTTGCACATTGATGCACGGCTTCTTTGGAAAAAAGCATCTATGTCTGGAATGTTCCACTTGCGCAATGTTATTAAGTTCATCATTCGTAACTATTCAGCAATAACTGATATAGACAGTGGATATCAATTTATCAAACCTTAAATAAGGCTTGAATCGCATTATATGGAGTTTTGACGTGCTTCTTAGCTGTTTCTACGATCGAATGAAGTTCAAGAAAAGCGTCAGCTCCGAAGTCTGAACTAAATGTACAGAAGTTCTTCAGTTTGATTTTTAGCTTGCGTATTCCCCTTTCGCTTCCATTATTGTCAAATGGTATCATCGGATTTTCAAGGAAATTGAAAATCCGATATTGCGCGAACCGACCAAGGAGGAGACGGAGAAAAAGCGTATTGACGCACTCATAAGGACTGCGAATGGGCATGAGGATAATCCAAGCGTGCAGGCTGCAAGGCGAGTGCTCGACAAGCGTGGCATTGATTGGCAGAAAAAAGACGGACAAATTAACACACAAACAGAAGAAAATCATACGCATAATTCAGAGGAAATTATGCGCGAGCAGAAGAACGTACAATTGCAACAAACCACTACAACTCTTACCAACGACACCCTGGCAAAGCAGAAAGCCATGGAAGCCGTACTCACTGCCCTAAACAAGGCGGGAATAGAGGTAGTACAGGCAACAGAAGAACAGGCGCAGGCAATGCTTGGTAACTCCAAAGCCGAACAACTAAAAACTCCGCAAGGAACCGTCTACGGATGGACAGTCAATGGTAAAATATATCTCACCAAGGATGGTTTGAACCCTAACACGCCGATCCATGAGTACACACACTTGTGGGCAGATGCAATGATGAAGCACAACAAAAAGGAATGGCAGAGTGTGAAAGAGTTGCTTCGCGATACTCCAGCGTGGGATGAGGTGTTGAAAGACAAGAATTACCAGGTTATTATTGATAATGAAAGAAGTTTTGGGACTGGGTCGGCAAGGATTTGTTCGGTATAAAAGATTTCAGTAGTATAGACAAGGTTACAGACAGAGTGCTGCACGACTTGGTGAATGGGGCTGACTTGGAAGTCGTTGAATCTGACAAGACAGAAAAGCAGCAAGTATCTACTGGTTCGAAAGAGGAAAGAGCAATCATTGAGCGAGCCAAGATTGACGGCACTTACATGAAAGCTCCGAACGGCAAACCTACCAATCTGAATGAAAAACAGTGGGTACAGGTTAGAACCAAGGCTTTCAAAAATTGGTTTGGCGACTGGGAAAAGGCTGCACGTCACGTATAGAAAAGTTGCGAAAGAGCAAACCTGTGAAGATTACAGGTAAAGAAATAGAGCCAAGCGATGACTTGAAGCAGTACAAGAAAAATGCGTTGGAATATAGCAAGAATTTGCGTGGCGAATACACCAACGAAGACACAGGAGAAGTTATTGCTTTAACTGGTGGTAATAGTCGTGGTGGTATTCGGGAAATATTACAGCACGACTACAAGGACACAGAACATCTGCAAAGCATCGCTGCAATTCCTCAGATTATAAGAAAAGCCATATTCATAGATGAAACTCTAAACGAAAATGCAGAGAAATATTCAGGTGTCAAGTCGTTTAGATATTATGTTTGTGGGCTGAAAATTGGAAATACAGATTATACGGTGAAAGCCGTAATTGCAGTGCAAAACAATGGTGATAGGTATTTGCGAATAGGACTTATGGAGCGGTTAAAAAGGTGTTGTTCTTGGCTCAAGGGCCGGTTGCGATATGCCTTGTGTATGATACAATCCCGCAAGTGATGCAGGGTTAAAAAGGCTCGGTTCTCCTCCGTTG
>ERZ773197.1732-NODE-1732-length-14583-cov-14.224945_pt1 | contig 14583 bp, 11 predicted proteins | sample MGYA00580999_ERZ773197 | MGnify/ENA primary metagenome ERZ773197 (study PRJEB29015, sample SAMEA2738166) | human oral metagenome | biome: human oral; feature: human-associated habitat; material: saliva | place: China | collected 2185 ...
TGTACTCGACGATGAAGTCGCCCGGGTAGTGGTTCTCGAACCACTCCTGGTTCTCAAAGGGGTAGTGAACCTGCGCGAAGGGCATGGATCCCGACTCAAACCAGCAGTCGAAGACGTCGGAAATACGACGCATGGTCGACTTGCCCGTCGGATCATCCGGGTTCGGGCGGGTGAGCGAATCAATGAAGGGACGGTGGAAGTCCGTGACCTTCACGCCGAAATCGGCTTCCAGCTCTGCAACCGAGCCGTAAACATCGGTACGCGGGTATTGCGGATCGTCCGATACCCACACGGGGATCGGCGCACCCCAGAAGCGGTTACGCGAAATCGACCAGTCGCGAGCGCCCTCCAGCCACTTGCCGAAGATACCGTCCTTGATGTGCGCGGGGGTCCACGTGATCTCTTGGTTGAGCTCCACCATGCGATCGCGGATCTCGGTCACACGCACGAACCACGAGGAGACTGCCTTGTACATGAGAGGCTTGCGGCAGCGCCAGCAGTGCGGGTAGGAGTGCACGTAGGACTTTTCGCGAACCAGCACGGCGCGAATTTCGGGCGCGCGACGCGCGATCGGTCCCCCCTGCTCGCGCAGGTCAGCCACGACGTAGCGGTTCGCATCGAAGATCTGCATGCCCTCATAATCGGGGACCTCCGAGGTGAAAACACCGCCCTCGTCGATGGGCAGCACCACGCCGATACCGTATTCCATGCAGGTCCACATATCGTCTTCACCGAATGCGGGAGCCTGGTGGACAAGGCCGGTACCATCCGTGGTCGTCACGTAGTCAGCGGCGATGATCGACCAGCCGTTGGGGCCGGGCGCGCCGCCCTCTGCACGGCGCTCGGGGGTATCAAAGAAATCGTAGATCGGGTGGTAGTGCAGACCAACCAGTTCCGAACCCTTATAGGTGGCGACGACCTGCGGATCTTCACCCAGTTCCTTGGCGTAAGCGCTGATCAGGTCCGAGGCGATCAGGACACGCTCGCCAGCAAGGACACCCTCATGATCTGGTGCAACCTGAACCAAGGCGTAGTCGATCTGCGGTCCCACAGCGATCGCCGAGTTCGAAGGAAGGGTCCACGGCGTGGTCGTCCAGATCAGTGCCAGTTCGGGACGCTCAGAATCTTCGCGCAGCTTCTTTTCCAAGCGCAGGCCGACGGTAACGGTGTTATCAGTGCGATCCTGATACACATCGTCGTCCATCTTGAGCTCATGGTTGCTCAAGGGAGTGCGGTCATGCCAGCAGTACGGCAAAACGCGGTAACCCTGGTAGGCAAGCCCCTTATCGTAAAGCTGCTTGAATGCCCACAAGACCGATTCTGTGTAAGACATATCCAAGGTCTTGTAGTCGTTGTCGAAATCGACCCAGCGGGCCTGGCGAGTAACGTACTCTTCCCATTCCTTGGTGTAGCGAAGCACGGAGGAGCGGCAGGCAGCATTGAAGGCCTCGATACCGATTCCGCCGGGACGCGTGATTTCGGTGACGTCTTCGATTCCCAGCTGACGCTGCGCTTCAAGCTCTGCGGGCAGACCGTGGGTATCCCAACCGAAACGGCGCTCAACGTGGTGTCCGAGCATGGTCTGGTAGCGACCGACAACGTCCTTGATGTAGCCGGTCAAGAGGTGACCGTAGTGCGGGAGGCCGTTTGCAAAAGGCGGGCCGTCGTAGAACACGAATTCGTTCTGACCGCCCTTACCGGCGGGACGGCGGGTAATGGATTTACGGAAGGTGTCATCAGCGGCCCAGAAAGCCAGGGTCTGTCCTTCCATCTGAGGGAAGGACGGGCTTGGATCCACTTGCTCATCGCGATGGCGCGGGTAGAAGCCGTGCTTCGTCATGTTTCGTCCTTGTGTCGCAGGTCCACAGGGACGAGGATCAGCGTTGCCGATTCCCGCGGTACCACCCCGCTTGCTACGCGCTGCGTAGCCGCTCATTAACAGCTGTGACGGGCTTACCCGTTCGGTTCTACTAGAGCTTTCGCTCGTTCTTCCGAATGCTCCCCGGTGATTCCTACAGACGTAGCCGGATCAACGCCTGTCCTAGTCTACGCAAAGCGCGCTCCCAAGGCACTTCTATCTCGCCACAAGCACAAAAATGAGATCAGCATCGCGATAGAGTTAACCGTGCACGCTCTGCCACACAACAAGGAAGAAGGCACATGGACATTTCCCGACCTTCGACGGCCGTCACAGCGGTTGTGTGCCTTGCGTTGGTGTGTGCCTACCGCTTTCAAGAGGTGTTGACTGCTGCGGGTATCCCAATTTCCCGCATGATTGCGATCTTTTCGGGGATCACCCTTCAGTCTTTACCTTTCTTGGCCATCAGTTCTCTGATTGCTGCTGCGATCGAGGTGTTTCTTTCCCCTCGCCAGCTTGCACGTTTCTTCCCACGAGGCCGCATTGCCGGTTGCGTCGTTGCTTTCGTCTATTCCGCGATTCTTCCCGTCTGCGATTGTTCAACCGTTCCTCTTGTACGTACCCTGCTGCGTCGAGGCGTTCCCCCGCGCACTGTTTTCATCATCCTTTTTGCGGCGCCATCCATCAACCCACTTGTCTTGTTTTCAACGTGGTACGCCTTTGGCCCGTCACTGAAAGCGGTATCGCTCCGCGTGGCGGCAGCCGTCATCTGCACCATGACAATTGCTCTTTTACTCAGCATCCGCATGCCGTCTCTGACGGCGGTTTTGCGTCAGAGCGAGTCGGATGACTCCTGTGAGTGTTCACATGGTTGCGGAGCCCACGCGGCGCACGCTACGCGAGGGCGTTTTTCTTCATTTTCTTCCGCGTCGGCCTCGGCCTTCCTGCGCGTTGTGCCCTATATGTTGATCGGAGCCGCACTCTCCAGCGTCATCCAGGGGCTTCTCCCTGCTGGCTTTATGACGGGACATACTTCCTCATATGTGTCCATTGCCGTTGCAATGTTGATGGCTTTTGTACTCTCTCAGTGCTCATCATCCGATGCGATCGTGGCGAGGAGCATGACAAGTTTTCTTCCCCCAGGCGCGCTCATGACCTTCATGCTCATGGGCCCGATGCTTGATGTGAAGAACGTCTTCATGTTGTCAGCCGTTTTCTCGACGCGCTTTACTCTTCGCATCTGCGCAACCATCACCGCAGTTGTTGCGCTGGCCGGTCTTGTCTTGACCTGGTGGGGCTTGGGAGGTGCATTGTGAGGGCACGCGCTTTGATCTTTGCGCTCGCTGCAGTGAGCTTAGGCTTCCTCTTCCTTTCGAGGCGTTGGGTCTATTTCTTCCCGCCTCGTTTTCTTCCGCTGATCATTTTCTTGTGTGTCGTCTTCATTGTGTGGGCCGTTGTCGACCTTTTTGCACGTCGGCAGGAACCACATACTCACCGAACACGCGCGAATGCGGTGTATCTTCTCATTCCAGTCCTTGCCTGGTCCCTGCCTTTTTCTCTGGCCCCCTCGAGTTTCCTTGGGTCAACGAGCTCAGCGAGCGCTATTTCACCGACGCCCATACCTTCATCTTCAGATGTTTCTTCCGCAGCACACTTCCACGCCGACCGCGTGATCGACACGAACAATTACTACGACAGCGTCATCGATATGGTGACCCACCCCGATCAGTGGGATGGCAAAACAATTGAAGTATCTGGCTTCGTTTTACCCAAAGACAAAGCATCCTCGGAGGCAGGGATGCCGCCATTCGGTCCGGATGACACTTTCGGCTTATCCCGGATGACCATGTGGTGCTGTGCAGCCGATGCTTACGCCTTGGGTTTTGCGGTGAATAACACGACCTCATTCGTGCCGCAGGCTGATCAATGGGTTCGCATCCAAGGAACCTTAGAAGTTCGTAACTCAAAAGCTCTCTATCTGAAAGCGACGAGTATTACGCCGATTAGTCCGCCCGATAGCCCCTTCGTCTACGAAAAGAAGTAGGGGTGCCCAGACGCCATGTCGACGTCGAGCACCCCTACCAGGAGTTCCTCATTACTTAGACGAGGAATCAGAATTTTGGGAGTCAGGGCTTTGAGAAGAGTTCTCAGCAGCCTTCTTCTTTGCAGTTGAGTTCTCGGATCCCTTCTTGGAGGAGCCGTTCTGAGCTCCCGGACCACCCTGGCCCTGCTTAGCGCCGGGGCCACCCTGACCGCCAGGCATACCTTGTCCGCCGGGGCCAGCCTGGCCCTGCTGACCTCCTGGACCACCCTGGCCACCGGGCATACCCTGCTGGCCATTCTGACCACCTGGCATGCCTTGTCCTCCCGGGCCGCCCTGGCCTTGCTGACCTCCAGGACCGCCTTGGCCCGGCTGTCCGGGCACCGCCTGCGATTGCTGCGTCGGAGCGGGAGAGGCCACCGAACTTGTTGCCCAACCTGCGCCAAAACCTGCAACCAAGAAAGCCGCTGCAGCACCGGCGGCTACTGCCTTCTTCTTCCACGAGGGCTTTGCTGAGGCCTCGCGAGAGACAACCTCATCAGCGGGAAGCCAAGCACCTTCATAGGTTCCATCTTCCTTCTGATAGGCCACGTTCACATAGGTCGTCTTGTCGGCATGAGCATCACGTGCCTGTGCATCCTGGGCCTGAGTCTCGATGACTCGAGTCTCGTCCAGGTGGTCCTTGTTCATATCTTCTGCACTCATGTGCATTCCTTTCCTCTGGGGCATCCGCCCTGTCGTCTTGGTCTTCAAGGTATGGACCACCTCTATGTCTGTTTTATGTCGCACCTGAGGTTTTCCTGTGAGGAGGGAGAGATTTTTTATGACACAGCTCACAAAAATTAATTTTGTCCACACCAACGCCCAAAATTCACTCAGAGATAGCGTGTAAGTGCCTCAAAGATGAGGCATCACGGATCAATCCGATGAGTTCATTCCTCTCCCCTTTTAGGACGGACCTCATGTCAACCTCACGTACGGCAGTTCCGCTGACCGAAGCCCAACGTCGGGCGCGGAAATACGCCACTTTCCTTGCACTCATTGCAACCTTGGGCCCCTTCTTCTACGGATTCGAAGGAATGGTCCTCAACGCCGCAATTAAAGCGGTCGGCACCACCTTCCACCTCGGCCCATTCCTGCAGGGCGTTGCCGGCGCAGCGGGCGTCATCGGTGGCCTCATCGGCGCACTTGGAGCGGGACGCATTTCCGACAAGATCGGCCGCAAGACAACCCTGATGTGGGTTGGCCCCTTCCTTCTCTTCGAAGCACTCCTTGGCCCCCTCTCCCCACTTTTGGGCAGCTTCGGATACCCCTTCCTTCTCCTCACCCGTATTGTCGGCGGCATTGGTTTTGGCGCAGCAACCACCGTTGCCCCCGGATACGTTGCGGAAATTGCACCGGCTGATATCCGAGGCCGTCTGATTGGCTTCCGTCAGCTGGCCATCATCCTCGGCCTTTTCTTCGCCGGCCTTATCAATATGGGTGTCGTACGCCTGACCGGCGGTGCTGCGAAGCCCGCCTTCTGGGGACTGCAGACCTGGCAGGTTCTTTTCGCATGCCTCATCATCCCTGCTCTTCTCTTCGTGATCTTCACGGCCCAAATGCCCGAGTCACCTCGTTACCTTGTGTCGGTCGGAAAGACTGCAGAAGCTGAGGCTGTCCTTGCAAAGGTCAGCGGTGAAGACGATCCCGCAGCACGCGTCAAAGCAATCGCCGCGTCAATGGAAGAAACCGGCGGACGCAAGCTCAGCATTGGCGAAATCTTCTCCTCGAAGTGGCGCGGGCTGGTATTGGTCGGCATGATGATCGCCGCATTCCAGCAGCTCACGGGCATCAACGGAGTCTTCTTCTACTCGAACTCCCTCTTCGCAGCAGTGGGATTCAACGAATCAATGGCTCTGCAGCAGACCCTGCTTATCACGGGCTTCAAGATCGTCGGTGTCGTGTCCGGCATTCTTCTTGTCGACCATGTGGGACGTAAGCGGATGCTCATCTACGGAGGCACCCTGATCTTTGTCTCTCTGGGCGTCGTTGCAACCGTCTTCACCCTGGCACCCGTTGTCGATGGGAAGCCCGACGTTGCAGACAACCCGGTCTTGGCATTCCTTGCCGTCGCAGCGCTGTGCACCTTCCTGCTGGGCTTCACTTCCTCGTGGGGACCGATCTTCTCGATCGTCATGGGCGAAATGTTCCCCAATTCGATTCGCGGTGGCGCAATGTCCATGGCATCGGGAGCAGACTTCTTCGTCAACTTCCTTGTCGTTTTGCTCTTCCCATTCCTGATCTCGTGGTCGCCGGCAGGTACCTACTGGATTTACTGCGCATTTGGTGTCCTAGCAGTCATCTTCACCGCAAAGTACCTGAAGGAAACCACTGGTACCGAACTCGAGGACATGGACAAACTCGCTGCTTCCGAGAAGTGAAAGGACCATCATGTCTAACACATACGAACGCTCCAGCGACATCCCGGATAATGTCCGCAATGTCCTGGTGATCATGACCGACCAGCATCGCACGGATACGATCGGCTGCCTAGGCAACCCCCACGCCCAAACCCCCGTCATTGATGAGATGGGACGCAACGGTTTCGCCTTCACCAACTGCTTTACTCCCACTGCGATCTGCACACCTGCACGCGCGTCACTTCTGACGGGAAAGCGCCCCGGAAAGCACCTGGTGCTGGCCAATCCTGAATGGAACATCGCCTACCAGACGATGATCCCCCTGGGGACCTGGACCTACACTCAGGCACTCCGCGATGCGGGCTACAACGTAGGCATCGTCGGAAAGTACCATTGCGGAGCAAACCTGCCCGACAAGTTCGGTGCAGACGACGATACCTACTGGGGCGCCGAAAACCCTGTTGCCAACGAGAAGTACGTCGCATGGCTCAACGAACACGGACTTCCGCCAGTTCGCGCACATGACTTTTGGCGAGGAAAGCTCCCCGGTGGCCGCGACGGACACATCATTGCTGCACGCCTCGACCAACCTGAAGAGGCGACCTTCGAGCGTTTCTTGGCTGATCGCGCCATCGAGAAGCTTCGTGAATATGCAGCCGATTGGAAGGAAAACGGACAGCCTTTCAGCTTGGACGTCCACTTCTTTGGCCCGCACCTTCCCTACTTCCTCCCCGATGAATGGTTCGATTTGATCGATCCGAACGATGTCACCTTGCCCGAGAACTTTGGTGACTCGCTCATCGGTAAGCCGCAGATCCAGCAGAACTACGCGACTTACTGGTCAACGTCCTCCTTCGATAACGATCAGTGGAAGAAGCTCATCGCGGTCTACTGGGGATACGTCGCCATGATCGACTTCGAAATTGGTCGAATCATGGATGTGGCGCGTGAACTGGGAATTCTCGATGACACCGCAGTCTTCTTCTGCGCAGACCACGGAGAATTCACCGGCTCCCACCGCCTCAACGACAAGGGCCCGATGATGTACGACGACATCTACAACGTCCCCTTCATCGCACACATCCCCGGTGTTTCTGCGGTCGGTCAATCCGACGCCTTCGTGTCTTTGATTGACCTTCCAGCAACTGTCCTCGATATCGCTGGACTTGACCCGGCATTGGTCGAAGACGGACGCTCAATCGTTGACCTGACGCGAGGCGAAGACGTGCCCGGTTGGCGTGAAGACATCGTCTGTGAATTCCACGGACACCACTTCCCGCTGCAACAACGAATGCTGCGTACCAAGGAGTTCAAGCTCGTCATCTCACCGGAGTCGATCAATGAGCTCTACGATTTGAGAGTTGATCCCGCAGAGATGAACAATGTATATACGGTGCCCGTCTACGACGACATTCGCCGTGAACTCGCAACGAACCTATACCTCCAACTCCGCGAGCGCGGAGACCATTCCTTCGCAAAGTGGATGGCGGCCATGACGGATTTTGATATTCCGCTGGTCAACACCGCTCGAAGCGATCTCGACGAGGTCATGGGTAAGTAACACACCATCGGTGTGGGCCTTCCGGGGCGTGCGGGAGGCCCACACCACATTGCATCAAAGGAGAGGACATGGACTACGATCTTCACGCCGCCGTGCCCTCTTTGGAAGATCAGATCACCAGTTATCTTGGTGAAAATCCCCCCGCGTCACGCGCAGAGCTTTGCGAGGCTCTTGGGGTTTCGAGAACAACGCTGGGGCGAGCAATCACAAAGCTCATCGATGCACACGCTGTTATTTCCCTCAAAGAAGACGAAAAGAGTGGAGCAGGCCGACCTTCGACTCTTTTCACATCAGCACGCTCATGCGCGTACTCGGTCGGCATTGTCATTAGCCGAGCGTCTTTCGCTGGAGTCCTCCTCAACCGAGGCGGCGATGTCCTCGTCGCACAATCACTCCCGGCCACGCATCCCATCAACTATCGCGAGGCACTTGATTCCATAGGCGCGCTCCTCCTTGAACGCGCGCACACCCGCGGCATCATTACCGACTATGTACGCACCATCGGGGTTGGTCTCCCCGTCCCCATGGGCTCAAATGTTTCCCACCCGCCGCATTCCCCCTACCCCAGCCGCGAGAGCATCACCGAAATCATTTCGCGCCGTTGGAAGGGAAATATTCTTATCGATACAACTGCTCGCCTCTGCGCCCTGAGCGAGGCATTATGGGGAGCGGGACAGGGGTACCCATCCATCCTCTACGTTCGACTCTCCAACGGCATCGGTGCCAGCTTGGTAGTTTCATACCATCTATCTGGAGGAGAACTCGGGTTCACAGGGGAACTGGGACATATGCGTGTCCCTGACGTTCACACCCCATGCGTATGCGGGAAAGAGGGGTGCCTGGAAACCCTTGCATCTATCCCCGCACTCTGTGCTCAATGCGATGTCTCTTCTTTGAGCGAATTGGCAAGGAAAGTCAGCAATCAAGATTCCAGAACACTATCAATTCTCGAACATGCGATGGAAGCAGTCGGGGCTTGCTGCGCAAACGCTGCTCTTCTCATCAACCCCCGTGCGATCATTGTGGCCGGGGAACTTCCCGAGGCGATCCCTGAGGTCTCCGATATGCTCGCCCACGGCCTCGAAAGAGAATTAATCCCCGCAATGAAATGGAATATCGACGTCGTCCGCGCCGAACTTGGACCGCTTGCCGCGGCGCAAGCAGCTGCCTATGCGGCGACAACCACGGCCTCGTCAATCAAGAAGGAAAACGAGGGAACCCGATGACGCACTCCCCCGCTCGCGCGCTCCCCTTCTCGGTTGTCGCAAAGCCAACGGGCGCCGCCTGCAATCTGGACTGCCAGTACTGTTTCTTCCTGTCGAAAGAACTCCTCTACGACCAAAAACGCCAGTCGATGAGCGAAGAAACCCTAGAGACCTACGTCAAAAACTTCCTAGCGGCAAGCCCCGATGGGGATGTCACGATGCTCTGGCAGGGCGGCGAACCAACCCTGCGAGGACTCCCCTTCTTTGAACGCCTCATTGAGCTGTGCGAGAAGTATCGACGCCCCACGCAAGTGGTCCACCACGCTATCCAAACCAACGGCACCTTGATCACCGAGCAGTGGGCGCGCTTCTTCAAAGACAATGATGTGCTGGTTGGGATTTCTATCGACGGTCCGAAAGAACTCCATGACGCCTATCGCCTCAACCGCGGCGGGCATGGAACTCACTCGATGGTGATCCGCGGGTGGGAACAGCTTCGCAATGCCGAGGTTGAGACGAATATCCTGTGCACGGTTCACGCTGCAAATGAGGATCACGGAGTGGAGGTCTACCGCTATTTCCGAGACGAACTCGGGGCGCGGTACATGCAATTCATCCCCATCGTCGAGCGCGTTCCCCGCGAACATCTGCGCCAGGCCGAACTCGGGTGGCGAAGCGGAAGCTCGGCGCTCCTGTATCGCCAAGATGGAGACTGCGTGACCTCACGATCAACCACCCCTTCGTCGTACGGTCGCTTCCTGTCCGATATTTTTGACGAGTGGATTCTTCGTGACGTTGGAGAGGTTTTTGTTCAAGATTTTGATTCTTCGCTCTCTGCGCTTTTTGGTTCCGCGAGTGTATGCGTTCATGCGCCCTCATGCGGGGCGAATATGGCGATGGAATTTAACGGCGATGTCTACGCCTGCGATCACTGGGTTGAACCGGATTGGCTGGTCGGAAATATCGATTCACAGGATTTCGCTACTCTTGCCTCCTCCCCCACAATGCGCGATTTTGGAACGAAAAAGCAGGACCTCGATGCCGAGTGTTGGAATTGCCCATTCCTGCGTTTGTGCTGGGGAGGCTGCCCCAAGGATCGTTTTATTTCCCAAGACAATGGCCCCGACCACAACTATCTGTGTCAGGGCTACAAGAGCTTTTACGCGCACGCACTGCCCGCACTTCGCGCAATGGCTTTCTTGATTTCGCGTGGACGAAGCGCTCAAGAAATTATGAATCCCCTGGTCGCTCAATCATTGGGAGTCCTTATCCCGCCCAAGGAGGAACATCGTGCTCATTGAAGCCACGCTCATTGGCGTGTTGATCGGCATCGTTGTCGGAGCGCTCGGCGCGGGTGGCGGTATTTTATCGGTCCCCGTCTTGGTATATCTCCTGGGTCAAAACCCCCATCAAGCTGCAACTTTATCGCTGATCATCGTGGGTGCAACCGCTTGTGTTTCTCTTATTACTCGTGCTTCCAGTGGTCACGTTGATTGGAAGCAAGGAAGCCTTTTCGCCTTCGCGGGGATCGTCGGCACGTGGGGAGGCTCCGCGCTCAACCCTCTGGTATCAGCACGAACGCTCATGCTGGAGTTTTGCGTTCTTTTGGCGTTTGTTGCGATTTTTATGGTGCATAGACAGTTGCGCGCACGCGCTGATGCGTCCCCTTCATCAATTGACGAGGCCACGCCTGGGGATTCCCCACGCACGCTTGCTTCGACGTTGAAGAAGGCAGCCTTAGTGGTTCTTTTAGCTAGCGTGACCGGTTTTCTCACAGGTTTCTTTGGCGTGGGCGGAGGTTTCGCTATCGTTCCTGCGCTCCACCTTGTTCTGCGTTACCCGATGAAGAGAGCATCCGCGACATCCCTGTTGATCATGGTCATTACAGCGCTGTTCGGCTTGGCTTCGCGTGCGCTGGGTGGAACTTTGGATATCAGTGCCGAGGCCGGGGTCATGGTTGCGTGCTTCGCTGCGGCCTCGATGTGCGGAGGTATCCTCGGGGCGAGGCTTACCCGTCGGGTAAGTTCTCCTGCACTAGCCTGGGCATTCATTGTTCTCTTGATCGGAGTGGCAAGCGTGAGCGCTTATGCCACGCTACGCGCATAACGAGAAGCCAAGGGGGAAGGAAGGCGATGTGCGCACCTGCCCTAGGCCTCGGGCGTAGTTCTGGCCACAAGAGTATTCGTCGCCTGCGCAACCGGGCGCACGATCATCGAATCGATGTTGACGTGACGCGGCCGCTCCAAGGTCCACACAATCGCCTCGGCGATATCCTCGGCGACGAGGGGCTCAGCAACCCCCTCATACACACGGTCCGCGGCTTCCTGAGAGCCCAAGCGATTGAGAGAAAACTCTTCAGTTTGCACCATGCCTGGCGCGATCTCGATAACTCGCACGGGCTCACCTACCAGCTCCTGACGCAAGGTATTGGCAATGATGCGTTCGGCGTGCTTGGCGGCAACGTAACCGCCGCCTCCTGGGTATGTGTCGTGGGCGGCTGTTGACGTCAGGAAGACGAGGTCGCCTCCCCACTCGCGCATCGAGGGGAGAAAGGCGCGCGTGCAGTGCAAGGCCGTGAGGACATTGCGCTCAAACATTTCACTCCACCTGGCAGGATCTGCATCCGCAACCCGATCAACGCCGATGGCTCCACCCGCATTGTTCACGAGAGCATCGATGGGGCCACCTTCTAGGATATGCGCGACCATTTCCTCCACTTGTGCGTGGTCGGTGAGGTCCGCCGCCCAATACTCACAATCGATCTCGTCAGCGAGGGCCGCGAGGCGCTCGCGGCGACGGGCAACAGCAATGACATCCCACCCCCGCTTTGCCAAAAGACGGGCGGTGGCTTGCCCGATTCCGCTGGAGGCTCCGGTGACAACGACGCGACGAGAGATGTTCATGGTGCAACAGTAATATCCCCGGACGCGCATCGTCATCTGCGCATCCGGGGATATTCTCTTTCATCTCAGCCTTCGGGCAGACCGTAGGCCTTGTGAATCAGCCAGATCGGGTGAACAACATTCGCACCGGTTGCCGTGCGAATCTGCCAGCGACAGGTCTCGGTGTCGCAGGCCGCGAGTTCAACATTGACCTGCTTGACGAAGTCGAAAACCGGAGCTCCCACCGCCTGGGCGATCGCATACTTTTCTTTCTTCATTCCGTAGGTTCCGGCGATACCACAGCAGGGCTGCTGGGATTCCTTCACTGTCACCCCGGGAATCAAGCTCATGAGTTCTACCGCGGGCATACCTAAACCTTGCGATTTGAGCTGGCAGGGTGCGTGGTAGGGAATGGTCACGTCGATGCGTTCCATATTCATGTCGAGCTCGCCGCGATCGTAGAGGTCGATGAGGAACTCGCAAATGTCCCATGTGCGTGAGGCGACATCTTCGAGTTCAGGGGTATCCATTTCCAAGATGTCGTGAGCCTCATGGCGAAGCATTCCACCACACGAACCAGAAGAGGAGATAATCGGTGCGTCCCGATTTGCCTTGCGCAGGTCGTGGGTCAGACGCGAGACATACTTACGCGATTCGTCGTAAAGACCGTTTGACTGCAGTGCCAAGCCACAGCATCCGTGCGGTGGAACAAGGACTTCGTAGCCCAAGTGCTCAAGTACCAGCACGGAGTGGATTGAGGTCTCAACCTCAAAGTACTGTCCTGCGCAACCGTGGAAGAAGATCACTTGTCCCTTCGTACCAGAGTTGGGAAGCGGAGTGTGCTTCTTGAACCAGCTTTCGAAGGTGCGACCATAGGCGCGAGGCATGGGGGCATTGCGGTGAACGCCAATGATCTTTTCCATAGCAACGCGAATCGGCTTAACATCCAGCGCCCAGTTGGCGATGGGAGCGAAGGGCGTCATGACGCTTCCAATCAGGCCCGTGCGTCCAATGAGCTGATCGCGAAGCGGGATTCCCTGCTTCTTCTTCATGTCGGTTCGCGCGTGGTGGATCATTTCGGTGACCTTCACGCCCTGAGGACACACCAAAGAGCATGTACCGCACGAGGAGCAGTAGTCGATCGAGTGATCAACGAACTGACCTTCTTGGCGGTAGCGTTCTGCTTGCGGACCGGAGTACTTCGGACCAGCGAAAAGATCGGTCACGCGCATGACGGGGCATTGCGTTTCACAGATCGTGCACTTCACGCAGGCGTCGAGGGAAGCACGAAGACCGAAGTCATCACCTTCAAGCCCCAAAACATCGGCTTCTTCGATGCCGGGTACAATTTCCAGACTCATTGAAGAACCTCCACAATCGAATCGGCTGCGCGCAGCGCACTTGCCAGAGCGATACCATCGCCCGACTTTTCCTTCCAACGCGTTGAACCAGCCAGATTCCCACCAGCCGCATAAACGTTGGAGTAGACGGGACCTGCTCCCGGAGTGCACACGCGCATCTTGTCGTCGACTTCAAAGCCAACCTTGAAGAGAGGCTGTTCACTGTCCCAGAAGTCTCCATTCAGCAGACTCGTATCAACGCCTGTTAGCGGAAGCCCCATAACCGTGTCCCTCACGTGACCGTAAGAATCAATCTCGAGCGCTCCCGATTCAAATCCTCCCGCGGCGAGGATCACGGACTTAGTCGGGATTGTACGGGCATGCCCGGCGGTCGAGATGGTCACAGATTGCACCTGCTGGTCTTCGACCTCGTATGAAACCAGGGAAGATCCCAGCATCACGCGACAGCTTGCTTTTGCAATCTCGGTGAGTTCTTGGTTCAGGCGCATACCCGGTACCGACGGCGGCTGAAGAACAATTTCAAAGACGGGCTGGCCGAGCATTTCTTGGATGTCGAGCCAAGCGCCCGGCTCATTCAGACCAAGAACGGCAGGAAGGCCGACGGTTTCACCGGGTCGCACAACTTCTTTCAGAAGTGCGACAAGGCGTTCGCGGGTCTCCTTATGGTCCAGTGCGCGCGCAAAGTTCGTACCGGTCGTGTCGCGTTCTTGCCCGCGAATATCGAGATCAATATAGGCCGAACGCGCCACAATCGCTTGCCCGTTGGCGTCTTTTTGAAGACACATGTTCTCGGCGGCAAGGGAGGGGTAAAAGTCCTTCAGACGCTTGAAGCCAACGATCACATAGTTTTGCCCGACGGGGATACCAGCTTGCATCGAAGGCTGGTATAAGGCGGTCGGACGCAGTGCGCCAAGCGCCGTTGGTATACGGACATTTGTGTCGGCTGATCCTAGGAGGCGCTCGGGACCCAGAAGTTCGCGAATCCACTCAAGCGATTGCGCAACGCTTGATGCCCCGAGGCGCGCATAGGGGTGAGTGGGGTGATCAACGGCGAGCTGCGTGATTGCGTCTAGGGGACGTTCAACGAGTTCCGGGGCGTAGCCCAAAGCATCGATTGTCCCTTGCCCCAGTTGGAGTCCACCAATTCCCTTGGTGACAAGAGTGACCTGAGCCCCGCGCTGCGCCAGTCGGATGCTGGCAGCAAGACCGGCAAGGCCTGCTCCGATAACGACTGCGTCACGCATGGGTGAGTCCTTCCTGTTCTTCTCCATCT
>ERZ773197.1737-NODE-1737-length-14549-cov-2.765420_pt1 | contig 14549 bp, 18 predicted proteins | sample MGYA00580999_ERZ773197 | MGnify/ENA primary metagenome ERZ773197 (study PRJEB29015, sample SAMEA2738166) | human oral metagenome | biome: human oral; feature: human-associated habitat; material: saliva | place: China | collected 2185 ...
GACAACTCGACTGTATCTAAATAAGACCCACTCTAACCGACTAGAAAGGAGCTCAACATGCAATCCGTAGAAGCAACCATCCACCTCAGCAACAAAGCTGTCATCTTAGAACCAACTCGGTTCCTTACAGGTCAAGCGTTCACTCTTGAAAACGTCAAACCCGGCGTATGGTTGAGTGAAGTCGAATACGAAGATCTCGCCATTAATCGGTCAATCTGTAAGAGTTTCACGCTTCGGCACCGAGATATAGACGTACCATTAGAATTTGAATCAACCGATATCCGCTTACATTCAGAATTCTACGACGTTTGCGTTATGAACCATAACTATTACGAAAAGCTTTCACATTCCGGCAAAAGAGCTGACAAATGGCACGACAACGTAGATACGTGGGGTCATCGCCGTGTCCCTATCGAGCCTGAGCTTGCGGACAAATTCCAAGAATTCAAAGACATCACTGACAAAGCAAACAATGCATTTCATAAAGACAACGTTGCTGAAATCTTAGAATTATTCGGACAAATGCAAGACCTCATCATCGAATACGGCTTCGATGCGCTCAGTGCTGAAAGCAACACACGCCGTCAAGCAGGGCCTGTACCGTGGTTCGATAAATATTCGGTTGTCATGGACTCTTGCAAAGAAAACATCGTCATTCTTTGCGATGTTGCTAAACTTAACAATGAAATTGTCGGCATTAAGATTGAATTCGCCGACTATGAATTTTAATTTAAAGGAGAAACTATTATGACATTATTAAAACCATTCACAGAAACCATGACCGAAATTGGTAACACTTTTGGGTTCAAAAACATTGAGCTCTATGAACTCGAAAAATTCTATAAACTTGAACTAATGATGTCTGACGAACCATCAGACAAAATTATCAAAGAACGTGCAAACACATTATTATTCTTACGAAACTGTTCTGATGAATCCACAATTATGCTCGAATTCGCAAAACTCTATATCAAACTTCTACAATTCATCGAAAATAACAAAGATTTCGGATTTTTAGTAGAATCTAACGACACATCTCGCGTATATTCAAATTTAGACAAACTCATTGAATATCTCGTGAAATATCATAACATCGTTACAGACACAGAAGTATTTCTAACACGTTTCGACTCAATTCGACCAATTGAACTCATCTAATAAGAACCACTCTAACGAGTGGTTCTTATTTTTTCACAACAAGACTCGCCTTCGTCGTTCGTCGCAATTGGACCTCGCGTATGGTCTCTTATTGACCTATAACGGTCTACTTAGTAAACTCGCCTACGTTCTACTTTAAGGCTCGTATCTCGGTTCGTACTCGCAAACGCGAGTACGTTCTATCTAACGCGCCCGTGCGATTCCGCTCGGTCGCATTCGCACGCAAAACGGCATGCGTTTTGCTCTTCGTTCCACGCGAGACTTCGTCTCACATATCACTTCGGCGTCCACGTCCACTTGAACGTTCACGCAAGCGGAACGTCCTTCGCTCCCGTGCATCTTCATAGTCATTCGACTATTCGATGTAGTGGACACGGTTACATCCCGTGCCCATTCACCCTAAACCGAACGCGACGCATACGCCGTCCTGAGCTATAATCCGAACGTCTCCGCCGTTCGTCGTAACTTGACCTCGCGTATGGTCTTTTACGTTCTCTTAGGGTTCATCTTCTCGGTACACACTAGCACTTGCTAGTGTGTCTTTTTTTTTAAAACCGACTCGCCCTATTTAAAAGGAAACGCATACGCCGTATAGATACAATATTCGAACGCCTCCGTCGTTCGTTGTAATTGGAACTCGCGTATGGTTTCTCTTGCAATCCCGGAGGGCTTCGTCTATTGACCAAGAACGAACAACCCTTCAAAAGAATGCTTGTTCGTAATGAAACCGCAAAACGACATGCGTTTTGCTCTTCGCTTCCCGTGAGCTTTCACCTCACAAGTCGCTCAGGAATCCACGTTCGCTTGCTTCCACAGCCTCAACGTATCGTCGCTTCCGTGCAACTTCGTAGATCTTCGCTCTACTCGTTGTTTTCAGACACGGTTACGGCCCGTGTCAGTTCGCCCTGCGAGAACGCGACGCATACGCCGTCTTGAACTATAATTCGAACGCCTTCGTCGTTCGTCGTAACTTGACCTCGCGTATGGTCTTCTTCGTTCTCTTAGGACTCATCTGTCCGTGCATATCTACAGAACAACTGTATCGTACAATTGATAGTCCGTTTGAGAGAAACACATGTGGTCAATGCACAGACGCGTCACCGCCCACGCCCTCTTTACGGTCTCCAATTGCGCGTGGTCTCATCCTTCGACGCACACGCTAACTATGAGATACCTATTGCGTGGGGCTTCCGCTAGGCGTCTTACGACGCACCCCTTGACTCCTCGGGGTTGATGTCCGTTATCACTTCCATCACACCCGACACACGTTTTCTCTCTATTTCACTATCCACTGCGCTATACAAGATTTCGGTATCTGTATCTGCACGGACATTCCCACGTAAATATATAAAACAAGCACAAAACTATCTATCAATCTGCACTATAAAAATGTATAGTTCTCAGTTAATTATCACGCGCTTTACAATTGAAATATAACAGTCTATTGATTGGTTATCCGTTCTATTGCATCTCGCGATAGTATCCCTCGTGTTGCATTCTTATACGATGACTTCGGTGACGATGTCGTGCCGATGACATGCATCTTTCGAATCATCACTACGCGGGATCTTCGATCCCGAAAAGATTAAGATATAGGCGGGGCGCCTTCGCACCCCCAATTTCTTCTATGTTAAAATCAAACCGAGCCTTGAGATAGGCTCCATATGAAGGACGCTAATATGCGTCAAGAAAGGAACACAACTATGACTAACAAAAAACCTTATGCGGAATTGACTGAAACTGGCAAGAAACGCCGTGTTGCACAAATTCAAAAAGAATTGGCTGAAAAGAATTTGCGAGATGAATTGGTGCAAATCGTGCCATTCAAAGATATGGGCCCAAAAGTAACGGAAGTTACTGATGACAACGGCCAACTCATTGGCCACAACATCGCGTTCCGCGTCCGTCGGAACAACATGAAATACGTTATGTTAAATGGCGTTAAAACAATGGTTGCATATAAAGATATGCCTGAAGGTGCAGAAGCACTTCCACACAAAGACGCTAAGGTCTTCGGAAATGCTTATGCCTTTGCAAAGGCTGGAACAAACTTGAAAGACTTCTACGCAGGAGTCAAACCAGGTCAATACTTTAACGCACATGTGCGCACAGACCGCGTACCTACACGTAAAGTAAAAGGCCAAGACGTTGAGCAACCACAGGATATCTTCATCCATGCAATGTATTTCGCAAAGGGTTTAAATAAAACAAACCCTTACGCAAAAGCTGAAGAACAACCAGCACAAGAAGCACAAATGGTTGATATGAACGACCTTCCGTTCAACTAATCAACCCTACGCGCCCACAACCTCGCCGAATGGCGAGGTTGCTTCTTTATGGAAAGCGCTTCCGCTTTCCGTCTTCTGTTATGAAAGGTCTAACTCGAGCGGATGAGTTGACGAGTACTGGTGTGTGCAGCCGAGGCCTTCCCGTACACGCAACGGACCCAACGTCCCTTATTCGTCTATCCGTAAACACCCCCTCCTAATATTCCTCATTTCATTTTTATCTCCGCATAAAGCCATCAGCCCACCTCCGCTGATGGTTTTGTGTTTGCAAAGACGCACTTTTGCGTCTCATTTGATATTGTGATTCTAGTAGCTCAGCGGACAGAGCGCTTGCATCGGTGTTTACGGATTAGTCTCCGTTTAATTTCTTTGACATAGAAACCATCGAATTAAATAAACAGACGCGCCAAGTGGTCGCGGGTTCAAATCCCGTCTAGAATCATTCTAATTAAGATGTCGAAAAGCACGTCTGCTTTTCATCTTGATTTCTGGAAATGGGTCGCCATAAAGAAAATATAGGTACCCCTTGCTCGTTGTGGGATAGTTACTCACTAAAGAGACGAGCAAGGTCAATCCTTGAACCCAAAACCTTTCAAGTGGGGGTCACTTGACGCAGCCATTATGCGAGAAAAAAGAGCAATAGTGTATCGATGTATATCGACGGGATGAACGAATACTGTCAACAAAGTCCGTTAACTAGTTGGAAGTCAACACGGAACAAAAAGCAGTATATCGCCCTGCGCTCAATGGATATGCCAGAGAACTGGACTGGGGTTTTCCGTTCCTAAGCCGAAACGGTAGGGTTGCCTATGACCAACGAGCATAACATAGGCTGGGGGTTTACCGCCCGACAGTGACTGCGTCTTCGAACGAATAGGTACAGGTTTGGCTAATGGCCGTTTTCCTGGGTGCATGTGCACCAAAAACTTTCCTTTGATCTCCTTTTCACATCTCATCGAAACTTCTCGATGGGATGTTTTTTCAATACCGCTTCGCGTCATTGATCAAATGGCTTGGGCATTGGCGTCAAGCGCCAAGCCATGTTTTCTTTTGTATCGGCCTCCGATACCATACAGTCGTCGAATCAAAATTCTATAAGACCTTCGACTGTGATTCCTTGTTGGGTGGTCCAAAATGCAGCTCCCGCATTGACCAGACAAGGACCACCAGCTCCTGGCTGGTTGGCACAAAACCCCGAAGACATATTTACTACTCAGAATTCAGAATATCTCCTTAATTTTCGTATCGATTCGTTTCGTAACTCGGATCATCTTGGTTCCTTTCGGATGGTCCATCATGAATTTCTCCATTTGATGTCTTCGGGTGTTTGTGCGAGCCATGCTCAGAACCTTCTATTATTTCCGCCCCTCATGCCATCTCTCGCGGCGTGAGGGGTTCTATCTCATCAATAATAGGCGTTACAGCCAAATCCAAAAACAGAAAGGAAGATTCCTATGAATGCACTTGCTCTATTCATCACAATTCCCCTTCTTATTGTCATCACACTATTTCTGGCCGCTATCGCCTATATGCAATACTTGATGCTCAAAAATGATAAAGATCTCAAGGATTGCAGCCGTGCGGCTTCGCCACACAAATCCTGATCTTAACTCTATCGAATCACTCGATAGAGTTTTCTTTTTAGATGTCTTCGTGACAATATCCTATATAACAACACGACATGTTAAATTACAATAAATCGAATGGGGACATTATTTGACTGCTATCGTCATAGCAGTCATCTTCTTTTATGTAAGATAAATCTTACACGGCACTAATTGAGCCTTCGCTCAATCGTGTTGAATTTTGAAAAAATAAATAAATAGAAAGGTTCGAGTGCTCAAAAAAAACTCGAATTTGGTAAAACATAATGAATATCGTAACTCTCGTTGGTCGTTTGACTGCAAAAGCTGAATTGAAATCTGTCGGTGAAGGCAAAGAAGCTGTTAACGGACAAATCGCGGTTAACCGCTCATACAAGGACAAAGAAGGATCACGTCCAACTGATTTCATCAGTTTCGTAGCATGGGGTGCAACAGCTAAAGTTTTGGCTGAACACACAGCTAAAGGTTCACTCGTTGGCCTTGAGGGCGAATTGCGTACTCGCTCTTACGAAAAAGATGGTCAAACTCACTATGTGACTGAAGTGCTTGTCAACAAGGTAAACTTGTTGGAAAGCAAAGCAGTTACTGAAGGACGTAAGTAAGCCTATCGCACGACACCCCTAGACATTCGTCTAGGGGTTTTTCTATATAGAAAGGACCACTATGCCAGAAGAAAAACAACTGGATGAAATCGTTGAACAAGAAATCATCCAAAACTATGCGCAAATTCCCGTGAACTACTCGTTTTCGTGGAATGAACTAACAGATTAGGAGATATATCATGGACAAGACTTCAAAACGAATCATCGCCGCATTCGCTGCTCTTATCGTTATTGCTGGATTATTCCTCACAATCAAACCTGCGAAAAACACAGCATTCGATAACATCCAAAACTCTACGGCTAAAGCGATTAATAAGAATATACTCAAACACCGTAAAGATATCTACACAACAGATGCAACTAAGTTAGAAATCCTACGTGTTGACGTTTGGAACTATTCACCGTTCGCATCCTATGAGCCGTCAGACTATCACTGGGTCTTTGTCATCCAAAAAGATTCGTTTAAGCGAGTCGGTAATAAAATCTTCTATCGAGACGTCAAAGGTAACGCACAACTCATCAATACCAACGGTATGAAAGACCTTGAAGTTACCGTCTCGCCCGTACTCGAAACCGATGATACTTACAAATATCTCGGAATCCATACACTGGGTTAATCACTATACAGTACCCGGCGCAAAACCTGGTAAAATACTAGAAAGGAACCAATCATGACATGCATTGATCAATTTGGGGTCATCGCATCAGCTATCCCCGATATCCTCGGTCAAATCCAAAAAGCAACCTTGAACGGTAAACCGTTCAATACCAACACAATCCTACCCTATCACGATAACCGTTTGGAGCTGATTGTGCCGCTCGAAGGAGCTATCGAAATTAAAATCGTTCTTACCCGCACACGCGCAGGTAAACGTATCGATTACAACCCAGAATCTATTCTGAAGTTCTACAGAAAAGCTTCTATCACGATCGGACCGCGCGGCGCCAACCGAAACTATCACGTGAATACGCGATACTTCAAAGGTGACATCATCCCGCTTAAGTGCGATCTCAAAACAACTAGAAAAATCGATGACAAATACCACGCATTCCCGGAACTAGAAGAAACAACGGTCAAGTACGCTATCAAGAAGGCTCTTGATAGTGCACCTGTTGCGAATACACTGTATCCGACTTCGTTCATCTATCAGTAAAAGATTCTCTTTCGAGAATCTTCTTTTTTATTGTTCGCCTACGCAAACACACATTGTATTTTAAAATAACTCTTAAAGGAGAAACTCATGAAGAAATTCTTTAACAAACATGCGTGGGTATTCGCGTGGCGTCAATATAAACAACACCCGAGAGCAATTGTCGCTGACGTGTTGATTTACGGATGGATCGCTCTCGCAATCTTCTCACGAATTAATGTATTCGTGCTCATCGCTCTACTTATCCCAGTCGTAATGTGGGGTGCATTCGTATACAAGAAAGACATCAAGCCATTCAGAAAATAGCACCGTAAGACTAATACTCATCCGAGTATTGGTCTTTTTCTTCACAGAACGCGGACTACGTCCGCAAACTCCATACGCCTACGCGTATGGCATATTCATTTATGAATAAATATATTCTAAAAGGAGAATCAAAATGAAAAAAATTAAAATAGCAGTAGCATTCGCCATACTTGTAACCATCGCCATCAAAATAGTCAGCCTTACATTTGGACTATTTCCTGAAACTATCATTCCATTCAGTTTCATCGCTATTATACTCGTCAGCTCATTCTTTTCAGCTTTATTCGATACAGCTAAAGCTAATCGTATCGCAAAACGCAAACGCGAAAAAGAACGTCTAGAAGCTATTCGTCAAAAACAAGAAGAGGAGTACAATCGCTTGGTTGCATACAACCAAATGATTTCAACTAAAAAATAGGAGATACTACTATGAAAAAATTTATGCTAACATTCGTCAAAAGCGACGGACAATCATTCGACTACAGCCTTATCGCTGAACGCCTCGGTGACGCAGACCGCCGAGGCCAAAACTTGCAAGAATTGTTCGACGCAACTCTTGTCGCTACTATGCCCGCATACTAACCTATAATATTATAGGTTAGCTTTTTGAAAGGAGAAATCATCATGTCACAAGCAACAACAATCGCAATCGCCAAAATGCCTCTTGGAGAAATCCATATCAAATCGCACGGTTCAGTTGAATACGCGTTCCTCACATTCTACCGCAATCCAACCTTCGAACCACTTACTATGGCTGAAATCGGACAAATCACCGAAGCAGTACTCGACGACAACTTTGAAGATTTCGAAAACGAATATGGTTTAGACCAAAGTGATATCGAATATCCACATTTTCTAGGAATGGTTATGCGTCTACAAGCTGAACTATTCCAACAAAAATACGGAGTACTTGGTTAATTATTAAAGGAGAAATCTCATGAAACAATTTAAAAAAGTAATCGCATTAGTAATCATCGCAGTGCCACTACTTACAGCCTGCGGTAATAAAGACATCTTTGGAATGACCTATACATTCGAACACGCCACCATCAAACTACCGAATGGTGAAATCATCGACGGTGATGTTAAAGAATGGGCTCGCGAAGAAAAAACAGATAGTGTGCGTGTCACATTGAAAAATGGACGTACCTACTTTACGAGCACAACAAATGTTGTGCTATACAATGACTAATTCATCCTAACATGATAGGTCTCTCACGTCGCCACGTGAGCGTCTTGTCTTTTAGAAATACGAAGCAGAGTCAAGCTCTGCTACGTACGCGTACGAAGCCCACCCTGTTTCGCACAGGGCTAATGCTCCTACAGCTATATGCTGTGGGAGCTATTTTTTTATCGGTCAGACCTACGTCTGACCGAGCTCTGCTATAAAAAAAAGAAAATGCATAAAAAAGGAGAATCCTAATGGAAATCAAATTCGGCAAACAAATCACAGCTAATATCCCACTAGATGGAAACATCCCAACCGCCACTGCGAAAGGAGTTACCATCCAATTGGACACTATCGTACCAATTCCTAACGGAATCCGTTTCGAAAACACTCAATGCAAACTCCAACTCGATGTCACAGACACCATCACACTCGCTACACCTATCGCATGCGTACAAGCATACGCACCGGACGCACTTGCAACTATCCAACAAGTGTTTGTCCAAAATTGCACCATCTAAGCTCCAGACCCTCGTGGTCTGGTTTTTTTTCTTGCAAAGGAGTCCGTGCGGAATACGTGTACGTGTATCGCATAAATAACACCTATTAATAACACGCCCCACAATCGGTGCGGGTCGCGGGACATACCACTATCGTGGTATTATACACTCACTAGCACGACATCGGTCCGATGCTCGTGCAAGTTCCGTGTATTGCTCGTATGCACGCCTCACTAAAGTGTCGGCGTTAATGCACTTCATCGTCTCCGAATACGTTTACTTCGTGCACGTGTTCTACGACAATTCCGTGCATAGGACCTTTATCGATTCTTCGATCGATTCGGTCCATCGCATACTCACAGCCCCGCGGGTGTGCGCATAATCGATACACTCCGTCGTGTCACGAGTCCGTGACACACCTACGTTCCTCGATTCGGTGCCTCTTGCAAGAGCCACATGCGCACACTCATCCCCGCTACACGCGCCTTATCCTCGTGCTAAGCCCTCGGATAGTGACTCGTATCCGAGTCATCGGCGCGGCCATTCTCGCGAAACTTCGCGCGAGAATTCGCGGGGACACCCCCTCGCAAGCAACCTGCAAAATCCATCATTTTCGTCCTTCGCCACCGTGGTACACACAGTGATTTTTGGTCGTGTTCGGAGACACCCATCAGTACTGATATTTCGTGTGAGTATATGGTGGCGAAACACTCGAGAGTATACGCCCGCGACACTGATAAGTGCATGTATCGCGAAGCTTTTACGATGTCTCGTAAAAACGTCGCTCTACCACATGATTCGCGCAATAAACTCGTGATAGTGCTTCTCGATAGTAATCGTTGGCGGGCTGTACAGTGCTCTCCACAGTGCACTCGACCAAGTACATTCGACTACGAAACTCGTGACAGTGCACTCTATCAAACGGGTGCGATCACGGAGATGATGCGGTACAATGGTGCCTCGTATAGTGAATTGTGCAGACAATGTGCGAGTGCTTCGTATGCGTGAACTTGTGCGTGTCTCGTGCGCGAGAGTCGCGGACGGTGCTCGTGGGGGTAATAAGAGCATAAGATATCGTGTACACCACCCAAAAATCATACCACAAAATCTCACACGAAAAACCATAAATTCATCGCACAAAAAAAGCGATACAAACCTGTACCGCTCACTCTCAAAAAAAGTCACCATCCGTGATAATCAATACTGCAAACGCCCCAATACAGACAGCGCCGACCGTCGACAATATCTCAACTTTATGCGCATCATACATCTGTACAGACCATCTCCACAAACCCATATACCACGAAATCACTTGCTCCTTACCTCCGTGCGTAATCCAATAAATACTACCGAACAACAACACAAAAGCAAAAACAATCCGCACAACACGAAAGACCAATTTGAGAATATCCTTTAAATCAACCGTGACAAACATACGTACACGCCCTCTCAATTTGATACGTCCATTATACAACAATCACGAAATACTATCAACCAAAACTTGCGAGGTCACATTTCCATTCCATTCATTGAGACCCACTTTACCAATCACGGTCACAATGGATCCACGCGCACCACTCGTAATCTTCTCAATATTCAACTTTTCACGATAATTCCAAATTAACACATCAAAACCTTGCGTTTTCAATTTTAAGTGCTGCTTTTCAGAGCCCATCAATCGCATATCTAACAAAGTACCCATTTCAATCTCATATGACACAGGAACTCTACCAAAACCTTGCCCAAACGGCTCCAACTTTCCAATATACTCACAATATTCAGGCACTAAACCTGCATCACTATCGTGCAACTCAATCACATTTTTAACAAGTGTCACTTTAGACTGTTTCAATTGTTCAATCACACGACCAACTTGCTGAGCTAAAGCAAAACGAAATTCATGCAAATAGTCAGACTTGATAACACACCCAAGTGCGCCCTCATGTCCACCCCATGAAACAAACCACTCGGGATTCAACTCTGAAATTCTCGTCATCGCAGCATTCAAATTAAACCATTCTGGCGCTCGACCTGAACCATGCAGATGATATCCAGATTCAATCATCGCATCATCAACTAATAATCCATCACCCGTTAATTCATGCGAAAAGACAACCGTCGGCAAATCAAATGTATTTGTTAATTTCCCAGAAACCAACCCCGCATACCCAACACCGGCATCAATAATTGTAACCAATGAATCAAATCCAGACCAATTCTCAATTGCAGACTGACTCAAAGCATTCGAGCGAGCCTTTCGATATTCATTAATACGCCATAATTCCCGAGCATAAGATCTAGCTTGTAAGACATCGTCTTGCATAAATACCTGAAACGCATATTTTGAAGTAGACATAACACGACGTGACGCATTCAACATCGGACTAATATAAAATCCAATCGTATCCGCATCTACACCATATTTCAATTTACCGTTATCTCGCAGCTCTTCCAAAATAGCCCAAAGTCCTTTAAATGGTCGCAAATATTCTTTCGGCACATGTTGATTCACCGTAAAATTAGACAAAAACTTAACAGTTTCCTTAACCAAAAACCTATTTTCATCTAACATCTCCATCATATCAGCAACCGCAGATATTCCGGCAAATGGATAAAGAGCCTGAACCAACTCTAACTGCTCAACCGTTCCATAAGTTTGAGCGTAATAAACCATTAACTTATACGCAACCTCTCCACCCGAAATAGACTTAAACGGATACGTATCGTCATAAAACGAATTCGGATCTACAATAACATCAGCGTCAGGTTCCAACTCAACACCCGGATGATGATCTGTCACCAAAACGTATAAGCCCAACTCTTTAGCTTTCTTCACACCAGCGTATGCCTTAATTCCGTTATCGGTTGTAATAATAACTTCCGTATCAGGAAACATACCCAATGCCTCTTCAAGACTTTCTTCAGACAATCCATACCCTGTAGCCATCGTCGGATAATACATATTCACCGTAGTCCAACCCAACGCATAAAGTGCTGCATAAATTGTATCTCCCGACATCAATCCATCTGCATCATAGTCAGGAATAACGGTAATAACCGTTCCACGCAACGTATATAAAAAATCAATCCATTCTCGAGAACGGTATAACAAACTACCATCATGCCAATCACTTGGCTTCGAATTAACCAATTGATCATACAGCTCAGGCGTCATATTCGTAATAATATTAAATTCATCAATTAATCGATTAGTCATTATTTATCTTTCTAAATGTACGACCAAGTCGTACATTAACGCAACAAATCCAAATATCAACAATCGTTGCGTTCGTATTTTCATATAGTCTTATTATAACATAAATCAAATAAAAATGCTTAATTTGACAGTGTTTTGCACTAAGATTCGCATCGACTTTCGATGCCAAATATGATATAATTAAAACATGAACGCTCATATAAAATCGAATAGAATCGTCATTCTATTCATCTTGTTTTGTAGAAAATATCCAAACATGAAATCTGTTTCAGACAGATTACGTTTAAAATCGATTTTAACTACTAAACAAAAGAGTGTTCATTATGAACACTCTTTTTTTATTTAGAAAGGAAAAACTACCTACATGCAATATTTTAATTTGGATAATTTCTGGGATATTGAATCATTTGAAAACATATTTACAGTTGCCTACTACTATCCAACAACAAAATCATTAGAAGTAGATTTCATTGACGATGATAATCTAGGTCTAAACAACCCCATGGTTCAGTACACTATTTCACAAAAACTTGTGGAATTCTTTAACATCAATCACGAATTAGATATAGACAAAATTCGTTTTTACAATTTAAAAACAGTAGCCGGTGCAATCAACTACATCAAACGATACGGTGTTGCAACCAGTGACACCATCATTGACCGCACCAAACTACCATCCCAAAAAAATCTAATTGATAATGAACACCTTTACCGTATTCTAAGACCCCTTGGAGAATTCGCAGGCTGGGACGAGTATTGGTACTACCCTGTAAAAGATACAGACCCCGACTATGACCCAGAAACCCACGGTCGTTTCTTCGGATATAACTCAACAAACTATGACGAAACCGTCACATCCGCCGTCATTCACGAATTATTAGCCTGCTTGAAAAAAGTATTTGCAATCAACTCCGACAAAACCATTTCAGAAATGATTGCACTACACGCACAAAATGGATTCAAAGACATCCAACTTGACATCACAGCTCAATACATTCGATCAGAAATAAACGACAAACTATTCGAAAATCACAAAGATCGCATGCCTGATTTCCTACAATATGAACCTGAAATCAATGCATACGGAAACGAGTATATGCGACGCAACTATAACTCTGATAGAAATGCAACAAAACGAGCTTGGCGCCTAACGAACCGATTTATAGACGTATCTCGATTAAATGAGAAAATGTCAAAAATTGCATTGAAACGCGTAATGTCATATCTCGGGCTAACCATCAAAGAAGCTGAAAGTCAAAGACTTGAACGACCTTATTGACCGTATCATCTACAATGCATCTGACGTAGTAAACTTACGATATGTCCTTGAACATAAAGCCTACTCCGTCCCTTACGAATTGCACGGAAAATTATTGGAGCGTTACCCACAAACAATCTATAACCATAACGGAGATGAAATCACTCCAAAAATTGATCCAAACAACATTCGTACAAATCGTTTAACTCTAGACTCTACATCTGCAAAATTCGTAGAATTCATTGTATCACCATATAAAGCACTAACTGATAACGAAACAGTTAGCTTCATGTACCCATCTAAATCCGCAATCAAACGTATCAAACGTTTAACCGGAAAAACAATTAAACAATTCGACGTTCTGGAAGACACCCACAAATGGTTCCTTGAAAACGTAACAGATGACCCCACAACAGATGCGTACCAATCATGGATGCAAGTTTATAACTTCTACTCATCAATCCGTGGTAAAAACTTCAATAACGGAAAACAATACCAAGAAGATTACCCGCATATGGCTCACGATGATAGAACCGTGCCTAGCGACTATATCACAAAACTCATGGAGAAGTATAACACAAACATCTTCTACTACAATAAAGATTTGAGTCGCTCATCATGCTATGCAACCATGTCCATCGGTGGAATTCACGGTGCAGAAATTCACCAACAACGCTATCGATACGATTGTGACCTTGTCGAAATTCACAATCACAAATTAAGACAAATCCAAGAAATGACCGAAAACGGTACCGTTCAAGAAGCCCTTAACGAATTACCAGCTCGTGTCACTCTCGCATCTGGCGAAGAAGTCAAAGTTCGAGATTTTATTAAAAATCCTAAGAAAACACCAACAGGTAACGAAAAAGATCCAAACAACCCATACGGTGTCTGGAAACTTAAAGAAAAACCTGAACTGTTCTCATTAAAGAAACGTCAAAACTCTGACCTTAAGAAATGGGAACTAGCAGACAGATACAAATATGTATCCGTCGGAATGGCCAATCACGAAGACTTCGCATCATACTACCCACTTCTTCTCTCAATGTTATCAGCATTTGAAAACGTAGCCCGTGGCTTAGATGAAAACGGCGAATATATCGACGTGTACTACGAATTATATCAAACACGTTTAATAGAAAAAGATAGAGCTGGCGACATGTCTTTACCAGATGACGTTCGAGAATTAGCTGAAATCACACAATTGTTGATGAAACTTCTCATCAACGCGGCATCGGGTGTTGGTGACGGAAACTTCGACACAAATCTTCGAGTTAATAACAAAGTTATTGCTATG
>ERZ773197.1740-NODE-1740-length-14534-cov-8.434975_pt1 | contig 14534 bp, 13 predicted proteins | sample MGYA00580999_ERZ773197 | MGnify/ENA primary metagenome ERZ773197 (study PRJEB29015, sample SAMEA2738166) | human oral metagenome | biome: human oral; feature: human-associated habitat; material: saliva | place: China | collected 2185 ...
CCAATCTTTCGCTTAGGAGGCGACTGCATTATCCAATTATGCTACGTGAACATATCTAAGTTCTAAAAGTAATAAATACTTTTAGAACTTTAAAATATTAATTAGATTTATTAACTTCCTTCCACCCATTCAATTTTGCTCTTTTTATAGCACCAATTAAATTTGCCCTAGTATGTTTATTTTTAATTTCCCAAGATTTAAGCAAATCAAAAGCAAACTGCCTTGAAGTATTACCATCTTGTGGACAAACTTTACTCATTGGTTTAATATTATTAGCTTTACAAAAAGATTTAGTTCCTTTTTCTGAAACATATATTAAAGGTCTTATCAAAGTCATACCTGATTTATCCATATATGTCACTGGTGAAATAGTAGAAAAATTACCTGCAAAAATCATATTCATAATCAATGTTTCAATAACATCATCTTCATTATGTCCAAGTGCTATTTTATTGCAACCATTTTCTTTAGCAACAGTATTAAGCATACCTCTTCTTAAATTTGCACATAATGAACATGGATTACTTTCATTCCTTTCATCAAAAACAATTTCTTTTATATTACTTTTATAAATAACCAAAGGAACATTTACATCAGCACAAACAGATTTTAATAAATCTTCATCAAATTCAAGAAATCCAGGATTGATACTAATTGCCATAAGTTTAAATTTATTTTTATAAAAATATTGTAACTCACGCATTTTATACAACAATGCAATTGAATCTTTTCCTCCAGAAAATGCAACAGCTATCTCATCACCTTCATTAATCATATTATAATCATCAACAGCTCTTCTCACACATCCTGCTATTTTTTGCATAAAATCTCCTATCCTACAAAATCTTTCATTGCTTTAGCCAAAGCTTCAAGCTGTATTTCAGCATCTTCCATAGATGAACCTTTAACACCCATGTAAAATTTAATTTTTGGTTCTGTTCCAGAAGGTCTAACACAACACCAACTATTATTTTCCAATTCATAATACAAAACATTAGATGTTGGCAAATATGTTGTTAAAACATCACCATTAATATTTTTAATTGTATGTTCTTGATAATCTCTAACTTCTAATACTTTAAGACCATTTAATTCTTTTGGTGGATTAGCACGCATATTAGACATTTTACTTTTAATCTTTTCAGCACCATCAGCACCTTTCAAAACTATAGAAATTTGACCTTCTTTATAAAAACCATACTTCTCATAAATTTTAATCATTTCTTCCCATAAAGTCAATCCCTTACTTTTATAAAACGCAGTAGCCTCACATAATGCCATAACAGCAGATACACCATCTTTATCTCTTGCATGTGGAGCAATTAAACATCCATAACTCTCTTCAAAGCCAAATAAATAAGCATAAGAATTATTTTCTTCAAACTGTCTAATCTTTTCACCAATCCATTTAAATCCTGTTAATGTTTCAAAAACTTTTGCACCATATTCTTTTGCAATAGCTTTAGTCATCTCAGAAGAAACTATAGTTGTAACAATTCCGCCATTATCAGGAAGTATGCCTTTCTCTTTCTTTTGAGACAACTCATATTCACATATTAATAAAGCTGACATGTTTCCAGTATAAGAAACATATTCACCATTTCTGATCTTCGAAAAAACACCAAGTCTATCAGAATCAGGATCAGTTGCCAAAACAACATCAGCATCAACCTTTTTAGCTAACTTCAAAGCTAATTCAAAAGCTTTAGGATCTTCTGGATTTGGATAACTAACAGTAGGAAAATCCCCATCAGGTAATTCTTGCTCAGGTACTACATACACATTTTCAAAACCAAGTTCCTTTAAAATTCTCTGAACCGGAACATTTCCAGCACCATGTAATGGTGTATATACAATTTTAACATTTTTTCCTTGTTCTTTAATGATTTCAGGATTTAAACAAGATGATTTTAATGCTACAATAAAAGCATCATCAACATCTTTTCCTATATATTTTAATAAACCTTTATCAATAGCACTTTTTTTATCCATAGTTTTTATTAAAGAAAAATCCTTAATACTCAAAACTTCTTCAATAATTCCTTTATCAATAGGTGGTACTATCTGAGCACCATCACTCCAATAAACTTTATAACCATTATACTCAGGTGGATTATGACTTGCTGTAATCATAATTCCAGCAGTAGCATGTAAATACCTAACAGAAAAAGACAACTCAGGAACAGGTCTTAAATTATCAAAAAGATTAACTTTAATTCCATTAGCATTTAAAATCAATGCTGTAATCTCACTAAACTCTTTAGACATATGTCTAGAATCAAAACTAATATTAACACTAGGATCTTTTATATTCATTTTATTAATAAAATTAGCTAATCCTTGTGTAGCTCTTCCAACAGTATATTTATTCATTCTATTAGTTCCTGCACCAATAATACCTCTTAAACCAGCTGTACCAAATTCTAACTCTTTATAAAATCTATCCTTAATTTGTTCTTCATTTCCTTCAATAGATCTCAACTCATTCTTTGTTACATCATCAAAACAATCACTATTTAACCATTCCTTATATTTTTCAAAATACTTTTCCATTAACAAACCCTCCATAAAATAAAATGCAAAAAGAGAGAAACATTATAAATAACACTTCTCCCCCTTTCCTTTAATTTTTACTATGAAATTCAATATATAACTTACGTGCAGTCTCAGGACTATCAACACCTTCTGCATTTTTAACAGGTGCAAATTCATTTTCCCTCTTAACTCTTAAAACAATCAAATCATTTAATTGCTCAAAAGCATCAAATAAAAATGATTCAAATTTATAAGCATTAGGCTTATCTGAAACCACTAAATTTCCATTTTCATCTAAATACTTAGCTTTCTTAAAAGCTACATGATATGGTAAATTCATCTTAGCAATTTTTTCAATAGCTTCTATATTAAATAAATTACACAAAATATGTGATTCTGCATACTTTAATTCTCCATTTTCTAATCTTTCTTCAGCCATACTATCAGAAATTTCAGAATATTCAATAACACTTGGTTTACCATTTCTCTTACAAAAAATACCTACTTTTTCATGTGGATTTGCTTTAATAATACTTTTACCAGCAGCATCAACTTTATTAGAAATAGAAATACCTATTAATACAGGATCAACAGGCTTTACTAAAACATTATCAACTCCACCAATAAAAACCCATTCAATTCCTCTAGATTGCATATCAAACAAAACACCATCTTTTAAAATTGATTTAAAAATTCCACCATGTCCATCAGCTGCTTCTTTTATTCTTCCTTTTTCATCAATTAAACATCTACAATTAACATCAACCATAGGCAATTTACTTTGAATAAAAAAAGCAACATCACTTTTATTATACCCAAAATAATTATGACTTTCAAAAAAATCAACAGTTTCTTTATTATTTTCATCACTAGTCATAATATACCAAGGTACACTAACATCATATCTAGCATTTTCTTTTTTCATTGTATCACACAAAATTTCAAAAATCGATTTATGTGAATCTAACCCTAAATCAAATGTACCTTTTGGACCTGTATGTCCTAACCTTGTACCTTGACCACCAGCCATTGTAACAACCGCTAATTTACCACTTTTAATTGCTTCAACACCAAGTTTCTCATATTTTTCATATTCATCACTTTCAATATTTTCTTTATCAAGAAACTTAATCGGTTCAATGCAAACATTATCATCAACACAAACATCTTTACTTTTATTAAAAATATCATTAACTTTTTCAAAATCAATTGTTAATATAGAATCTAAAAATTCTTGCTTTTCCTTTTCATCAACTAATCTTTCATATTGTCTTAACAAATGTTCTTGACCAGCTTTTCTTAATTTCTTTTCAGCTTGCTCAAGTTTTTCTCCCATCTAGCTTTCCTCCATCTTTAATATTACTGTAAAATTAGTTTCAGTCACATAAGACAATCACACCGATTTTATTAATACTAAAAATAATAATATATATTTAAATCTTTGTCAATTCCAAAATTTCATAATACCCTAATATAATTTAGTTGCAAAATAATTAAATTTATGCTAATTTATAATTAAATTTAGATATTTAGATAGGAGCGTTTTCTATGGAAAAATTAATTGTAGAAGGAAATAAAAAATTAATTGGAGAAGTTACAATAAGTGGTGCAAAAAACTCCGCACTAGCATTAATTCCAGCAGCACTTTTAATAAATGGAATAACAACAATTGAAAATGTACCAAATATAAGTGATATAAAAATTATTTGTGAAATATTAAATGAAATTGGTGCAACAGTAACACAAAAAGGTAATCATACAATAACAATTGATGCAAGAAACATATCAAGTACATCAACACCATTAGATAAAACAAGTAAATTTAGAGCATCATATTATTTATTAGGTAGTCTTCTAGGTAGATGTCACCATGGAGTAGTCGGTTTACCTGGCGGATGCAAACTAGGAGTACGCCCAATAGACCAACACATAAAAGGCTTTGAATCATTAGGTGCAACTGTAGATATAAGCCAAGGAAAAATCAATGCAACAGCAACAAAATTAACAGGAACAAATATATACTTTGATATAATTTCAGTTGGAGCAACAATAAATTTAATTTTAGCTGCAACATTAGCGGAAGGAACAACAATATTAGACAACTGTGCAAAAGAACCACATGTAGTAGATGTTGCTAACTTCTTAAATTCAATGGGAGCAGATATCAGAGGTGCTGGAACAGATACTATTAAAATTAATGGTATAAAAGAATTAAAAGGTGACCATCAATACTCAGTAGTTCCAGATCAAATTGAAGCAGGAACATTCATGTTAGCTGCAATTGCATCAAAAGGAGATATTTTAATAAAAAATTGTGTTCCAGAACACTTAGATCCATTAACAGCCAAAATTGAAGAAATGGGTGGATTAGTAAAATACTCAGAAGATACAATTCATGTAAAATATAATGGAACAATAAAACCTGTAAATATCAAAACACTTCCATACCCTGGCTTCCCAACAGATTTACAAGCTCAAACAGGAGTTGTATTATCAATAGCAAATGGTACTAGTATATTAACAGAAAGCATTTGGGATTCAAGATTCCAATACACAGATGAATTAATAAAAATGGGAGCACACATAACAGCATCAGGCAAAACAGCTGTATTTGAAGGAGTAAATAAATTATCTGCTGCAAATTTATATGCATCAGATTTAAGAGCCGGTGCAGCACTAGTAATTGCAGGATTAATAGCAGATGGAACAAGTGAAATTCATAATATCCACTACATAGACAGAGGTTATGAAAATATTGAAAACAAATTCAATAAACTAGGTGCAAACATAAAAAGAGTTCATGATAATGAAGAAATTAGATAGGAAAAATAATGTTTAACTTTTATAACTTATTCAGTAGTAGTTCTGGAAATTGCTCATATATCGAAACAGAATCCACAAAATTGTTAATAGACTGTGGATTAAGTGCTAAAAAAATCGAAGAATCATTAAACAAACTTAATTCAAGTTTATCACAAATTAATGCAATCTTAATTACACACGAACATAGTGATCACATTAAAGCACTAAAAACAATTTGTAAAAAATACAATATTCCAGTATATGCAAATAAAAAAACTCATTATGCAATTTCCAAAAACACTGAAATATCAAACAAAAAATATTTTTTAAACGATGATGCTTTTGACTTAGGAGAACTAAAAATAAAAGCTTTTTCAATACCACATGATGCTGCAAATCCAGTAGCTTACAACATAGCTAACTCAAACAAAAAAATATCTATAGCAACAGACATAGGTCATATTGACAAAAATTTAATAAACAATTTAACAGGAAGCTCATTTATCTTATTAGAATCAAATTATGATTTAGAATTATTAAAAAATTCAAAATATCCATACAATTTAAAACAAAGAATTGCAGGACCTTTTGGACATTTATCAAATGACAATGCAGCTGAATTAGTAGATTATTTAACAACTCTAAATTTAAATAATGTAATGTTTGGTCATCTAAGTAGTGAAAATAATACACCTGAACAAGCATATCAAACAACAATAAATAAATTAATGAATAAAAATTTACAAGATTTTACACTACAAATTGCAAATCGCAGTGAAATCAGTAAAAAAATTATATTAGATAATTAATTGAGGTAAAAATGCTACATATAAATTTAATTTGTATTGGAAAATTAAAAGAATCATATTTAAAAGATGCTGTAAAAGAATATTCCAAAAGACTTTCAAAATATTATTCTTTTAAAATAATTGAATTACAAGACGAAAAATTACCAGATAATTTAAACAATTCAATAATAACACAAATTCAAGATATCGAAAGTAAAAAAATAATTTCACAAATTCCTAAAAATTCATACTTAATTTCTCTTGACTTAACAGGAAAACAATATACCTCTGAAGAATTCTCAGAAAAAATAGAAAATATAAAAATATCATACAGTAATTTAACATTTATAATTGGAGGATCTTTAGGATTAAATCAAAAATTAAAAAATATAAGTAATGAAAAAATATGTTTTTCTAAAATGACATTTCCTCATCAATTAATTAGAATATTTTTAATAGAACAACTATTTCGAAGTGCAAAAATTACAAACAATGAAAAATATCATCATTAAATAAATATTTGTAGAGGATTTATTATTTTTAGTAGGGGCGCTATTAATTATAAATTTGTTTTTTAAATAATAAAATTAAAAGTTCGAAGAAAAATCAAACCAAGTCGATAAAAACATAAAATTGACTCTTTCCTCTACGCTTAAAATTTTATTCCATTTTTTCCCAATTGTCAATTTAAATAACACACAAAATTACTATAAAAAAATTCATTTAGCTACAAAAAGCTAAATGAATTTTTGATATACTTCATTTTTTGACACACCTAAATCTTTTGCAATCTTTTTTATAATATCCTTCTTATCAAAACCTTGATTTTCATAAAATTTATAATGTTCATCTAAACTCATATTTTCAAAAAATTTTACTTCATCAACTATATTTCCTTCAATCATAATTATAAATTCACCTTTAGGAACACCTATTAATTCAATAACATCTTTAATATTCCCTCTATAAAAAGTCTCATGCAATTTAGTAATTTCTTTTGCAACAACAACATATCTATCATCTAAAAAATGGTTCAATTCATTCAAAGTATCCAAAATCCTATGAGGAGCTTCATATAAAATAATAGTCTTATTTTCTTTCTTAATTTCTTGAATTACATTTTTACGATTCTTTTTATTTATAGGCAAAAAACCGTAAAAAGAAAATCTTTTAGTATCTAACCCAGAAACAATCAATGCATTAACTAAAGCACATGCTCCTGGAATTGGAATAACTTCAATTCCACTCTCAATTGCAACACTAACAGCAACTTCACCTGGATCAGAAATCCCAGGTGTTCCAGCATCTGTAACAATTGCAACATTTTTGCCATCATTTAATAATTCAATAATCTTATCAACTTTAAATTCCTCATTATGCCTATGATAACTAAACATAGTTTTTTTTATCTCTAAATAATTAAGCAACTTTAAAGTCTGCCTTGTATCCTCTGCAGCAATAATATCCACACTCTTTAAAACTTCAACAGCCCTATAAGTAATATCGCCCAAATTACCAATAGGCGTAGCAACTAAATATAATTTACCTCTAGCCATTATTCCTCCTATTATATATCAAATCAATCTCAGATGTATAATTCCCATTCTCATCATAAATAATTAATGGCTTATCAATCTTAAGAAATCTTTTTCCAAATTTAACACCTTTAATAAGAACAATTGTAGATTGATCAGTAATTTTAGAATATACAAATCTAATTTCTTTAGGCTCAATATAATACTTATTCATAATATTAATAACTTCAGCTAATCTCTCAGATCTATAAACCATATAAAATTCACCAAAGTCTTTCAAAATCATAGAAGAAATTCTAATCCAATCATCTAAATCAGCTGTAGATTCAAATCTTGAAATCTGTTTTTTTACATTAGAAGAATAAATGCCTGTATCCAATTTTTTATATGGCGGATTAGTTACAACAGCATCAACTTTAATACTCTTATCAATATCCAAAATATCTTTACAAAACATTTTAATACTATCTTGCAAATTATTAAATTCAATACTCCTACATGCCATATCAAAAACTTCCTTTTGTTTCTCAAAAGCAATAATCTTAGAATTACAAACCTTTTTACTTAATAAAATACTAAGAATACCAGTACCAGCACCCAAATCAACAATTAAACTACCTGATTTAATTCTTTTAGCAAAATCACTAAGTAATACACTATCTATTCCAAAACAAAATCCATCAGAATTTTGTATAATTTTTAAACCTTCATATTGTAAATCATCTATTCTTTCCATAAAAAAATTATAACATCATAACCATAATATAGCAACAAATACAAATCAACTCAGATTGACTTTTTAACAATTTGAATATAAAATATAAAAAATAAGGAGGAAAATAAAATGCATTTAAATGTTGGTATTGACGTAGGTTCAACAACAATAAAAATAGTAATAATGAATAATAATTTAGAAATTTTATTTGAAAATTATCAAAGACATTATTCAGACACAAAAAATACATTATGTCAAGTCCTTTCAGACTTTGCAAAAAAATATAAAAACAATACATATACAATTTCATTAACAGGTTCAGGAGCAATAAGTGCAGCAAAATTTATGAATGTACCTTTTGTACAAGAAGTAGTTGCATGCAAAAGAGCTGTAGAAAAATATATTCCACAAACAGATGTCGTAATCGAACTTGGTGGTGAAGATGCAAAAATAATTTACTTTGGACAATCAATTGAACAAAGAATGAATGGAACATGTGCTGGTGGAACAGGTGCATTTATAGACCAAATGGCATCTTTGCTAAATACAGACGCATCAGGATTAAACGAATTAGCTAAAAAATATAAAATCATTTATCCAATTGCATCTAGATGTGGTGTATTTGCAAAAACTGATGTACAACCATTAATAAATGAAGGTGCAAACACATCAGACATAGCTGCATCAATATTTCAAGCTGTTGTAAATCAAACTATATCAGGATTAGCATGTGGCCGTCCAATAAAAGGCCATGTCGCATTTTTAGGAGGTCCTTTAACATATTTATCAGAATTAAGAAATAGATTCATACAAACACTAGAATTAAAGGATGATGAAATAATTATTCCAGAAAATGCACACTTATTAGTAGCAAAAGGAGCAATATTAGATTCTCTAGAAACAACACCAATAACATATGATGAATTATTGAAAAAAATAGAAATATTAAAAAGTGCTAAAGAATCTACAGGAAAATCTTTAGAACCACTTTTTAAAAATAATAAAGAATACACACAATTTATCCAAAGACATAATAAAAATAAAGTTCCAAGAAAAAACTTAAAAACATTCAAAGGAGATTGTTTTATTGGAATTGACGCAGGATCAACAACAACTAAATTAGTATTAATAGATAGAGATAATGAATTATTATATTCTTTATATGAAAACAATGAAGGTAATCCTCTTCAAAGTGTAAAAAACATGCTAAAAAAATTATATAAAGAACTACCAAAAAAAGCACAAATCAAATATAGTGGTGTAACAGGATATGGTGAAAAATTAATAAAATCTGCACTAAATGTTGAACTTGGTGAAATAGAAACAATAGCACATTACACTGCTGCAAAAACATTTTTACCAGAAGTAACAAGTATAATTGATATTGGTGGACAAGATATGAAATATATTAATATCAAAGATAAATCAATAAACAATATAATGTTAAACGAAGCATGTTCATCAGGATGCGGATCTTTCATTGAAACATATGCCAAAAGCTTAAATTTATCAATAAAAGAATTTGTTGACAGTGCAATAAAATCTCAACATCCTGTTGATTTAGGATCACGTTGTACTGTATTTATGAATTCAAAAATAAAACAAGCACAAAAAGAAGGCTCGGAAATTGGTGACATTTCATCTGGACTATCATATTCAGTAATCAAAAATGCCATACAAAAAGTAATGAAAATAAGAGATACCAAAACACTTGGCAAACATATAGTAGTTCAAGGTGGAACTTTCTATAATGATGCTGTATTAAGATCATTTGAAAAAATAATTAAAATTGATGTAATAAGACCAGACATTGCTGGTTTAATGGGTGCATATGGTGTAGCAATCTTAGCAAAAGAACAATATGAAAAAAATTTAAATATGAACTACCGAACAACCCTTTCTACATCAGAACAAATAGATACTTTAACAACAAAAACAAATCATACAAGATGTCAAGGCTGTGAAAACCATTGTTTACTTACAATAAATATATTTAATAATGGAACAAGACACATCTCTGGAAATCGTTGCGAAAAAGGAGCAGGTATAGTTTCATCAAATAAAGAATTACCAAACCTTTATAAATACAAATTCGAAAGATTATTCGAATATTATGAACCTTTAAAAATAGAAAAATCAACACGTGGCACAATAGGAATTCCCCGTATATTAAATATGTATGAAGATTACCCATTCTGGTTTACATTCTTAACAAACCTAGGATTTAGAGTAATTATTTCTGAAAAAAGTAATAGAAAAACATATGAAAAAGGAATGGAATCCATCCCTTCGGAATCAGTATGTTATCCTGCAAAATTATCACATGGACACATAAAATCATTAATCGAACAAGGAATAACAACAATATTCTATCCATGTGTACCATATTCAAGAAAAGAATTCAAAGCAGCAGATAATAAATACAATTGTCCAATAGTAATTTCATATTCAGAAGTATTAAAAAACAATGTAGAAGAAATTAAACAAATCAAATATTTAAACCCATTTCTACCTTTTAACAGCAAAAGTTTAGCAAAAACAATCTACGAACTACCTGAATTTGCTGAATATAAATTCACAAAAAAAGAATTACAAAATGCAGCTCAATTAGCTGAAAAAGAATATCAACATTATAAAGATGATGTTGAAGCAGAAGGAAACCGCGCATTAAAATATATAAAAGACCATAATTCTAAAGGTATAGTATTAGCAGGAAGACCATATCATGTAGATCCTGAAATAAATCACGGAATAGATACACTAATTACAGGATTAGGATTAGCTGTATTATCAGAAGACAGTATTTGCAAACAAACAGATATAACCAAAAGATTACGTGTTGTAAATCAATGGACATATCATTCAAGACTATATGCAGCAGCAGATTTTGTAGGAAAACATGATGAATTAGAATTAATACAATTAACTTCATTTGGATGTGGTGTCGATGCAGTAACAACAGATGAAGTAAATGAAATTTTAGCAAGCTATAAAAAACTTTACACTTTAATTAAAATAGATGAAATAAATAATCTAGGTGCAATAAGAATACGTATTCGTTCATTACTAGCAAGTATGCTAAAACGTGAAGAATCCATAAAAGAAAACAAATATAACTTAGGAAATTATGAACAAAAAAGCAAAATATTTACAAAAGATATGAAAAAATCAGGATACACAATTCTATGCCCTCAAATGGCACCTATACATTTCGAATTATTAGAAAGTGCAATGCAATCATTGGGATATAATTTCCACTTGTTAAAAGAATGTACACAAAATACTGTAGAAACAGGATTAAAATATGTAAATAATGACGCATGCTATCCATCAATATTAACAACGGGTCAAATGATTGAAGCCCTAGAATCAAAAAAATATGATCCTAAAAAAACAGCATTAATAATGTCACAAACCGGTGGTGGTTGTAGAGCAACAAATTATATAGGATTTATAAAAAAAGCTTTAAAAGATGCGGGATATCCAGATATCCCAGTAATCTCATTCAATGTAGTAGGCATGGAAAAAATGCCTGGATTCAAAATAACATTAGAATTAGCCCAAAAACTACTAAAATGTATAATCTATGGTGACTTATTACAAAAACTATATGCAAAAAATAGAGCTTATGAAATCAATAAAGATGATTCAAAACTAATATTCAATAAATGGATGAAAAAATGTAAAACTATAATAAATAACAATAAAAACAAAGAATTTAAAGAAAGCTTCCAACAAATAGTTAATGATTTTGAAAAGATACCATTAGATATGTCTATAAAAAAGCCTAAAGTAGGTATTGTAGGTGAAGTATTAATAAAATACCACCCATTTGGAAATAATTTCGTAATAAAAAAATTAGAAGCTGAAGGTGCAGAAGTAATCGAACCAGACTTTATGGGATTCATAAAATTCATCTGTACTCATAAAATTACAAATAGTGTATTAATGAACACTGACAAAATAAAAGCAGCAATATTTAAAGCAGTAATAAAACTTATAAATAAGATGGAAAAAGCTGAAATATCAGCATTAAAAACATCAAAAAAAGGATATTTATTACCTTGTGATATTTTTGAATTTGAAGATCACATTAAAGGAATATTATCAATAGGTAACCAAACTGGAGAAGGATGGTTTTTAACAGCTGAAATGGTAGAATACATACAAAATGGAATAAATAATATAATATGTGTTCAACCATTTGCTTGTTTACCAAACCATGTAGTAGGAAAAGGTGTAATAAAAACCATAAGAGAAAAATATCCAAATGCAAATATCTCACCAATAGACTATGACCCAGGAGCAAGTGAAGCAAACCAAACAAACAGAATAAAATTAATGATGGCAATTGCAAAAGATAATTTAAAAAAATAAAGAACGGAGGCAAAATGAACGCCTTAATACCACAAGAAACATATAGACAAATATCCGATATTAGCTTAGATTATTTAATAAATGATAAAAAAATCAAAGGTATTATATTTGACTTTGATGGAACACTATCAATAAAAAGACAAATATCTGAAGGAACAATAGATTTTATAAAAAAAGCAAAATCTAAAAATTTAAAAATAGCAATTTTAAGTAATAACATATATTTAAATCCAATACTAATAAATCAATTAGAAATAAAAACAACAAAAAAATTTGCATTTAAACCACTAAAAAAACCATTTTTAGATTTAGCTAATTCAATGAATTTACCTCCCGAAAAAATAGCTGTAATCGGAAACAACAGAATATCAGATATATACGGTGCAAATAAAGCCAACATGTATTCAATATATATACAAAATATTCAAAATTATTTTTTTAAGAAAAAAATAAAAAACAATTTAAAAAATCTTGGAATAAAAAAAATAAAATAAAAGAAGAAATTAAATGAAGTTGTCAACGAAAAGTAGACACAAAAAATAAATTTTATTTAAACCCTAGTAGAGTACGATATTCTACTGGGGGTTTATAATTTAATGAATAACTTGGACGATATTCATTATTATCTTTTACAACGTCTTCTATAAATTTCTCAACTGTACTATAATCATTTATATCAAAATCAATATACATTTACTTCTTAAACCATCCATTTTTAGATTCAATTATTGGATTATCTGTATGTGTTCCAGATTTAGACATGGATCTTATTATTTATAAAAGTATTTTCAAATGTTTTATTAAATAATAATGAAGAGTATACAAAGCCTTGATCAGTGTGAAAAATAGTTTTTTGGTTGCTGTATCCTCTTTTTATTTTGTTTTCTATCATATTGTTTAATGCTTTTCTATGATTTAATGTGTTATTTCCATGTTTTGAATTTCTAACATCTAAACCAACAATTTCATTATTAAATATATCTAAATAATATGTCAAATCATAACATTTTTTCTTAAATCAAAATGTTGTTGTATCTGATACAATTTTTTCAAATGGTCTCGTTATTTTCCAATTTCCCATAATTTTATTTGCATATTTAATCTGTTTATTTCATATTGATTTAAAATATTTTTATTTTTTAGCCATTTATAATAACCACTTCTTGATATTTTCATATAAATACACAAAGATTTTACATTAAACTCTTTACTTAATTTTTCAACAATTTCAAATTCAAATTCCTTTATTTTTTGTACATTACAAATGAAACATCTCCTTTCGTCATGTAACCTTTTTTTAATCTTTCATTTTCAATTCTTAATTTCATATTTTCATATTCTAATTTTTTGATATCTGATAGATTCTTTTTATTACAATACTTTACAAGTGGATTACCTGGTTTTCTTTTATTTTCTAATGATTCTTCACCTTGTTCTAAGTACTTTTTTATCCATCTACATAACATTCCATTTAAAATATCATATTTTTTTGATATTTCCATCGATGAAAACCCATCAATAACTACTTCATTAATAATTTTTAACTTATCTTTTTTTGCCCAATATCGATTTGGTTCTTTCCTAATTCTTGGCATACTTTTAAACCTCCTTATTTAATTATATACAAAAAAAGAATATAAACACTTTTTTGTGTCTACATTCTTTATATCACTTCAATTAAATTTTCTTCTTTTTTATTTGCTAATATTTAGTCAAAAAAACAAAATTTAATTTTAAACTCAATAAAATCAAAATAAATATTATAATTTAAAAAACTCAAAA
>ERZ773197.1742-NODE-1742-length-14524-cov-5.064275_pt1 | contig 14524 bp, 10 predicted proteins | sample MGYA00580999_ERZ773197 | MGnify/ENA primary metagenome ERZ773197 (study PRJEB29015, sample SAMEA2738166) | human oral metagenome | biome: human oral; feature: human-associated habitat; material: saliva | place: China | collected 2185 ...
CTTCATAGGCAAACGAAGCTCGCGGTTTGTTGTTCTTTTGCCTCCCGATCTTCCTTGAGACGGTTTAGCCACGCTACGATCTTAAGGTCCATTCCTTATGCCTCATCTCCACTTATAGGTCATTGCTCCGTAGGAGTGTCAGGGGTGACGCATTATAAATGAAAAGCTGATTTTGGTGTTTAGAGAAGAATGAAGAGCCTAAAAAGAGAACTCAACATAGTCTCAAAAACTCTTTGATTTTTCCCTCAAAAAGGCTTGTCTATGTCGTAAACTTTTCGTACCTTTATAGCTGATAATCAATACAATGAATAATATCTATGAGCATATTCAATCAGCTTCTAATGGTCGAAGATCCACGCATAAATCGATGCAAAAAGTTCCCCTTAGGGTACATCCTCACAACTGTATTCACGGCTACTATCTCTGGCTGCTCCTCTTGGTACGAAATAGAAGACTACGCAGAAGAGTACAAAGATGATCTAGAGGTTCTATATGAGCGTATATCAGGAGAATCAAGCTCTTGGGGAGTCCCCTCTCACGACACGCTCAATCGTGCCATCAGTCTTCTTGATCCCAAGCAGATAGAGCAAGTCTACAAAGCCTTTCTAGAGGAAAGCTTTGAGATAACAACTGGCAAGCACATCTGTCTAGATGGTAAGACGATGAGAGGCGTTAAGAAGCTAGACTTTGATGCCGACAGCCATTGTGTCACAGCCTTTGACCCCAACCAGCAAGCCTCATTGGCTCAGGTATATATCTCCACTAAGTCGAACGAAATCAATGCCATCAAAGAGATCCTCAAGGCTCTAGATCTACGAGACACCGTCATCACCATTGACGCTATCGGTACTCAAACCGATATAGCAACCACAGTGGTCGGGAAAGGCGGTGACTACATACTCCAAGTTAAAGATAATCAGAAGCTAACGAAGGAAGAGGTGCAAAGTTTCTTTTGTCCCCTCTACGATGCTCACATGGTGCATCAAGAACAGAAAGACTTTGGTCATGGGCGAATAGAAACACGTACGATGAGTAGCATCGTAGACCCTTTATCTCTAGACCCAGACTCGACTTTAGACAAATGGGACGGGCTCAAAAGTATCCATATGATGACAAGAGTACGGACGGACAAGAAGACAGATAAGTCCACCAGCGATACAACCTTCTATATCTCTAGCCTGACAGACGGGACAGAAGTTTTCAAGTTGATCCGTGAGCATTGGGCTGTGGAAAACAAGCTTCACTATATGCTGGATATGCTTTTTAGAGAGGACTACTCTACCAAAAGAGCTGGCAACGCCGCTCAGAATATGAATATCATAAAAAAGATAAACCTAACTATCATTCAACGACTTAAAGACAAGCTCAAAGCCACATCAACGCTTCGCCTGTGGAAAAAACTCTCACGAATGACTCCAGAGGAAATCTTCGATATAGAATTATAATGCGTCAGCCCTGCCAAAAGGAGTGAGTCTCTCAGATTTAATTTGTATCTTCGCCATGTCTATCTTCGGATTCTCTCGGTTTTTTTGCAACACTAGGACAAGTAAGAATTCTGACATAGCAAAATCCTGAGCAACAAAAAGTTGCTCAGGCACTTAAAAGGTTTAATTTATAATAGTGTTGCGGAATTAAGGATGTAATACATCATAATGAGCTAAGATGTGTTCTGATGACGAGAGCCCTATGCCGAGTCATAGAAAATGTAAAAACATCACTAAGGCCTTCCCATACGATTTAGAGAATATGATTTACATTGTATCAAAAAGGAGAAAACTTGACAGCATAAAGAAACAATACCCCAATGCTATAATCTGCGATGTAACAAGTACATCGCCAAATTCTCTCGTCAAACTTAGCCCATTCTATCCTCATATGAACATTCCCATACCATTCTCACCAAATTACACTGGTGCATCTGTTGAAGGTATTTGGCAAGGACTTAAAGTGTTTGTTGGTGAAGATATTGACATTAATTCATTCACCAACACATCCATGAAGAATATTAAAAGAACATGTAAAACTCGTGGCAAGGTGTTGGGGCATAGAAAAGGAATACATGGAATTGAGATATTAGACTACAAAACTGCCAAGTTATACATTTACATTCCTTCATATAAGTGGGTGTTAGACAATGTAGTTAATGATTTGATTAGTAAAATGCGTGAAGCCAATAAGACAAAAGATTTGGTTCTGTTAGATTACAACACATGTCAAGATGTTCTTGATGACTCAAAACCTCTATCTCATGCTTATCTAATTAAGGCATATATTTTGGGATTATATCCATATAATACAGAAAATCAACAATTATCATTTTTTGACGATGAAACGTTCTAACTGGCTGAGTTTTGACAGAACACTAAAACAATATGGAGTAGAACGGTTGTATCATTTTACAGACCAAGCAAACCTGCCTTCGATTATAAAAAATCGAGGTTTACTCTCATGGGGTGATTGTAAAGAAAAAGGAATTGAAATAGCAGTCCCTGGTGGTGATAGTTCGTCGCGCATGTATGATAAAATGGACAACCTACATCATTATGTGCGATTAAGTTTTACAAACAAACATCCTATGATGTTTGTTGCTAAGCGCGAAGGTAGAATCAAGACCCCAGTTGTTTTAGAAATTGAAAAGAGTATTATCTTTGATGATACCACACTCTTCTCTAACATGAATGCTGTTAAAAGAGAAGCGTCCATCGGTGGTTCCTTGTCAGATTTTCGTAAAATTCATTTTGATGCGGTAACGTGCAGAACCCACTTCGATTTATCTTCTGAAGAACAAAAATATTTTCAAGCAGAGATACTTGTGAAGAATTTTCTGCCTCTTGAATATATATCTAATATAGCATCATTCAACATTCCATTGCCATCTGATATTGAGATAAAAAAATATTATGGCAGGCACAACTATGTGTATGATAGAGAAGCCGTAGAATTGCTTTCTGATTGCTTATGGAAATTAAGTCACACAACATATTTGCAAAGAGTTAATCTCTCTGATATGATATTTGAGATGTTTGATAGTAATAACTCTCTACAAATACATATCCGTGGAGTTATAGATAACAAAGACACTTTCCACTTGGTAGTATCACAAGGTGATACTTGTGGAATATGTTCTATTACCTTAGAACATTTTATAAATTTGTTGGCTCCATTAGGAATGTTTGATGATGGCATGAAACACAAACTATCTATTTTAATCAATCAATAATATGGACGTATTAAGTTTATCAAAAATCAGAGCGCAAGTCTTGCAGCAGGTTTTGCCTTCTGGTGAAGAACCTATAGATATTGTATTCTGCATGATTGGAGACAATCTTACAATGTATCCAATTGAAGTTAATGGAGATTTCTCTCCATCAAAGAAGCGTGATATGCGCATAAAAGTTCTGAACTCGTTTCTTAACAAGGAAAATCCTGATTTACGGCAAGCAGCTGAACTTGTGTATTTCTCGTTCGATCCTGTGATGAATGTTGATTACTGTTTTCAAATTTTTCCAAACAACAAGAAGACAAATCTATTTATTTTCTCATCTACGGGCAAAAAAATTAGTGCTTTTACACCTTACTATACCACAATAGACGAAAGAACAGAAATTGAACGTGCCATTAAAGCTGGTGCTGGAAAAGAAAATTCATTTGACTCCTTACGTAGTAAGTTTTCCAAGCTTCTTGGAATGTCAAAGCCTGAACAGCTAAAAGTAATTCCTAGTGTCAACCCTATCTCTATAGATTTAAGTAAATCAAAACAAGAGTCAGAAAATACTGATAACAAAACAAAGAAACAAGTTGTGAAAGAATCCGATAATGGCGGAAAAACTCCATTTGAAAGATTTGCTATAGACACAATCTTAAGGTTAAACAGTCCCCGATTCGATGAAATTCGTGAGAAGAAGCAGGGGCCTATAGCAATCAGCGTAACACTTTCTACCTTCACTAAACATATGATAGAACAGTTCCCAGAGTGGGATGGGCTGTTTGAATTTCTACCTCAAGATAACCACGTTTGCATTTCGTTGTCAAAGGGCTTTTATGATGAAACAACGATGCAGGCAATTCCATGTCTTTGGAGAAGAAAGCCTTTTGTAGAAAACTGTATTTTATTTGGTGTTGTTAAATTTGTTTCCTTGACAAGGTGCACAACACATTTGATGTGCTGGATTTAACAAAAATAAACCCATATAATCTGCCTTAAACTGATGATATGTTGAAGTAAGAGGAATGCCCTACACAGAGTACCCCTTTTATTTGTATCCGTGAATCTGAACATATCCGTATGATGTGCAAGCAAACTGGTTGTACAAAATTTATAGTAAGTTTATTTGCATCTGTATAACTATTTAACTTGATTATATATAGCATCGACACCTTTTTCTCTGAAGACGGTGTCGATTTTTCTATCATTGCCTTATTGGTAGGGTCGCTACTGATGATATATCTAATTATTACTGTCCGCTAAACATAGCAACTTCCATCACAACTCATTGAAACACAATAGTTCGGATGACAGCGCATTAGTGACAAGCCCCCTTATTCATTTTCTGTTACCTCCGGCGGTGATTCAACCGCTGCTTCAAGCATGAGTTTCATGTCGGCATTCGGCATGTTGAAGAAATTATTCATGTTGAGGCATTCCATAAGTACAATGCGTACCATAGTAGCCAGCCCTGAGAAACTCCACCGCCTCTGCAATGAGCTTTGCAGCAGTGACAGTAATAGATTGGCAATGAGCGTGACTCAAATCTGTATCTTGATGGCGTTGGCACTCTCCCCATAGAAGTATCTAAGCGGGAAGTTCTGTTTTATCTGCTTGAAAAGAGACTCTATCTGCCACCTCCTGCGGTAGATGGCTACTATAGTCTCCATGGACATGTCAAAGTCGTTGGTAAGCAAGGACACCAACTTTGGCATCTTTCCCTTCTTGATATCCACATAGGTGATGATACGTGCTATATGGTTGATACCGCCCTTCTTGAACACCACCACCTGCTCACGATATTTCATCAGCCCATCCTCGTTCATATCCATGCAGTCTACCAATAGCTCGCACTTGAGATTTTTCTTCATCTTGGTGAGATAGACGACGTCCCTCTCGGTCAGTTCCTCAAACTTTTCATAGTTGATATATGCACGATCCAGGGCAACGATTTCATCATGCTTGAAATGGCTGGGGGCGAGCATGAAGGAATCGTTGGTTGCGGCAGAGGTGAACTTCACGTCGGCACGTCGGTAGTGTCCGGGAAAAGTGTGTAAGCCTCCAAGGTTCTTATCTTTGGAGTTTGAAAAATAAAATAGAAAACAAGAACTGTTTTTATGAAGCTTACACAAGGACAAATATCGGAAATGATTTCTGATTTGACAAAGAACAAGGAGAGGTTTACACTCCTGCAGATTCCAGTATCACGTGCAACGGTATGAAAAAAGTAATGCAAGGGATTCCTTCCGGGCTACGCCCTCCAGTCATCCTTTGACCGGGATAAGGCAAACTCAGGCAACCAACATTAGTGATAAGGAATTCAAGTCAACTATAATCAGTTTTAATGTTTAACTGAGTCAACTTTTTCTAAGGATAAGCTTCTAAGGTAGTCAACCTAAATCAGGAAACTACAGTCCAATCATCCTAGTCACCAGCAACCGGAAATTGATTTTGAACTCTTCGTTCATATATTCCTTGTAGAGCGACATATCCTTTTGGCGTTGTCTGCGCACAATGCGATCGATAATCTTATCAAGTGCCTCTTCTGCAGCCTGCTTATCCGGATTGCCTACGATGAGTGTAATGTAGTCGTTGTCCTGCTTAATAGCATTGACAATGGCCGTGAGCTTTACTTTCTGCTCCTCGGGTGTAGTGTCCCAGCCTTTGAACCATTTTTCATTGAACTCTTGCAGGATAACATCAAGTTCTTCTTTCTCGTCATCGCTTGTACCTGCGCCAGCCATTGCAGCTTTCGTAGGATCAAGAACGGTTTCGTTCGAATCGAGTTCAATCTTCTCATTCAATCCTGTTCGACGCAGGCCATAGGTATTCAAATCAACTGAATCCAGAAGGTCTTTGAGGTCATCACGGCCGGGTACATCTACATGCAGACTTGGTATCAAGAAGCGAAGGAACCAGAACATCTTCTCCCAGTTCAGAACTTCAAAATCCATAATGGCTGCCACACGAGAATAGACCTTTACGAACTGCTTGCATTTGATTTTGAAGTCGGCCTTACCGTTCTCGTCAAACTCAATCTCTTGATTGAATCGATGTGCAGCAGTATCGGTGATGGGAGCCCACTTGTCAGGCTCTGCTCCACTCATGTAGATTTCCATGAACTTGTTGATGTCTTCTTCTTCGAATACACCTACAGACAGTAGCGTGCCACGCAACTCATGCAGGATATTGACATCGGTAGGTTCGGAAAGGGTCGTAGAAGTATAGAAGGGGCTGAAGCTTGCTTCCATATCGTCCTCCTTGTTGTAGAAGTCCAGGATGAAAAGATCTTCACTGCATTTAGACAACTCCGGAGCTGCACGGTTCAAGCGTGACAAAGCCTGTACTGCCAACACGCCAGCCAGAGGTTTGTCTATGTACATAGCGCACAACTTGGGCTGGTCGAAGCCTGTAAGGTACTTGTTGGCCACCACCAAGATGCGGTTTTCGTCCGCTTCAAATCTTTCGGCGGTTTCTGTTTCTGCAAAGCCATTAAGCCCGGCTTCGGTATAGCTTACTCCGTCCACTTCTTTTTCACCAGAGAAGGCGATTAGCACCTTGTAAGGCAACTTCATTTTTACCACAAGGTCTGTTAATGCCTTATAGTAGTGGATAGCGCATTCAATATCTTTGGTCACCACCATTGCCTTAGCCTTTCCCTTCAACTTTCGTTGACGGAATACTTTGCCATCGAAGTGCTGCAGCATGGTATCTGCTTTCACAGCGATGGTGTCAGGATGGCGTTCTACGGTACGACGTAGCAGTTTTTGAGCCTTCTTCTCGTCGTATCTAGGATTCTCCTCAATCGACTTGATAAGCTCATAATAGCTCTTATAGGTTGTATAGTTCACCAATACGTCCAAGATAAAGCCTTCCTCAATGGCCTGCTTCATGCTGTATAGGTGGAACGGGTGGAACTTTCCTTCTTCATCCTGCCAGCCGAAGCGTTCCAAGGTCTCGCGTTTAGGCGTAGCAGTAAAGGCAAAGTAAGAGCAGTTGCTTGACATCTTACGGTCACGAATCAATTTTGCGATCAATTCGTCGGTGTCAGAACCATCTTGGTCTAGATCACGCTGCACCGTGGCATTCATTTTGTCAGCTCCAATACCACTTTGTGAAGAGTGGGCTTCATCGATGATGATGGCAAAGTTATGGTCACTTACATCGGCAATAGTTCCACAAATGAATGGGAACTTCTGAATCGTGGTAATCACAATGCGCTTACCGCCTTCAATAGCCGTTTTAAGTTCCTTAGAGCTATCAGCATGGGCTACAGTCTTTTCGCTTTGTCCAAAAGCCTTGATATTGTCGGTGATTTGCTTATCGAGGATTCGACGGTCTGTCACCACAATGACTGTGTTGTAAAGCTGTAGCCCCAGTCCACGAGAACGAGTTGCGCCCTCAGAGGTTGCACAAGCCTTAATCAACTTAAAAGCCAACCATGTTAGTGAATTTGACTTTCCTGAACCTGCCGAATGCTCAATGAGATAACGCTTGCCCACACCTTTTTCTTGTACGTCGGCAATCAGTTTATCCACCACATCAAGCTGATGGAAACGTGGGAAGATTAGCTTCTTGGCATTTCTAAGGATGTGAGGAACCTTCTTCTTCGTTTTGGCTTCGCCATAATCAAAGAGTGCATAGTTCATGATGATGTCCGAAATCGTATCTTTGGTCAAGATGCGTTCCCACATGTAGGAAGTCTTGTAGCCTTCTTCATTCACAGGATTTCCGGCGCCAAGGCCGTTAGGGAGTCCTTGATTAAAGGGCATAAAGAAAGTCTTACCTTCGTTGAGTCGGGTGGTGAAGTACACATCATCCTTGTCTAAGGTGAAGTGTGCCAAGCATCGTCCGTAGTTCAGCAAAGGCTCTTTGGGATTACGTTCTTCCTTATATTGCTTAATGCCATTATAGCGAGCGGTCTGACCAGTCCACGGGTTCTTCAGTTCCATCGTGAATAAAGGCAGTCCGTTTACGCTAATCACCATGTCAATCTCCAACCCGGGGTGAGTTGAGGAAAATGTCTGCTGACGAGTAACGCAGAACTGATTTTCTGCATACAGTCGTTTACTTTCCTCGCTGTCAGCTTCGGAGGGTTTGGGATAGAACAGTTTGATGCCTTCAAGGTTATCTAAGTCAATGCCTTTTCTCAGCACCTCCAGAATACCCTTGGTGGAGATAATTTTAGCTATTTGTCTCGGCAAAGCTTTTGCAAGGTCTTTGCCTTTGTACTCTTTGAGCTTTTCGCTCTGCGTGGCATTTAAGAACGACCACAGACGCACGGTGTCTATTGCCAGTTCCTTGTTAAGGTCAGCAGGACGACCCCAGTAGAAGTTTTCGTTACCTGGGTTCTGCGCGTCAAAGTTAGCGATTCCTTTATCTTTGGCTCGCTCCTCTACAGTATTTCCTACAAGTGCCCGTTCTATCAGCCACTCGAAGGCTTGTTCATTGCTTTTTGCAGGTGCTACCATAAGCTTTTACTTTTTGAAGATGAAATTCGCGATACGTTCGGCAACAGTTGCTGTTGCGTCTTCAATATCTTTCTTTTCCCATTTATCGTTGGGGTATTTGGAGAGGTCTAAGGCCATACCATAACGGCTGCCCTTATAACCGCGTTTACTCTGAATAGTACTTCCTTTTTTGGTCTTAAACCAGTCGTTACTGATGGACTTGTTGATGTCTTCCTCCAGCAGTATCTTGTTGCCGAGCAAGTTGGTCAGTTCATCAAACTCTTCCTTGGTTTTGATGTCCGCATCCGTGCGAATGGCTTCAATGTTATGGCCACTTGCCGGCATGATATGTTCTACATTCACACGCTCATCAAAGTCAAAGTTGCGGTTCTGCTCCTTGGCATAGAGATATTCATTCAAGAACACAAGAATGTTTTTATCGTACTCTTTAAGGTAGACAAGAATTTCTTCTTTCTTCCAAGTGGTTTCAATATGCTTGTTGAAGTCCGCTTCAATCTTGTCGATGTCATAGCTGTCATCCACCAGATGGAAGTTCTCGTTGAAGAGGAACGTTTTGAATTTAGATGAAGAGAAACCGACATCGCCCACTTCGATAATGGCAAACAGACGAAGTAAGCATTCTGAGATGGGCTGCACGTTTTCTGCGCAAAGACTATTTACGTCGAATCGGTAGAGGTAGGCCATCAAGAACATCTTGAAGTTCTCATTGAACTTGAGCAGGAGCTTGATGATGGGATAATCCTTTATCTTATTCCAAATATTGAGAATCTTCTCGAATGAATCGCACAATGCCATTGGGTCATTCAATAGCTCTGAATGCTCTATGGTGTAGTACTTACGAATACCCGGAGTGGTCACTTGGTTCTGGAGATAGTGATTGTTCTTAGCACGGTTGATGTACATGAACTGCTGCAGCACAGCATCAATATTCATGACCTTTCTTTGGCTAAGTTGATTGGCCAGCACTGTGATGCCTTCCCACTTATCGATGAATGTGTCTTTGTTATCCTCTTTCGAGAATAACTGAGCAGAGATAATATCTGCATCTGATAGTGGCATACCTGTGGAATTGAGTGAGTTGAACATCGTGATGGCTTGTTCTATCTGCCAACTCTTAATCTCAATAATTTGGCACTTGCCTAGGAATATCTTGGCAAAGTTGTTCAGATTTGACTCGGAGTACACCAGTAGCTTCTCATAGAAGTATTTGAAGTTACGGAAGAAGTTGGTGTACTTATTGTCTTTCTGCTTTCTGGGTATCTTATGGACGGCTTTCTCGGCTTCAGTGTAGGTTTCAGCCTCGATGATGCTTTGGAAATCATCCTTATAGAGTTCGTTGATGGATTTATTCTCCAAGATAGTAATGCCCTTGGCTTTGCTCCAATCGTCTTGAATAGCAACTTGCTTGTCATCATCAGCCTTAAACAGAATTTCAAAGATAGTATCATAGCTGTTACTTAGGCCTTTGTTCAAAGCTTTTGTGTCTGGACTTATCTGGAGGTTTTCCAACACCTCTTTCAAGCGAAGCTGCAACGCCTTCAGTAAAAGCAAAAACGTAGTAGTGCGTTGCTGACCATCAATCAAATTGAGACAGTTGTCCGTGGAGCAATCAATGATGATGGTTCCAAAGAAATACGGATCTTCTGCTTCCGATTCTATAAACGACTCGATGTCCTGCCACAGCTTGTCGCAGTGCATGGTTGTCCATGAATAGCCACGTTGATATTCTGGGATGCAGAACTTGTCGTCCTTTCCCAGTTTGGTATATTCGCTGATGAGTCGTAGGTTTGGCTCAATATTCTTTGTTGCCATATTACGATACTTTTATTTTTCCTGTTACTACTTCACTGATGATGATTTGCTTGCGCTCCTGGAGAGTAGATATAAGAGATTCATACTGGCTTATACCGTTGTTTACCTCCCTTATCGATTTTTCCAACATGCCAACCACCATATCTTGTTCATCTTTGCTTTGGGGATAAGCGATATGAATATTACGAATAATTTCTTGATTCAGATTTGGGTCTTTACGAGAACTCGCTGCAAATTTCATCCAAATTTTGTTTACTGATTGCAAGTAGTAAAACAAGTATTTGGGCAGAATATCATCATTGGCGCTAATGGAACACAAAGCCTGGTTTATTGTTGCTTCAATGCCCAATATCCCTATTTTCCCAAAAGAACGAGAACCTCCATACATAGAAATAAGCACGGTATTTGGCTCTAGAAGAGGGCAACTTGCAGAAGCCATCTCCTGTTTGGATAAATATTCTGATGTATCAGTAACAATATCATTATTCAAATCAGTGGTTCTTACCCATTTTATGTTTGAGGAAGGACTTCCCTTGCCTGAAATATTTCGAGGTGTGGAACCACTATTGGTGTTGGCGATGTACTTAAGTTTCTTCACTTGCCAATGCGCTGGAATATCTCCAATCCACTCAACACCAGAATCCTTCATTTCCACATTCTCGTCCATCCCTTTAGTTACGGCACGTTGAATGATGATTTGCTTTCTTTCGTTGAGCAAATCAATCATGTGTTGCTGTTGGGCAATGGCTTTGTCTATCTCGGCAGTTGCTTTGTCAAGATACTCAGCTATAGCTTTTTGATCACTCAATGTAAATAATGGAATCATTTGAGATTTCAATTCATCTATATTGACTGATGAAAAACAGGTTGTATTAACGCTATTCTTGCACCATTCTCCTATTTTATACATGTAATAAAATAAAAACTTCATGTCGAACTTATCCATCAGCGATTTACGAACTTTTAGGTTCGTAAATTGCTGATTCGCAAGCGAATCAGCAATTAGGAGAGCGTGCTCTCCGATGGTGGCAGTTGTGGCTAGGATAAAAGAATTTGCACTAAATAGCCCGCCTCCTTTTACCGCTTTTGAGGTTATATGTTGTATTGAATCTGAAAGAATTCGACCATTTTTGCGTATGTCTTCCATTCTAAACCACGGAATAGTGCCTCCACTCCAATAGCTCAAGTCTTTCTTGGAGGGAGTATAACCATTTCGTAATTCAAAAACATATCGAAGACGATATACTTTGATTGGTTTAATTTTATTCTCCATACGCCTACATTAGTTTAAACAATGATTCGATAAAGCCTTGACTCTGGCGGTCTAACTCCAGAATATCACGCTCGTTCTCCTCCAAAGAACGAAGTTGAGCAGGCTTGTAGAAATACTTGTTGAATGAAATTTCACAACCTATCTTGGTTACAGGAAGGTTGATCCACGCTTCTTCCACATAAGGCTTCACCTCACGCTGCACATACTCCCAAATATCCTCCTTTACAGGAATCTTTTCGGTGTCGCGCAAGTCGCTATCAGGTTCATAGGTTACGAAAGTACCATCAGTCTGATGGTAATAGCCATAATCAGCTAAGCGACTTTCATCTATGCCGTAAGTAGCCAAAAAGGCTGGAATATCTTTATTCTTTGCCTTGAGTACTTTGGCAATGACAGGTTTTGCTGTTGGATCTTGAATTGCATTGGTACGCAAAATAGTTTTTAGCTGAGCGGCAGTAAGTTTTAACCCCAGTTCCTTGTTGGCCTTTTCATTCAGCGAAAGGAAGAGGTTGTAGTCATCATATTCTGCTGTACCTACCTTATGTATAAGTTTTAGCGCAGCTTGCTGCAAGGCACGACGTTCTGCCCACTTCTTGGTATTCACCAAGGTGGTAAACTTCTTGTCCGTCAGTTTTATTTCGTTCTCATTGAGATACTCTTTAATGTTGGCCACCTCTGTTTCAAGACTGGTGAATACTTTATCGCCATACGTTTGGTAGAGCCACTTCGAGAGTTCCATCATTGAAGAGTCATAAAGCAGGTCATCACACTTCACGGCAGAGAAATGGCAACGCAAGCGCAGGGGACGTTCAACTTGCACACTATAATAGCGAAAATCGTCACCATCGAATATCTTACTGGAAACACGCACGTCATCGCCGGCCTCACACTCTGTACGGTTCATGTAGATACGAACAATGTCATCAGCATCCTTAGGCGTTACCTCACAGTTGCGACTACCTAAGTTCTTGCGCAACTTATCAAATGCTTTAGAAGCATCAATAAGCTGCACCTTGTGGTCTTGCTTGTGGTTACTCAGAAGCCACACGTAGGTACTGATACCCGTATTGTAGAATATGTTGTTTGGCAACTGCACAATGGCATCCACCAAATTGTTCTCGATGAGATAGCGACGAATGTTTGATTCGCCCGAACCAGTATCGCCTGTAAACAGAGAAGAACCATTGTGAATAGAAGCCACACGAGCACCTTGAGGTTGTGCCTCTAATGATTTCATCTTATCCACTTCTTCGAGGATAAACAACAACTGGCCATCGCTAGTACGAGGGGTAGAATCCACGATTTCCTCTTCACCAATGAAGTTGGTCAACTTCAAGTTGAAGCGTGCGTCAAGCAGGTCCTTATCATGGTAGAGTTTCTTCTTGTCCTCTTTCCACGATTTACCATAAGGCGGATTGGTGAGCATATAGCCAAACTGCTTGTTGTGGAAATGGTTCTCTGTAATAGTATTGCCACGGTGCATTCCTTCGGGATCCACACCTTTGATGATAAAGTCACTCTTACAGATGGCATAGGTTTCCGGGTTGACCTCTGTGCCATACATCTGAATGGCATTCGGAGTTACGCCCATGTTGAGCAGGTAATCACGACCTTCTGTAAGCATACCTCCTGAACCACAAGCAGGGTCATAGAGTGATACAATCTTAGGCAGATTGTCTTTGACGGGTTCAAACACCATCTTGGCCAAAAGTTCGATTACATCACGAGGCGTAAAGTGTTCGCCAGCGTCCTCGTTGTTCTCTTCATTGAAACGACGGAGCAACTCTTCAAACAACGTACCCATTTGGAGGTTAGAAACAGCCGGAAGCGGCAGGCCATCAGGGTCAGTAGCAGGACGGTCGGTAAGATTCAAACGAGGGTCTGTAATGCGCTCAATAATGGAAATCAAACGGTCGTTATCTGCCAACTTCCTCACCTTTGTATAGAACTCAAAGTTCTTCAGCACATCCTTGACATTCTCGCTATAGCCATTCAGGTATTCGATGAAGTTGGCATGGTTGATGTCGTTATTGTCTGAAGCCTGGCTTTTCAAACGATTGAGCGTCCACTTTGATATATTGTAGTACGTCTGATTAGACTCGTCTTTCAGTGCCTCCTCGTCAATATTATCGGCAAGTCCGGCCTCAATTTGACTCTTGTATTCTTGTTCCACGGCTTCCTTGGTAGGTTCCAACAACGCATCTAAGCGTCGAAGTACAACCATAGGAAGGATTACATCACGGTATTGACCGCGAAGAAACACATCACGCAGTACATCGTCTGCTATATTCCATATAAGGGCTATTAGTTGCTCCATTCTTTTGTTCTTACTTAAATTGTTCTTCTATATACTCAAAGAGTTCAGGGTTATTCCTCATGGGATGCTGCAAGCTGCGGCCACCATGAAAGCCGTGCTCAAAGAGCTTTGTCTCACTCAACGCATCGCCATAGTATTCCTCTACAAGTTCGAGCTTAAAGGTCTTTTAGGAGCCACTCCATTCCAGAAAGCACTATCGCCACGTTCTTGATTGGCAGCGGCAACAATGGTCTTAAAACGCACACATCGTTCATCTGACATAAAGAGATAGACTATATCACCTACAGCGAATCGTACTCTGTCCTGTCGCCAAGATATGTAACCTAACTCCTGAAGAGCCTTTGCATGATTACATCTTGATTTGTTTGCAAATACCAACCAACTATAATTCATTGCAGATTCCAGTATCAAGTGCAACGGTATGACAAAAGTAGTGCTAGTACTTC
>ERZ773197.1745-NODE-1745-length-14513-cov-6.387675_pt1 | contig 14513 bp, 17 predicted proteins | sample MGYA00580999_ERZ773197 | MGnify/ENA primary metagenome ERZ773197 (study PRJEB29015, sample SAMEA2738166) | human oral metagenome | biome: human oral; feature: human-associated habitat; material: saliva | place: China | collected 2185 ...
AAACGAATTGCTGATTTTATTTTTGAATAAACTAGAACGATAGAATTAAGAGGTAAGTTATAATTATGTCATTAAATCAAGTTACTATTGAAATTCCATTAAATATTCAGAAAGGATTAGACTCTGGAATTTATAAACGTTATGGTTCAATAATCAGAAATTCATCTGGCCATATAGTAAAGCATCTAAAAGAAGTAAAGGCAGGAGAACCAGCTCAACAGGTCGTTAAAGGCCTTGCAAAAAATAAATATGTGCTAGTAACAGCTATTGGTGCAACTGTTCTAGCTGTTGGTGGTGTTGGTTATTATGCATTTATTTCAAATAGATATAAGAAGATTGTAAAGAAACTTATAGAAAAGCTAGTTCATTTCATTCAATTAGCACAAAAAGGAGAAGTAAGTGAAGAAGAGGTTGATAATTTCTTAAAATTTTTACAGGATAATCAAAAAGAACTACTTTCTTTGAAACTAAATTCTGAAATAGATGAGTTGTTTGATCTTGTATATGATTATACAATTCTATTTGCTCAAGCAAATGGATTTGAGACTGATACTATTTCAGAAGTGGCAGAAAATAATAAAGTTATTAACTTGATGGATTATCTAAATCTTCAAAAAACAATATATCGTTCTGATGCTGTTTAAGAAGGCGAGAATTAAATTTCTGGATATAAAAAAGGAGCAAATCAGTTTTTTGCTCCTTGATTTATATTTGTAACAGTTTCTCGACCACATCAGTATTTCAGAATCTGGACAAATCGTAGTAACTTTCCTTGAAGGAACTGAGGTAGATTTATAAGAAACTGTGACTGGGAAGTTGCAGTCTTTTCAGGGGTTTAATGGTATAATGAGATTATAGATGTGGATATTGTTTAAATTTTCTGGAGGCGCATAATGTTGAATTTAGTAAAAGGTCACCAAGTTAGCTTGGTAGAAAACCTGTTTGAATCATTTACAAAGTTAACTGAACATCATTTGATGGCGAATGTACACGCAGAAAAAATATTAGAGGTTTTTCAACACTTTATTGCGATTCATGACGAGCCCTTGTTTTTTATTTTGGAATTGCCTGTCAGTATTGATAGAGAAAAAGTGATAGCAAAGAATATTATCAAGGAATCCCATAAGGATGTTTATTATATTGATGGTTGTTCAAGAGAGGAATGCCTAGTACTGTTGATTAGATACGGTGATTTGCTTGTTAATGATGGACTAAGTAAGTTTGGATTTGGTGGGCATAACTATAGATTAGAAAGAGAATATTTCAATTCCTCTAATACCCCCAATTTAACTTTAGTAAATTTCTTGAAGGAAAAAAGCTAGATGTAAACAAACGTCGAGGTGGTAGGTTTGCTGGTGAAAGCCTAGAAAAAATTTTTTTAATAGATTAAGTATGTAATTTAACTAAAAAGTTGTTTTTTTAGTATATTTAGTGGTATAATGATAGTATATAAAATTTTATAGGTAAAATGATATGTAGTGCATTAATAAAGAAAAAAATCTTGGATATGATGGGAAAGTGTACATCTGAGAATTATATGATTAGTTTCGTTAGTAGGTACGTTGGATTTAAATAATAATTGAAATTAATAATAAAAGCTATGGAATTAGAACTATTATTTTATTAAAGAAGGTGACAATTTTGACTAATGATGATTTTATTTTTGAATACAATTCTTCAGGTAACTTGCAGTATATAATAGACCAAAAAGCAATAGTTGGGTATGTTGTTAAGGAAGCACCAACAAAAGAAGAAGTACAAAAAATAATAACTTCTATTTCTATGAATAGAAAATCAGTAACTAAAATTCCTAAGTGGCTAAATAAGCTGAATGATACTTTATTAGGTGATTTATCTTCAAAAAAAACGTCCAAGTTATTAATGTTGATATATTTTGTTTTTTTTTCAATTAATATTATCAATTACTTTAACTTTAGAAACTATTTAAAGTTTCAAATGACATTGGATTTTTTTTCTAAATTTAATTCAAATCAAGTCTTAATAGGTATAATATTGTTTTTTGCGGGTTTAATTTTTTTACACGAGGGATTTCATATATTTATATCTTTGTTACAAGGGGTAAAGGTTTCGAAATTAGGTTTTAAATTAAAATATGGCTTTATACCAATGCTGTATGTAAGGATTTTTCCTACTAGTTATAATAAAAAGAAGATGAATATTGCATTTGCTGGGTTGGTTGCAGATCAATTTTTGTTGCTGTTATATTCAGTATTTTTTTGGGTTACGAAATCAGAAGTATTTTATGTTGCGTTAATTTTACAGATTACCCTCAGTGTTTTTAACTACAATATTTTATTTCCTAGTGATTTTATGCAAGCTATTCTTTCGAGGATAGATTATCTTGAATTTAGGAATGATTCTTTTAAATACTTGGGAAATATTTTGAAAGGTTCTAAGGTTGATTTTAAATTTGTTAATATCTTAAAATTGATTTATAGTGTCTCATTTTTTATAATGCTGTCGATTTTGTTTCTTAATGTATTTTTTTTAATGATAAACTTGAAATGAAAAGGTAGATAGTGATGTTTAAATATAAAAGAGAAGCAATTTTCGAATATAAGAATGTTGAATTATTAGATCAAATTGATGAATCTGATTACATGGATTTTTATATAGTCGAGCATGAGATAACAAATCTCAGAACTGATATTGACGCGGAGATAAAAAGTAATTCTGAATATTTTTTTCGACATGGTTTTTTTACTAAGGCAAAACAATTAAGTACTATCAGGCGTAGATTAAAAAGTAAAAAATCAATTGATTTTGAAAAAAATGAACTTGATCAAAAACTTAAAGAAAAAATTGAATTATTAGTTGAAAAGGAAAATTTATATTTAGAGTTAGAAAAAAAACTAAAATTGAGTTTAATTAATGGTAATTATTCCTCCCTTTTAAATAATGCTTTATTTAAGAAATATTTAAAAGAGGTTCAACCAATAAATTATAAATACATCTTAGATGAAGATAAATATCATAAAGCAAAAGATAGGAAAACAAGGTATAGTTATATACAAAGAAATATAATGAAATCTAATACAATTAGTTATTCTGGAATTACTAGTTTTAGATATGATATGGATTTAGGAAAAATTCGAGAGAACAGAGTAGTAAATCCATATTATATCACAAGCTTTATCATATTAATGAGTAAATTGAACAATGTAAAAAAAATGCTGAAATATAGAATTCCAATAGAAATTACTCTTTCTGGTGAGCAAGCATTATTCAATGCAAAACTCTATCTGATGAGTATTGTAAAAGGTTTTTATGTTAGGGATAACTTGCTATTTAGAAAGGATATAATAGAGTTTATAAATAGAATTCGTTACAAAAAAGAAGTAACATATATTGAGTTAGATAGTTTTTCTAAAGGTGCGGATATATTGATCCAAAATGATGTTGTTTCACCGAATTTTTTATATTATTTTGAAAATTTGGATAAATTTGAAGAAATAGTTGTTTCCAATAAAGATTTAGATAGTTTATATAAAAATCCAGAATCGTTTGATGATTATCAAAAGGATGAACTTGTTAGACAAAGTAATTGTGATAAAAAAATGATAGAAAGATTAATTTCTACAATAAAAAATACTACTAAATTTATCAATTATCCTTCTCAATCAATGAATGAACAAAAGTACAATGAGATTCGATTGAAATTATCTTTGGAACAAAAGGAATTTATAAAAAGAATCATTACGAGAGATGAAAATTACAATAATATTTTAAATACTATAATTCAATTAGATTTTCAGAATAAAGATTTACTAAATCTACTATTTGAGATTGAGTCAAAAATAATTTATAAATCTGGCTATTGGGATGATACTAACATTAAAAAAAATAGCGAAACTGAATTTGATTTATATGAAAAAAGAAGTTTCCAAATTTTTTTTAATCAGCTATCTGATGGTAAAGTTATAATAAATAATATTTTTCCTGGTAATGGTTTTTTACTTGGACGGGAGTTTCCTAAACTTGATAGAGTACTTGAGAATGAACTTATTTCACAAATATATAGTAATTACTCAAACGATTTTCAGTTTTACGAACTTGTTATCAATAAACATACATCTATAATTAATAATACAGGAAACTCAGGTTTACCAAAACTCAATTGGCCTGAAGATTTACGTAAAGTTAAAATTGAATTTTGGGATAATAAATTAACCTTCTTATTTGAAGGGAAACCTATTAATATTTTATATTTAGGGAGTATCCCACCACAACAATTCTCTGGAGTAGAGGGGATATTGTTGCAGTTAATCTCACCTTGGAAAATGAAGATGAATGATGGCTTAATAAATAATATTATCAATAAACGGAAGATATTTCAGGTTAATAGTGTGGATTTATTACGAGTTGTAGATCGAAAGAATATTGAAGTCTCAACAATTAATTTACTAAGATATTTTCAAAAAAATAATTTACCGAAAAGGTTTTTTCTATATACTAAAAGCAATAGTATTTTTAATGAAAAACCTCAATATATCACATTATTTAATAGAGATGCAGTAAATATTTTTATCAATGAAATTATAAAAGGTAAGAATTTGTTAGTAATGGAATGTAAACCATACAAGGAAAATTATAGTGAAATTAAATTAGAAGAATCCATTTGTATTTTTAATGAGGAGGAACTATTTTAAATGTGGGAAAGTGTTCAAATTTATCTAACCGATAGTTGTTTTTTCTTGAATAATTTACTCGCGGTAGTAGATAAAAAATATGGAAAATTTTTTTATACAGTTTATTTTGATGCTTATGGTTATCATGTTCGTTTTAGGTTCAATGGCAACCTTAAATTGTGGTATAAATGGTTAAATTCGCTATCATACGAAATACATTATACTCTTTATGATCCGGACATTATTAGATATGGGGCAAATAACAAAATTTATGAACACTTTTCTGTAGCTACTTGCAATTTTATTGTTAAGAATAGAATGTACGATACTTTAGAAAAAAGAATAAGCTATGCAATTGCAATTATTGATTTTCTTATTCAACAATTAGAGATAAAAAGTATAATTTATTTTAAGAAACATATCAATTTTTGGCAGGGATCTTTTGATTTTTTGAAAGGAGATTCTAGATTAACTGATGTTAAAATATCCCAGAATGCTAATTATAACTTTTCGGAAGAACACCGCAAAGAGTTGGAGCAACTTATAAAAGGAATCAATACAAAAAATCCAAATGAAATCTGTTTTTATTTAATTCATTTAACGTTAAATAGACTATCTTTTAACATAAAAGAAGAACAAAAGATTGTTTCATATTTTGAAAAATACAGGAGTTAAAAAATGGAAACAAAGATATTTTTACCACCATACGGAATTCAGAAGACCTATATAGCAAGTACTTATGTAGGTAATCTAAAAAAATTGTACGGAATAGCTGGCTCATCCTTCGTAAACTTATCTGGTTCAGGAACTGGAACTACGAAAGATATTGCAAAAAAACTATCTGTATTTGAAGCTATCGAGCGGTTAGGTAACACTTTAAATACCTGTGACATTATAGTTGATACACAAAATAACTTAAAAGAGAAGTGCTATGAGATGAGTAATTTTCCTCAAGTTGCATCAACTGAAAAATCGTATAATTTACCGTTCGATCCAGATAAAGTTATTGGATGGGTAGGTGCTATGAACCTAATGGATGGAAAGGAGTATCTGATTCCTCAAAATTATGTATATTTGTATAATCCAAAAACTTTTTTAGGTGATAGGGTTACCAATCCAATTTCTACTGGAGTAGCTCTACATGATACATATACAGAAGCAGTGATTGCGGGGATATATGAAGTTATTGAAAGAGATGGTATAGCATTAACTTGGTTGTCAAAACATATTAATTACCGTATTAATCACATATTTAATTCTAAGAATGATAGCGTATTTTCGTCAAAATTTCTTGGTGAAGTAGATTATTATGATGTAAGTACAGTAGATGGAGTGATTACTGTGTGCGCACATGCAAGGTCAAATTTTTCGAAGAACTCAAAAAATGTCCTCATGTTTGCTTCTGATATAAATATTAGTAATATAAAGAAAAAATTGTTTAAAGAACTTATTTCAGTTATGAGTACTTTTGCTAATAATAGTCACGAATTTTCAAATGACACTGATTTTAATTCTTTCACTTCCGTAGAACATGGAGGCTCCTTTATGGCCAAATATTTTAATGATTCATATTTTGATTTTTTTAAAGGTGTTCCAGATAATAATGAAATCCACTATACTGAAAAAACATTTATTTCTCCGAAAGATGAACTAATCTACTTAAAAAGTATTTTAAAAAGAGAAAATTGTGATGTGTTGGTTAGAGACATCTCTAGTCGTGAAGCAATTGAAGAAAATTTAAAAGTTGTGCGAGTTATTGTTCCGCAATTACAGCCTATTTCATTTGTTTATAGTAGCAGATTTCTTAATTCAAAAAGATTGAGAGAGTATATGTCTAAACATAATGTTTATGAAATCAATAAAATGCCTCTTGCATTTTCTTAATTATATATGAGGGAAATATATGTATATTACTGGTATTGGGAATGGTAAAAATATTTTTTACCGCATAATGAAAGATAGTTGTTCTGATATAGAACTTGTCTCCTATAATGAATTTATTAATAGAAGGTGCTCTGGAATAGTTTTTTATGACGGTCTAATGCTAAAAGAGGCTGAGAATATTTTAAAAAATTGCAATTCAGCACTGATTGTCTTCTTAACTCCAAAAGTAATTTATACTTTTGGTAATGTTATGAAAAATTTACAAAAAGATACAATAGATAATTTTGTTTGTGGTGAATGTTCACTCAAAAGATTAAAAGAAAAGTTATTTACTTTAAAATTATTTGATTCTCTAGTTGATAGATTAGACTATTTGACTGTAGAAAATTCATTTTTAGACGAATATGTTCACTTTTCTATGATTTTAAAAAAAATAATTGGTGTTGAGAAAGTCAATACAATATATACCTACGATTTACATAGTAGCTTATGTAAATCGTATGAGATTACTGGTCTTACAATGTGTCCTAATTGTGATAATAATGAATATTCCCAAGATAAAATGTATCGAGAGCTTAGCTTTCTTTTGGAAGGAGATGAATATAATGATTTATGATGATCCATCAGTTACTTGGCCAGCAATACCAGTATTGTGTGATAATGTTCAATTATTCTTTGATGATGGGATTATTGTTTATGGAGGAACAAATGGACCTTTTAAAGTCAATGGCTCAAAATCACATGAAGTTTGTAAAAGATTATTTCAGTTATTAAAAAATAACAAAGAGAAAAAGTATTCAGCCGATAAAATTTGGCAAATACTAGAGAATGATGGAAATCATAATGAGCTTATATACCTATATGATTTATTATTTCAAAATGGTTGCATCACTTTTTATAATTCTAGTCAAGAAGAAAAATATTATGCAGGTTTGAATTCGTATTCTAAGAACTTTTCTGATATCAATGATTTAGTTAGTCATCGTGATACAATAAAGTTAAAAGTTGAAGTCTCAAATTCTGAAATTGAAGAATTTTTTATTAATAAAAAAATAAATATTAAAACGGATGACTTTAATTGGAAGTTAGTTCAGATTAATAATACTGATAGCATACATAAATTAGATTTGAATTGCAGAAATATTATTTTTTGTAATACTAGTCAAGGTGTAATTTTAGGCCCTATAGTGTCTCGTGATGCAGTTTCACTAGAATTTGCTACAGAGATATATTCTCATTTTAATATTAATCCGGATCCCCTTGATAGCTTTGCTTCTCACACAGTTAGCCTAATAAGTTTTAAATTGCTCATGAGAATTTCAGAATATTTCTTAGATAAGTTTTTTATAAAAATTGACGACTTGATTTCTTATGAATCAATTTATGATTTTATTGATCTCTCGGATAGGAATTACATCGAACAATTTGAAATAAAATCAGCTTTCCCTGCTTGTTATTATAATACTAAAAAGAGTTTTTTAACACACTATAAAACAAAAAATGTAATGTTGTCAAAGGTTTCATATAGTAGCCCTTTTTGGAAACAAGTAGACAAGTCAAAGGTTCCTCAAACAATAATGAGAATATTTAAATTCTTGAATGGTTTTAAAAAATCTGATCCTAGAAAAAAATATACTCCAACTGGAGGAAATTTAAATTCAAATATGTTATTTTATGCTAATTACGAACCAAAACATTTCGAAGGAATCGGTCTTTACTTTTTTGATAATATCAGCAATCAAATATTTAAGGTTAATGATAGCGCTATATCTTTCAATAAATCTCAGAGTCATGATGGTACAATAATCTTAGGAAGTAACGTAGATACGATAAGCGAAAAGTATGGTGATTTTGGATTTAAAGTTGCAAATCTAAACATAGGAGTACAACTAGCAACATTTTTGATGTTAAAAAATGCCATATCTCAAAATTGCAGTTTAGAATTGATTTCTATTAGCAATGAAGAAAAGCTAAAAAGTTTAGCAGGTATGGAATTGGTTAATATCATGTTTAATTATGGTATTGAGGTGAGCATAAATGATTGAAAAATTGATTTCATATACTAAAAAAACTGATCAAATGAATTCAATTATTGATTTTTCGAAACTACAACGGTTAGATTTTAAAAAGTTTAATTATGAACAATATATTGAAAAACGTAAATCGAGTCGAAATTTTAATAATAATAGTGAAGTAAGTTTATTTGAAGTTCATCAATTGTTTGACTTTATAGAAAATATTAAAAATGACTTATTATTGAATCCAGATGTCTTATCATTATGCTATTTGGATTCTCAATGTACTATAAATCAGGAAAGAGGAATCTATATTTATCAGAATGGTCAATTTATTTCGCTTGAAATTAGAGAAGAGATAATCAATAATAGTTTATTTTTGCAGGAAGAGTTAAATAAAGGAACGGGTGTTTTATTATTTTTATGGAAAAATAATTTTGTAAATGCAGTAATGAGAGAGAAAGCTTTTCAATATAGGGAACTTTTAACAATTTCGGGAACACTTGGATATCTAGCAAGTATCTTTGGTTTTTTAAAGGATTATAAAGGAACTGTATTTGCTGGTGCAATACAAAAAGAGTGGGATAGAATTGTAGTTACCACGGAATATAGGCCTATATTTGCATACGCTTTTGAACAATAGTATGAAAGACTATATTGTTTTGCATTTTTTCTATTCAGAATAGAGTATAGGAGTTATAGCAACAAATGAAACTAATAATATCAGATTTAACTTTCTCTTACAGTGATAAGAATATTTTTGAACATACTTCAATTGATTTTGATTTTGATAAAATTTACTTACTTTTTGGTGAGAATGGAAGTGGGAAAAGTACTTTTTTTAAAATACTAATGAATCATTTATTACCTAAGAATGGGAACATTGTATTCCCAAGTGGAATGTCAACAAGAGATATTTCCATTCAATTACAAGAAATTAGAGCTTTTAAAAATTTAAGGGTCAAGGAGTTAGAACGATTTTGGTTAGAAATTAATGAGAATGCACTAGATACGTATCAACACCTCCGATTCAATTTAGGAATACATAAAATTGAAAATCAATTGATAAAAAATCTCTCAGGAGGTGAAAATAGAATTCTAATTGTATATTTAACTATTATTCTGAATAAGAAAATTGTTATCTTAGATGAACCATTTGCCGCCTTAGATGAAGAGAAGAAAAAGGTTTTGATTGAATATATATCATCAGCTAAGATTGGAAAATTATTTTTAATAGTTAGCCATGAGATAGTTGGTTTTGAGAAATTATTTGATAATTATCAAATAAAGAAAGCAGAGAACTTTGAAGATATAGTTAGGAAAAAATATTATGATAAATAAAAATAAACAAGTATTCGTAGTTTTAAGATTTCATTTAATAGAATCACTGCGGAATTATCAAATACTTTTGACAAATATTGCACTACCTATTCTATTTTTTATTACGAGTCTATTAGTCGAAAACAACTCACAAATGGCTCCAAGCGAATTGAGTCTATTAATTCACTCGCAATTTTTTTCAACATCTCTACTTTTTGGTATATTAAATTATTCGTTCTCTCAACCATTACAAAATTTAGTTGAGATTATTGAAGAACAGTCAGATTTAATTTTATCGCAAACTGACTTAAAATACTTTAATTTTATTTTAGGTAAACGCCTAGGTGATCTCCTGTTATTGAATTTCCATGTTCTATTTGTAATACTATTATTTAGTTCTCTGAAATCAGTAAGCGATGTTCCTGTTTTAAAAATTTTATTAATATCAAATTTATCATTTTTTATTATAAATCCTATTTCTGATTATATAGCTACAAAAATTAAGACAGTCAAAATGGCAAATAATATTGGAACTTTAGTTGCTTTACTACTTATATTCAGTTTGACATTTACAAATATGTTTTCAACACTTTCTACAACTGACTTTAGTATGATTGAGAAAATTTTAGTTATAAATCCTATGTTCGGTTTTTATGATAGTTTAAATATGATTCTTCAAGAGAAGGAAGATTTTTATTTTGGAAGTTTTGTAAATAATTTGACATATATGATTTTATATGCTATAATAACATTTGTAACAGAGTATATTTACATTTATAGAAAGGCTGGATGGTCGAATGAAAAATAATCAGTTTTTTGATTCTATAACCAACGATGAGTTTGATATTGAATCTTTCTTTTTAGAAGAGGAGCTGCAAGGACAGTTAGAAGTCGCAGCTTCTTTAGCGACTTTTTCGACACTTGGTTCTGCTACGGGCTGTGCATCAACTTTAGGAACAGTTTCTTGTTGGGGTTAATTTATGAAACAAAATAATTTACTAGATGAAAAGTTATATCATGATTTCTTTTTAGAAGAAGAAACTGATGTACCTTTTGAAGCTTATGGTACCTGGGGCTCTTTCGGTACTTTTTCGGGAACGGTTGGTGGCTGTGCGTCTACTTTTGGAACTGCGTCATCTTTCGGATAATAATGTAGATAGAGGTAATTATGGAAAAACAAGATTACATGGAATTTGAAATTAAGTCTGAGTTATTCATTGTAGAGGATAGTGAAGGAACTGAGTTTGGCGGCTTTACAACAGCAGCTAGTTTTTCTTCAGTTGCATGTTGGTTTAGTTCGTTTTCTAGTGCAAGTTGTTTCTCTAGTGCAGGTGATTAATTTAGCGAGGTAAGTCTATTGAAACTTAGAACTATTACTTATCTGACTTCGAAAGATGGTGCCATGAGATTAATGCTTGAGGCTTCTTCAAGGAATATATTTAAAGAAAATATTGAGGTTTATGCAGATGTCAATGAGAGTTCTGGGGAAGTTAGATTTTTTATTCCTAATTCTAAGTTAGATAATTTAAAAAATTTTAAAGATGATTTGTAATATTCGATGTCAGTAACAGTTGTAAGCAAATAATATTATCTTACGACTGTTACTGACATCATCTAACCCCTTTAGAGGATCAGCGTAGTCTTCTGGCTCTTTGTCAACTGTAGTGGGGGCGAAAAGCTATATACGAAAGAGAGAATAGGTGTTCTCTCTTTCTTTATGTTCAAAGATATGCGGATCTTGGTCTTGAAATTCTTAAAGTTGCAAAGATTAATTTATCTAAAGCTGACATTATTGAACGTGAAAAGTCTATGATTTTTAGTGAGAGAATTGATATTGAAAATATATTGTTTCTTAAAATGAGGAGTCACCCATTTACAGTGAATCGATAATTTATATTGCTATCAAGTAACAGATTTAAACTATAATTGTTGTAAAACTGATGAAGTAAGTTGTTTGAATTTTACATATGATAGTACAAGTCACTATTAAAATTATTTATGTTACAAAATTTATTGAAATATAGAAGCGGTAAGGAGTAAGATGGCAAGTAGAACTGAAAGGTTGGGAGTCAATTATTGTGCGTTGACTGCTGAACGTAATAATTGGATGTTTAGAGAACAGTCAACTAATGATATTGGTATAGATGCCCATATGGAATTTGTTGAGAATGATAAACCAAGACAACTTTGTGCTTTACAAATAAAGTCTGGTCCAAGTTGGTTTCAGGAGAAAAAAGATGGCTATATCTTCTTTAGAAATATTAATGAGAGACAGTACAATTACTGGACTATGAATTCTCTACCATGCATAGTTGTTTTATATAATCCAGAAGACGATATGTGTATATGGCAAGAATTAACTACAGAAACAATTATACGGACTAAAGATGGAGCAGGTAAAGGATTCTATGTAAAAATCCCTATAAATCAGTCTTTTTTGGACTCATCATCAAATGAAAAACTCCTTAAGTATACAAATTTACCGCATGATATTCAAAATTATAACTTTCTATTATCTCAGAAAAAATTTATGGAAATTATACAAAATGGTGGTGAGGTTAAACTACATTCAACAGAGTGGGTTAATAAGTCTATTGGTAAAGGGGATACTAAGTTAATTGTTAATGATGGTCAAGAAACTAAAGAGTATGCCTATCCTTATTGGTTTCCGTTCACACCCTATACCGATGTTTTTCCACGATTATTTCCATGGGCAGATTTTTCTGTTGATGAAGAATTCATTGAAGAAAGTGATTATGAATTGTGGAAACAACTTCATTGTTGGTATGATAGTGAGATAGATGAATGGATAGAAGTAGGAGATACATTTGAGCAATTTCGCAAAAAATTACCCCCTATACGATCTATTGATCATTCTGGTGAAGTTGCAGAATATATGTTGGTTCTCAGTTTGAATGAATTGGGGAAATCGTTCTTAGAGGTAGATAGATTTATATCTGAAACCCTACTATACACCAAAGCAAGACCAGAATTAAAAGATAAATAAAGGAACATTAATATGAAAAAACTTAAACTTAATAGTGGTATGGAAGTAGAGAAGACGATAAATAGTTATAGACTGAATCCTACTGAGAAGTATGTTATCAATTTGGAAGATGAAATGGAATTTGCAATATCTACAATGCAAGCAATTCATATGTTTGGTTTTCCACCAGCATTTAAAAATTGGCATGCTTGGCTATTTGAGAATGGTTTTAGTACAGGAACACCAAATCCAACAAATGAATTTGTAGCAAAGTTTTATGGAAGAGAACCTCTTTGGAAAACTCTATATTCAATGGGGATAGTTGTAAAAGCAGAGGACGATGATGATTTCTACATTGTTATGGAATGCAGTAGCAAAAATACAGGTTTCAAACACACTCAAATTCTTCTTACTATGGGTGGTTGTATGAAAGAAGATTCCACCCACTTGATGTTTGGATTTCCTGAAAAATAATAATTAGTCAGTAAGTTACAGTTTGCTTTATGAATGGAGCTGAAGTCGTATTATAAGACTCTAAAAGTGTAGATAAATTCTCTGTTTTTGGTATATAATAGAGTTCAAGAAAGAAGATTAGTTAGCATGGAGAACGTGTTACAATGGATTATTCTTATTGAAAAAGAATTTATGCTTTGATAGAATTGTATAAATCGATATGTAGCTTAGTAGTTCAAACTGGGACTTTCATAAGTAATTAATATTGCAGATGTTTTCAAAAAACAACCTTGCCCATTGTCTGCTGACAGTGGACTTTAAAACGCCTTTTTCTAGTCCTTGAATAACTTCTTGAAGCTTATCAATGACGGCTTCTAATGTTTGGAAAGCCTTTATGAAAGCAGTTGGACTGTTGCGAGAGCATAGAACTGATGTGGTAGCTAAGTGACAAAAGCTAGAGCAGGGATCAAATCTTCTTCATAAGCACTATGTAAAGCAGATGTATCAGATACTAGATTTAGATAAATTTGATGGAGTTATCATGAATCAAGTTCTCGACCACATTAGTATTTCAGCAAGTTGGACAAATTGTAGTAACTTTCCTTGAAGGAACTGAGGTAGATACATAAGAGACTGTGACTGAGAAGTTGCAGTTTTTTCGATTTTGAATGAATATCATTTTTGTTTATATAGTAGAATGAACTAAAAATAGTACATAATGTGGTATAGTATTCTTATAGTATATTCAATAGATTTTCGTAAAAAGGTTCTCACCTATTGTGAGAGAACAGGTAGTATAACAGAAGCAGCACACGTTTTCTAAATCTCACGCAATACCATTTATGGCTGCTTAAAGCTAAAAGAGAAAACAGGAGAGCTAAACCATCAAGTAAAAGGAATAAAACCAAGAAAAGTTGATAGATATAGACTTAAAAACTATCTTACTGACAATCCGGACGCTTATTTGACTGAAATAGCTTCTGAATTTGGCTGTCATCCAACTACCATCCACTATGCTCTCAAAGCAATGGGCTACACTCGAAAAAAAGAACCACACCTACTATGAACACGACCCAGAAAAAGCAGCTTTATTTCTTAAGAATTTTAATAGTTTAAAGCACTTAGTACCTGTTTATATTGATGAAACAGGGTTCGATACTTATTTTTATCGAGAATATGGTCGCTCATTAAAAGGTCAGTTAATAA
>ERZ773197.1748-NODE-1748-length-14496-cov-9.654318_pt1 | contig 14496 bp, 14 predicted proteins | sample MGYA00580999_ERZ773197 | MGnify/ENA primary metagenome ERZ773197 (study PRJEB29015, sample SAMEA2738166) | human oral metagenome | biome: human oral; feature: human-associated habitat; material: saliva | place: China | collected 2185 ...
AGTCGTTCGTGTAGCCGAAGTCACCGTCGTGCTTCGCCATCCACGCCACTATAGCCACCCTCACGATCTGTGCGTGACTCAATGCTATTCAATCTCCTTTCGATCGATTCCAGCTTTTTCTCAAGCAACATGAGGCGCTCAAGTATTCCCGGGCGCCTATCAGTGCCCGGACGCTCCTCCTCGCCCATCAAGTCGTCGATGAAGTGAAGAAAACGACGGGCCTTCGGTGTGAGCGCGGCGACCAACGGCAACACCACCGCCAGCGCCGTCCCCAGCCCCGTCAACACGGACTCAGTCATCACAGGCCTTTATACACCTCCTTGATAAATATGTTCCTTGTGGTCAGCTTGTCGAACCGCACTCTGCCTTTCTCGTAGCAGGCGCGGATATTCTTCAAATACGAGTCACGAGGTGTGAGCAGCCTCGTCGCCTCGTCCACCGTCGACGGCGCCAGCGTGAACCGGTTGGGGCTGCGCGGCAGCCCCTCCGTCACATACCACACCGCTAGGTCTCGCCCCAGCCACAGCGACAGCGGCCTGGACCCGCCGACGATCGACAGCGAATATGTCGCCGACGGCGGCTTCGCCTCCACCATCTCCACGCCGCCGTCTCGGAACGTCGAATCGATCATGTACCGGGCGTTCTCGTCATCTTGACGGCGGAGGAACGCGCCGAAGCGGGTCTTCGACACTTGCTGTGCGAACTCCTCCGAACGGTCAGTGTGCACCGCCCAGAAACGGTCCGCGCCCGGTTCCACTGTGAACTCGTCCGATGGTATGATCCCGTACTTGACATAGTATGGGTTCGTCAGAGAGAAGGCGTTCGCCAGGAAATACACCCGGACGCGGTCATCCCATCGGTCCACCGTCGAATACAGGCCTTCGAAGATCGACGCCTCGTCCGGCAGGTAGTGGGTGGCGCCCTTCTCAAGGATGAACTCATCGAAGATGATGTGCTTCACCTTCTTGAGGGATACCGATTTGAGCATCTGCGCCGCCGACAGGTACACGACCTGCCCGATGGGCTGTGCGCCCTTGCCGGACCCTATATAGGCGATTTTGCCCTTCACCGACAGGTCGACGCCCGGGAACTCCCAGCGGATGTCGTCGAAGAACGTCTTGAACGTCGCCGCCTCACCCTTGAACCGCCGCAGATAGATGAACTCGTCGCCACTCTCGATCGCCTTCTTGATCACCCTTTTCTTGAATGCGTACGTCTTGCCTCTTCCGCGGGCGCCTGTTATGAACGCCCACGGCGTGTTATAGGACAGTATCCGCGACGGGTCGTAATAGGTGAGCTTCTTGTCAGTCGTTGATGTAGCGTTTGACACACCAGCCGATCCCCCTCGTGTCACGGATGAACTTACTTAAACTGTTCTTGTGCGGCCCTGGAACAGTCCCGTTCAGGCCACCCCCATGCCCCCACGTCAAATCCCCGCCGGCGTACATCTCCACATGGTCTACGCCGGCACGCCCGGAGCCCCAGTCGTAGAACACCAAATCCCCCGGTTTCATCAACGCCAACTGGGCTTGCGAGATAGACTTCGCCGTGTTCCAGTTGATCACGAACACGCCGTGCCCGTTGGCGCTTTGAGCGACCGTGTTACCGCCGATATCGATACCGCACACGTCCAAGTAGGCCCTTCGGCACGTCGACGAACAGTCCCCGACGCCGCTGTGGTCCGGGTCCAACCGCCCCGCACCGTTTGAGTACCTGAACTTGTTCTCACGGCTGGCCATCCAATAGACGAGCTTCTGCCTCGTCTCCGACGTGCCCGGAGCCAAAGAGCCACCTCCGCCCCCTGTGCCGGGGGCGCCGTTTTGCCCGCCCGGAGCGCTGTTGGTGGGCGGCGGAGTCCCCGCCCCGCCCGGTCCTGCCATGTACTGGCCCCAGCCGGTAGGGGCGCACACCACCTGTTTGCCGTCGGCCATGTGGGCGATCACCGTGTCACCCCACTTCTCCACACGAGACAGCACGCCGGCGCTGCTGCCTTGCTGTTGGGGAGCGTTGGTGTTGCCACCCGGATTGCCTCCGGAGCCGTCCCCGCCCGTCGGCGACGACGGGCCCGCCCCCGGAGGCCCGGGCAGGTCCACGCCAGAGCTATCCATCGCCTTGATGATGCCGTAAGCCGTGTTGTAGCGGTTCCTGTAGCGGCCTAGAACAGGTTCCGACAGGAGTGCCTGGTGCCAGCGGTCCAACGTCGCGCCGCCAATCTGGTTGGCGATGCGCAATGCACGCCGCGGGGACTGATGGTAGGCGACGAAGAACATGATCATCGACTGGGTGGCGCTGTCCGGGTCGATCCCACACTTACGCGCCACCTGCACGTAGGCCTCAAGATCCTCCGACATCTGCGCCTGCTGCACCTTGTATGCGGCCCTCAACACTGGCTTCACCTGGCCGTCCCAGTAGTTCGGCAGGTAATACGTCGCCCAATTTATCGAGTTGGCGTTCACCAGGTTTTGCAACTCGCCCGGCAGCTTCGCGAACTCGCCCGGCAGTTCTCTCTTGATTCGGGCCAAAAGCCCGTAGGCCCTCGGCCCGAACCATTGCCCTATCCCAATCGTTATCGGATCGGTGTGGTAGATACCGTCGTAGCGCATGTTGGATTCCACTGTCCCGATCGCTTTGATAGCGACAGCTTTGGCTTTAGCGTCCCATGCCACGGCGGTACCTACCTTTCCCTATGGGTGTGCGCTTAGAGGATGGACCAGGTGCCGGAGACCTGCACCCTGCCCGTGAAGCCTGTCCACGACTGAATATGCTGGTTGGCGTGCACCTGGGTGACGATCGGCGTCCGTCCGTCGGCGCCGCCCGTCGCCTGTAGGTTCACCGAGCACCGCGGCGCCGCCCACTCGGGGATCGTCCCCCAGTCGTGGCCGTCGCCGATCGCCGTCCCGCCCGAATCCACGATCCCCGACAGAGACACGATGCCGCCATTCAGGCGCAGCGTGAGTGGTGCGCCTGCGTCGTGGTTGAGGCCCGACAGCCCGACCCGGTAGTTGGTGGACACGGCCACAGGCTCGTTCCCGTATTGCAGGTAGTTTCCTGCCAGGGTGGCGAACCTCGTGTCCCCCGTGGAGTTCAGGTGGATTTCACCCTCCGTGAAATACTTCGAGTAACCCAAGCACCAAAACTCAGTGCTGACGTACTCCGCGCCGTAATTCCCGCACACCTCCTGCATCGTGCCAAGGCAGACCGCGAGGCCGTTCTTGCTCTTGAGCAGCGAGTGGAGGTTCGACCACGCCCACACCGCCGAAAACACGACGACGCGCGCATTCGGGAACGCCCGCTTAGCGTCGCTGATGAGGGAGACGAGGCCGTTGTAGACGTCGTTGTTCGCCATCGCGTCGTTGCCGCAGTCCGCGATGATCACATACTTGATGTCGCTGTTGCTGAAACTTCCGTCCGCGATCGCCCTGTTCAGCTGGACGGAGAAGTTGTTGGCGCCATTGACCATCCCCGTGCCGCCGACCGCGAAGTTATGCTCGGGAATGCTTAGAGCTCGGCACATGAGCGTCGGCCATTTGCCCTGCACCACGTTCGACGTGCCGACGATCACCGCGCCCGAATCCGGGCTGGCTGAGTTCTTGAGGATGTAGCGGGCATCCGACTGGGCCTTCGTGTAACGGTCGCTCACCTTCGTGAACAGGTCGTCATAGCACTTCGCCACCTGGCTGGCGGCATCCGCCTTCGCCCGGGACTCGGCCTCGCCGATCTTCTGGTCGATCTGTGCCACCACCTTGTGGTCGGCGTCCACCGTCGTCTCCGCCGCCTTGATACGCGTCTCGAACGAGTTGAACTTGGACGTGTCCTCTTGTGCGCGCACATCCAGTTTGCGCATGTCGCCATTGTAGTCGCCGCGCCACGTCGGCTTGTCGGTGTCGATGAACTGGGAAAGACCCAGAGCTTCGGTCTTATTCGTGCTAGCCATTTTCGTGCCTTCCTAATAGTAGTAGTCAGCGGGTAGCGTGGTCGGTCTTGTATTCGGGGTCCAGGTCCCACTGGCGAGCCGTCCAGTTCGCCTCGTCCAACGCCTGCGCCGTCGCCCCGATGTCGTCGGCGCCCTTCGCGAACCTAGCGTGTGTGCGCACATTGTCGTAGAGCACAGCCAGCACCTCCGAGACGGTCCGGTCCGTGCGGCCCCACACCGGGTCGTGGACAATCATGTCCTTCGCTCCGCGCTGCGCCAGGCGCCGGTAGAGTTCATCGATCGCCCGGGCGATCTTGTCGTCCGTCTCCTTGCGAAGCCTGGCTTCCAGTTCGACTAGGCGCTTGTCGACGTCGTTGGCCAACACCACGACCTTGTTGACCGTATCGATGATCCGCTTATAATTCTGGATCAGGTCCTCCAACACCTCTTGGTAGGTGTAGGCGTCCCGGTGTGCGAAAGGCGTAATATTCGTGAGCGGGCTGTTCTGCAAATCGAAGAACGGCACGTTCTCTATAGGCATCTAATAACCTCCTAGTCGTTAAAGCCAATAACCCCAGCCGAGCATCGGCCCAAGGCCCCAGTACGCGTCGCCGCCGACGTAGTTGTCGTTGGACGACCACAGCCCGAAGAACAAGTCATCGAGCTCGGCCAACACCATCTTGTCCACGTTGAGCAACGAGGCCCTGTACTCCACAAGCAACGACGCCGCCGACTGTGAACGACCCGTCGAATGCGACGTGGCATGCGTCGTCTCATCGCCATTCGCCTTCGAGGTGCTATTGTTACTGGTCTCGGACGCACCTTCAGTTCTCGCATCCGACTTGGTACCAGACACTGCATAGTCGCCCTGCTGGTTGATCGCCGTGTCCGGGTAGCGCATGTCCCGCGAGTCCGAATTGGATAGGCCCGACGCCCTGTTCTTCGTCGTCCCAGATCCCTCCGTCTCGGATTTAGACGAGTGCGTGCCGTCGGAGACGGACGAGACGTCCATTGTCGACAGCGGGTCGAACTTGATTCTCGTGGACTCATACAGCTGGTTGTAGTAGGGCATGATCGTCTCAAGCCGATGCCTCAGCTGGTGTGCGAACATGGCGGCCGTCTCATAGGCCGTCTCTCTGAACCAGTAGTGGTCTTTGATCAGTTTGTTCAGGCGGGGCCGGTAGGCCTCATCGAAGATCGGGTACGCATCTAAGCCGAGTTCGGCGTCGCTGTACCTGGCGCACACATCCCGGAGCTCGATCGTAAAGTCAGCCAATGAAACCCTCCCCGATTTCGTTGACGCCGCGCACCTGCTCCCGGCTGTGTCTCCAATGCACAGACACGTTCAGGCCGTATCGTTCGTTGATGCGGTCCGCGGCCTCCTGCCGGGCGCCAATAGCGACGCCGCGGAAGGCAGCCATCTGCCCCTGCAACGCCTCCACCTCGTCATCCACGAGCCGCTCTTTCTTATCCGGCGGGGCGCATTGAATGCCGAGCATGAGCATCGCCTCGTCCCAAATGTCTTTCTTAACCCGGATCGCGTCCGATATCGCATTCGAAGGCAGGCGGTTGTCCAGCGCTTGAACGGCGCCGGACACGTCCCCGCCCATCGCGTCCTTCACGGTGAACACGACCGGCTGGCCTTCGGCGATCTGACGGTAGAAGTTCTCGCCCGTAAGCTTTTGTTCCTGGCTGAGCGCGAGGATCGTCGGGTAACGCGACGTGAGCGCGTTCACCTGGACAGTGACGGCCGCCTCAGCCAGCTGTGCCGCATAGTAGTTGACGATCCACTGGTCGTTGACCCTGTTCCTGTTCACCCAAATCGGCACGCAGTCCTTGGAGGACACTTCACGGTTGATGTACCGGTTCCCAGTGACCCGGAACGTCTTCGGGTCGCCGTAGACGTCCACGTCGCCGGTGCCGGCGGCGTGCAGCGCGAAGAAGGCGTGCAGGCGGGGTTCTTCGAAGAAGACCGCCAGGCCGTGCCGGTGCAGCACACGTTCCAGGTAGCGCTCATTGACAGTATCGGGCAGGCCGTCCCAGACGAACCTGGACTCGGACAGGCCCCACAGCATGTTCTGATACATCAGGAACTCGCCGCCCCGGGCCGCCTTCGCCTGGTTGGCCCGGAACCGGCCCGCGTCCGCCTTAGACGGCTCAATACCGCCGCCGATCATATCGGCGTTCGTTAAGCCTTTCGTACTCGCCATTACAGCTGCACCACTTTCTTCGGTCCGTTGTCGAACAGATGCATCTCCGTTATCTCCTTGGGTTCGTCCCACACGGTGACGCCCTTCTCGAAGATCCCCCGGATCGTCTCGGCGTGCATCTGCGGCACGGATGGGGCGTCGATCCGGCAGTCCGCCAGCTTCCAATATGTGAAGTGGGACATGAGCGTCAGGTCGTAGGCGGCCATGTCGACGGTCCGGTTGCACCGGTATCCGTAGCGTGCGAAATGCTCGGCGACCGCTTGGATGGCGCCCCGGTGGGGCGACTTCAAGCGCACATCCACCATCCACCCGGTGGTGGCGAGCATGAACGCGTCGCCACCGACTTGACCGGAGATGGACGGCTGGACCATCCTCGTGTCCTGTATCTTCGCCTTCAATCCAGCCAGGGTGTTCGCATAATCGCCTTTGGCGACCATGTCTGCATATTCCTTGTTCGTGTCCCGGTTGTAGGCGGCTTGCGCATTCTGCAACCCGGTGAGCTTCGACGACAGGTTGTTGGTTATCGCCGTCGACTGGGAGGCGGTGGAGTTAGCCAAGTCGGTTTGTGCATCACGGGCGTTGGCGTCGATGTTGTAGTTCGAGTTGGCCATGTGAATACCCATACCGGTGCCGACCACACCCTTGATGGCGCCGCCGATATCGCCCGACAGCAGGGAGCCGACGGCGCCCATGCCGCCGGAGACACCCTGCTGGATCATGCTGTTCTGCGTGTGCCCCCACGCGGCGTCGTTGGTGATCGCCGTCGACTGGGTGCGGGCTGCGTTCGCCAGCGCCGTCTGCGCGCCCCTGGCAGTGTTGGAGGCCACCATGGACTGGCGGGCCGTCCCAATCGCATAGGAGGCCTGGTCGTAGGCGACCTGGTTGCCCTGCAACGCCTTCTGCTGCGACCAGTCCGCCGACTGGTAGGCGAAGGCTATACTGTGCGCCTGTGACGCCACGGCGTTCAGCCCCGAGTTATTGGGGATGGAGAACATCGGGAAGTTCGTGAAGAATAGGGAGCCGTCCAGGAACGAGTTCGACAGCGGGTTGCCGGTGGCGTTGTCTTCGGAGAGATAGTCGCGCAGCCACACCACGACCCGGGGCCCGGGGGGCGAGAAGTGCTGGAGACGGGACAGCGTGACTTTGCCGCCGTTCGGCAGGTACTCCGGGCGGACGGCCATCGACTGGCCCTGGTAGTTGGTGAGTTCGATGAACAGGTAGGGCGCAGTGGCGAGCTTCGTGTAGTTGCGCTGCCAGTCGGCGAGTCTCGCCTTATCGAGTAGTTCGAGGGCGCCGCCGGCGAAGAACGTCTGGTCGCGGCCCCACATGACGTCGCCCTCGTGGCCGGTCTTGCGGGAGCGGATGATCTTGATCGTGTTCGGGTCGACGCCCTGCCGGTATTTGTCGTGGACGTTGTCGGTGTTGTGGGATCCGACGATCCGGTCGAACATGTCGTCAGGCGTCGGCAGCACCATGATCATCTGGACACCTTGCGCGACCCACGGGAAGGGGGACATGGCGGTGGCGAAGGCCTCGAACGTGCCGATGTCGCGGACGAGGACGATGTCGCAGCCGTTGGGCAGGCCTTCGAATGCGGAGCCTTTCGCCGTCTTCAAGCTGGGGTTGGACTCCTCGCCCGGGTTGGAGGAGAAGTCGGTGGATGTGACAAGCATGACGCAGCACTGCGCCAGCGTGGCGACCGTGTAGCGTTCGCTGTAGCGCACCATGTAGTCGGATCCCAGATCGAGTCCCTCAGCCTCCCTGAGCACATCGTGCTGGCGGCCGCGCCACGTGGCGGCCACCGGCAGGTGGCCTTGGACGACGAAGGCATTGCGCAGTCGGACGTTACCGCAGTAGGTGGTCCACACGTCCAGCTGGACGGAGAGCATGGTGGCGTCGGGTGCGACCCGAACGACGTCTTGGACGAAGTAGTAGAAGACGGTCGGCTGCTCTTTATCGGGGTGCAGCTTGGATATCTTCGGGTTGACGACCCTGACGTAGTTGTATTTGACGCACACCGAGAAGGGTTCGTCGAGGACGACTTGGGATCCGTAGTCGATGGTCTGGGCGTTGCGCAGCGTCAGGTGGTGTGCGTCGGGGCGGTCGATGTAGTCGGAGCGGTGTGCGTAGTCCCGCCATTTGACGATGTCGCGGTAGGTGGAGTCCCATGCCACCTTGGTGAGCGTGACTTCGGCTCCTGCGGCCCATTCGCTAATGCTCGGCATGTTCACTCCCTACCTGTAGTCTGTTCGTTCGCTTACACGTGGAAGGGCGCTGGGGGAGGAAAGGAATGAAACCCAGCGCCCTTCCACTGGCCGCTAGCCGTTACTTGACGGTGACGACGTAGGGGCCGTAGGAGACTCCGTCGGCTCCTGTGACGGTGATGGTCACCTTGTAGGTGCCGTTCTCACCGTTGGCGGTTTCGATCGTGTAATTGAGCATCCGCCCATGCGGGAACGTGTTGTTCTGCACGTTGCCGATTAGCTCGTCCTTCTTAGCCCGCGTGACAGTGTATTCCTTGGTTTCAGGTGTGAACGACGCGCCAATCGCTCTTCCGAGCACGGTGAGACCCGTGATGGAAGACTTCAAGTCAGGCCACGACGGGACATCCGCGCCGGCCTGGACGGCGAAGGCACCTTCGGCGGTGACGCCGTCGCACGCCGCCTTGATCTTGACCGGACCCTTTTCGAGGCGCCCGACGTAGAGGATGCCAGTGTCGGAGATGGACGTGTGGTTGTCCGTGGACGAGGTGATCGTCCATTCGAGGGCCGGGTTGGCGCCGCCGCCTGTGACGGAATCCGGCCTGACCCGGTAGTTGCCGCCCTTCTCAAGCTGGGACGGCGTGCGGCCGTCCGCGTCGAGGCATTCGAGGGTGCCGATCGCGGTGACGGGCGGCAGGATTTCGATGACTTCGTCGTCGGCGCCGGTCCACAGCATGGCGGTGGGGGCGAAGCGGGAGCACGAAATCGTCTGGTGATGGTGGAAGAACACGTTGTAGGTGTTCGGGTCGGTGGGCACGTCGATGGACGTGGTTTCCATGATGTGGTCGTAGACCTGGAAGAAGTCCTTGTCCACGACTGCCGCCTGGAAGCCCTTCCCGGGGGCGGCGGACTGCGGGATTTCGATGACCCGGTACTGGACGTCGGCGCGGTCGATGTTGAATGCCCATGCGAGCGCCTCCACGTCCAGGGCCGCCTTGACGGCGGGCGTGGTGAGGAGGATCATGTCGTCGGGCGTGGAGTGGACGGGCATCCGCGCCGGGTTGTAGGCGGTGGACTTGAACCGCATCTCGCCGGCGATGGCGCGCAGCTTGCGGAGAAGCTCTTTGGCGTCGTCGGTGGTGGAGCGCGCGTGGGCCACGTCGGGGACGTGCGCATGATAGAAACCGCCGCGATCCTCATACTCGCGGAGCAGGTTAGCCATGAGCAGGAACTCGTCCACCTGGTCAGACTCGTAGGGGGCATTCAGCTGGCGGTCGATGAGCTCGGCGACGTCGCCGCCGTTGAGGAACGCGGACTGGATCAGCCGTTTCTCCACAGAGACCTTGTAGCGGTCGCGGCGGTTGCGCGTATGGAAGGCGGTTTCGACGCGGAAGTCTTCCCTGCCGAAGATCGCCTTGGCGTCGACGTCGTCGTTGGGATCGTAGGCGACGGCGTTGATAAGGCCGGTCTGTATCTCTTCGACGCCGTTTCCGAATTCGACCATGCCCTTCTTGAACTCGGCGAGCGGGTTGGACCACGACCGGTTCTTGGCGAAGACGGGGACGATCTGGTTGAGTAGCGACTGGCAGATGGGGTTCCACAGGTCGCGGTGCTGGCTGAGGTAGTTCAGGGTGCGATCGATGCCGGCCTGAGTCGGGGAGGGGATGCGCTTCTTGTACCCCATAGAGGCGGCGTTGATGGATACCTGAAGAAGCTGTTCGTTGGTTGTCCCGGGGCGCAGCCCCTTGGAAGCGGATGCCATTGTTCAGTAAGTCCTTTCGTCAGGCGAGGAGGTCTTCGATTTGAAGGTCTTCCGGCTCTATGTCATCGTCGATGACGTCGTCAGCGGCCTCGTCCAGGGCTTCTTCGGTGACGATGGCGCGCAGTTCTTTGCATTCATCGAGCGCCTGGACGGCCAGGGCGCGGACTTCGTCGATGAGCGCCGCCAGGTCGGCCTGTACGTCTTCCTCGGTCGCTTCCACGGGCGTCTGGTCCTCGGCGTCGGTATCGGTGGTCTGTTCGTCTGCCACTCGGTTCTCCTCACGTGTTGTGCAGCGGGGCTACCGCCGTCTTGGTCGAAGGGTTGTCAAATCCATCCGGGGCCGGCAGGTATCAGCCCGTGACGCCCGGCCGCGGTCTCCGCCACAACAGGATGGAGCCCCGCCTGAGACACAGTATATCACACTCAGGTTTCGGTAAGGTGGAAGGCATAAAGGAGGGCCCCGCTTTCCAGTCGGACGGCGGGGCCCTCAGCTATTCGGTTATCGAAGCGGCTAACAAGGGGCCAGGGCGAGGCGCCTTTCTCTGACTGCGTCTTTGTCGTTCGACATCACGGGTAACGCCGCGGCGCCGACGCGGATTTCCACCTCGGCATTCGGGTCACCCCTGTACACATCGGCGTCGGATTGGACCGACCACTCGCCGTGCGCCTTGACCGGCACATCGCCCGGATACACGGTCTGCCTGACGCGGTACGGCACATAAACGGGAATGAGGGAGTCGGGGCCAGGCACATAGGTCAGGGACGGGAGGTGGCTGTGCTCGTCCAGATCGCGGAGGGGGATGCGGTCCCATCGCCCCGCTTGCAGGAACGACGGCGCCCTGTAGCCAGCGAGATGCAGGTTCGCGTACTCTTCGACAGTCACAGTCTCGCCGTCCGTCGTCTCATACCGTTCGACGATGGCATAGCGGCGCAGTCCCAGATAGCGCACAGTGGCGTTGCGCTCGCGCAGCGTCCACTGTCCTAGGTCGTCGTCGCGGGCGCCGACAGGTACGCCGCCTAAGCGCACATCGGAAGGGTGAACGCCGATGAGATGGACGGAGTCCGTGTCATAGTAGACGACGTGCCCCTCGTAGCGCCGCAGCGCTTCGGCTAGGATAGCCCGGCCATAGGCGACGATGAACACTTGGTGGAGGAAGAGCGAGCCAGGCTCGTGATCCGTATACCCGACCGTTTCGACGTCGAAGCCGTAGCCGTCCCGGTAGACAGCCTTTTCTTTGCGCTTATAGTAGCGCATCGCCAAAGAGCCGAAGAAGGAGTTCATCTTCTTCTTATAGAACTCTTTGACGATGCTCTCGCTGTTCTTCTTGTCACGGTACCAGGCGTCCACACGTTCTTTGTAGAGGCCGGAGACAGAGTCGAAGACGATGGCGACCTGCACGTCGGCGTCTGCGACTTTAAGAGCATCACCGTACGTGTGGTACAGCGTCTCACTGTACGTGTGACGGTAGTCAACGCTGGTCACCCACTGTGACGTTCCGTCAGGCAGGGTGACGCTGGCGATCCAGAGACAGTCGTCGGGCAGGTCGCTCAACGTGTCAACCGCGTAGTCTCGGGCGCCGGACCCGGTGGGCAGAGGCATGCACGAAGCGATGGCGGGATAGAGGGAGGAGACGTCCCAGATATCAACGCCTTCCACGTCGCCCGCGTCGCGGAGAACGCCGCACAGACCACCGGTGCCGTCTAGTTGCTCGTTGAAGTCGGTGCCGAACAGGCTCGGATGTTCGCCCATCTCGTCTTTGACGTAATCGGCGAACTCGGCTTGGGCGATCACCATGGGGGCGAAGGCATCGATGACGCCCAAACGGGTGCCGTCGAGAATTCCGCACACCCACTCGGTTTCGTCATCCAGTCCGACGGGCGGCGTCAGAGGAGGGGCGGAGACGTAGTCGCGTAATGACCGCACAGTCGTCTTGTACCGGGCGCCCTTCACGTAGAGCCGAGCGGGGTACTTGAACGCCGTGAAGCCCGGCTTCGTCAGAGTGAGCTCGGCGTTCTCATCGCCGATGAGCCCCTCTAGGTGACAGACGGCGGCGATTCGGTAGACGACGGGCTGCCCCTCCCACACCCACACGCGCTTGTAGCGGGCGAGAGCGGGGAGGAGCGTGTCCACGCCCGTGTCGGCGTCTACGTCGCCGGTACAGGACCGGATGAACCAGTCGTCCGTCTTTAGGTCATAGGCGAGGGCCGCGACGTCACGCGGCTCGATTCGCATCCGCTTTAGCGTAGGCATGTATGATAGCCCGAACGGGTTCAGACGCTGGCCCATACTTCTGCGATCCCCCTTCCAGCGTCAACTGCGAGAAGTCATGCTTCTTCTCATATTCGTAAGCGTCCCGGATGCGCTCCACTATGTTGGAGTGCTTGGCGAGGGATACGAGCGCCTTCTTGCTGAGGCCCTGCAGGTCGCGGATGAGGCGCGGGTTCAAAATGGAACTGTCGCTGATCATCTTGGTCAACATCCCCATGTGCTTGTCGTACTGAGCGTCCAGGTAACCGGTGGCCAATCGTTTCTTGACGTCGGCCTTCTCGGCGAATGTGGATGCCTTTCCGAACCGGAGCGCTTCCCGTTGTAGACGGGACAGCTTCTTCAAGTCTCTACGGGAGTGGACGATGTCGCCGTAGACCTTCTGGGCGTTTCGGTAAATGCGATCTTCGAAGCCTTTCCGGACGCGAGCGTTGTAGTCGGAGACGCGCTCGCCCGTACTGAGGTGCTCGAAATCACCGAAGGCTTTGTCTATGTCACCCTGCAAGCGATCCAGTCGACGCTGTTGACGGAGGAAGTCGTCGATCCGGTAGGAACTGATGATTTCCTTCTTGGCTGTCAAGTAGTACTGGTTGCCGCGGAGGTTGAAGCGCTTGACACGGTCGATGTATGAGACGAGTTGTTTGTCGGACATGGTGCGTAGCTGGGCGTTGGTACCGACGCGAGGGTCGAACTCGCTGTTCGCGAGTTCGACACCCCTCTTGCGGTGTGTGCGCATCTTGCCCATAGCCGTCTTGCGCAGGCGTACGGCTTCGGCGAGAAGCTCATGCCGTTTCACGGGAAACCTCCACGGGCCGGGTCAGGAGCGGCTCGCAGTGGGAGAGGCGCACAGCCCCCGGGCACAGAGCGTCGAGCCAGCCGATGGACAGCCGAGTGGAACGGCTGAAGCCGATGAGGTGCAGAACACTCCACTCCTTCGGCGGGAGCGCCGCCCACTTCGCGGCGGTGTCGGTAGGGAAGAGGCCGCACAGCGTATGGGCACCGTACGACAGGTGCGAGGTGAAGACGCGCTCTTCGGCTTCGCCGTCGGTGGGGTACCCGCGGCCTTCGTCGTCCACGGTGAAACCGGTGAGAGGCGAGTGCTCGATCTCGATGTCAAGGGGTATGAGCGACAGCGGCTCGCGAGCGCCTACTGCCTCCCACGCGACTTGCGGCAGGCGGTAATAGATGCCTGGCTCCCACGGATGGACGAGGGGTGGCGATAGGATGTACGTTGACAGATCCCGGCGGCCGAGACACAGCGAGTCGGGCTGCCTGTAGGGGATGGGGCACCTCTCCCAGTAAACGGCGTCGACGAAACAAACGGCGTCATCGGACGCACCGCGGGAGACACGGATTGACGAGAGATCAGTCTTCAGCACCATTACAACCACCTGTGACCCTATTGTTCACTTTGAGAGCGGAGATGGCACGACGGACGCGTCCGATGAAGTCGGGGCGAACATTGCCGAAAGCGTAGGTGACGACGCGAGTGGGGGAGAGGTCGTAGCGGAGAGCGATGTCGGCGAGCTCTTCGACGAGGCGATCGCCATTGGCGTCACAATTGCGGGAGTAGGTTTCAGCGATATCGATGCGCCGCTGTTGGTAAGCACGGTGTACGTACTGTGCAGCCTGGTAGGCGGGACTGTCGGACATGAGTAATCCTTTCCTTTCCTTTTTCCTTTTTTCTGTTGGGCCCTTCTTTCGGGGCATGCCACCAGTATAGCATATGAAGGACGGGACATGTCAAGTCGGATTATGTGGTGAACGACACATATAATATGACTTGACTTTTATTATTTCATGGACTAGTATTAAAGCATAAGGTCGGAGAGAGAAAGGAACTGACCATGAACGTCCAGTACTACGACGAACTGAACGGCTACTACTCAGAAGAACTCGCAGAAATCCTCGAAGACTTCGAGGGGTGAGGCGGAGGGCGGGGGGACTAGCACCCCCCGCCTGCCCTAAATCGTCACGAGAAGGGCCGTAGGAGCCGCGTAGAGAGCGAGGCGGTACGGTCGCCTAGGGACGCGTCTGAGAGGCCCTGAAAATCGATCCTCGTGAATGTTGGGAGGGTAGCCTTACTTAGTGAGACAGAGTGTCTCAAAGGGGGATTGTCCTTTGTTCTTTCCCCCCGCCCCGCG
>ERZ773197.1753-NODE-1753-length-14476-cov-6.113307_pt1 | contig 14476 bp, 9 predicted proteins | sample MGYA00580999_ERZ773197 | MGnify/ENA primary metagenome ERZ773197 (study PRJEB29015, sample SAMEA2738166) | human oral metagenome | biome: human oral; feature: human-associated habitat; material: saliva | place: China | collected 2185 ...
CATGGTACCTTTACGTGGACTTAATACGTTTACAGTAGCCTCTATCTTGTCTGCTACAGCTGGATCTGAACCCATTTTTTGGAGCACTACATACCAACCCCTAAACATATCAGCTTACCTCATCGCTTTCGGCGCATATCCATAAAGACTCTTCCCCACCCGCAAGACCTGTGCCATGCTTTCAGGTAATCTGAACGGTGGAAGTAAGGCTACCTGAAGAACTATTGGGTTTGGCAACCCAGCTTACTCGCTAAACAAACAAGCACATATATTAAATATACCTTTTATATTTAGCATTGTTCAATATTTCTAATTGCTCATTAGCTAATTCCAGTAGCGAATCATCAAACTCTAAAGATTTGATTTTGCACAAAAGAATTATGGAAACAACTCTCCTGACTAAACTTGACCTAACAGAAGTTTCATATAGAACATCTTTATCTTCTTCGCAAGAACGGATTTCATCGTTAAATTTATTAATAGCTTGGTGAGAATTATTCCATTCAAGATCAATGGCGTATCTATTACTGCTTCCGTCTTTATTTATAAAATCATATATTTTACACTTATTAGCAGCATTGGTTGCGGTAGCTATATTTCTTATATATACATCGTATCTTTTATTTTATAAAAAGAGTTATAATTTATTGGCTGGTATGACGGAAGAAGAATTGAAAAAATCTGAAAGTGATATAGAAATAAGACTTAAGTATGAAAAAGGTGCGAAAATTATGGGGGTAATTTCTTTTATTGGAGGACTTTTTGTACTGTATATATTATACTCGTCTTTGAAATTATAATAATTTTTAAGTTGTTTATAGAATTACTAACGAAACAAGAACATATGGTCACAGCGTTTTATGAGAAACTGTTCAATATATTAGTTGAAAAAATGGTTATATATACGAAAGATAAAGTAGAAGTCCACTTCAAAAATGGTCAGGTCATAGAAATATGATCTGGCTGTTTTTATGAATGGAATGAAACATTCATTTTATGATATAATATAAAAGATTAACAGAGATGAGAAATAATGAGGGTTGCCTAAATCGTTAAAAAGTGCGGCACGAAGTAGCGATAAACGAAAGATATTACTACGGAGTTAGTAAGGGAACTAGCTTGCTCACCAAATAGTGGTGAGTGTATGAGATTGAGATGATTTATCATCCAATCGAATTGTTCCGTTGCACCCCCTAAGAGGGTTTTGCACCCTAGCAGTGACAACTAGCAATTAGCTTCATCACTAAGTGATTTGCTAATTCCAGTTGTTGTTGCATACGTTGTACCTAAGTGTTTTATGACTGCTTCGCTTCATAAAACACAAACGTACAACGCATAGTGATAAAAAAAGGAGCTTTTGTATGATAAAATTAGTTGTTACAGAAATAACAACGTAAAATAGAATACAATTAAACGTTATAAAAGGCTTGCTATTAAGGAGTTTCAACGAATTAGATATAGAAAAGAATAGGTAGAAATATTTTTGATGTATTATAGGATTTAAATATTCTTCATAGAAAATTTTAATCGTTTAAAAGTTTAGTAATCGTTAGAAAGTATAAAGTCAAAAAGAATCAAGGGTAATATAGGTAGTTAAAACCTCCTTCTTTAAATGGGGAGTTAATAAAAAAAATGTACACTTAGTTGTTTTAGAAATAACTAAGTGTACATTTTTTTTATCTTTTTACTAATTTTGTTTTTTGGGTTCTTTGTCAAATGCGGTTGATGAAGGAATTTATTAAGGAACTATGCCTTTTGGCATAGTTTTTTTCACAGTCTAGTCTCCATTTCGTTCGCTACGCTACACTTCGTTACGTAAAATCTATGACAAATTTAATGGACAAGTTTGACTTATCTTAGAATATAATAATATCAAATAAAGTGGTTCCTTGATTTACATAAAAGGATTTATAGATTTTTTCTAATACTACCTTATTTTTTCTTTTTCTTTTTCTTAGACTTATTAGTTATTAATGTTCCGGTTTGTATTTTTTTTTCATTTTTTATTATTACTTTATGAGGAGGATAAAGTTTTTTACCGAGAATAACTTGAATGGTAAAAATTATTCCACTAATAGTAAAGTAAAGTCCAATTGCAGCAACATTAGAATAAGTTATAAAAATTAGCATAATAGGAGAAATCCAAACTGTAATTTTCCCCATAAATTCTGGATTAATGGGATTATCATTAGCCATTATTTGGTTTTGATTTTGTGTTGTTAATGTTAGTGATAATTTCCCGGCAATGTAGTATATTATAAATATTAAAATTAATATAATGTATGATTTTTCTCCTAAAGGGATATTCAAAAACTTAGCATTTAATATATCTTTAGAGTAGATTGGATTATATAAAGTATAGTACAATGCTGTAACGAAAGGCGCTTGAAATAAAATAGGAGCAAAACTTCCTAGTGATAGTGGATTACAATCATATTTTTTATAAATTGCAAACATTTCTCTTTGATTTTCTATTTGTAATGTTCTGTATTCTGCTTTTTTTTCTTTAGATATGGCGCGAGCTTCTTCTGTTTGGAGTTCTTTTATTTTTTTTTGTATTTCTTCAAGTTCCGGTTTAGCTTTTTCCATATTCATGCTCATATTTTTTTGACGTTTATAGTTTTTAAGCATAAATGGAACAACAGCTCCACGTACTATTAATGTAATAATTATAATTGAAATTCCCCAGTTTCCAGTAAATGTATACAGTTTAGCTAAAAACATATCCATGTTTTTTACAAAAGTATTGTAAAAAAAACCGTCTGTACTGGTTGCTGAGCAACCAGATATCAATATTGAAGTAAATATAAGAGAGATAACTAAATATCTTTTATTTTTGTTCATAAGTAATGATTCCTTTTGTAGTGTTATATAAATTATTTACATGCATTATAGCATAAAAGAAACTAAAATACAATGGGATATTAAAATTTAATTTTTTTTAAAAATTTATATTGAAAAATTTATAATGCTATAAACGTTTTTTACTAAAAACGTTTATAGCATGTAATGCTATGGTATTATTTAATTGTAGGTTAATAATTTTTTTGGAGGGCTATATTCTCTTACTAATTAATTCAAAAAAATATATAATCTATTCTTATAAGTAACAATAAAATATTTAGAAAAAAAGGAGAAAATAAAGATGGAAAACTTTAAAAAGTATGATGAATTAACAGAAGAAGAAATGAGAAATTTACAAGGTACAGAAGATGTTCAAGCAGAAACAACTCCTGTTTGTGCTTTTACTGCTGCCAGCTCAATTGCATGTGCTGATGTTATAACAGTTACAATTTCTTTTGCAACTTGTAGATAACAGATAGATAAAATTATGAGAATATAGCTTACTAATATTAAAAGGAAGAAAATATGGATTATAATAAAATAACATCATTTAGTGAAAAATTATCAAATTTAGCTAAGTTAGAAATACAAGCTAAAGATTTAAAATATTATGAAGATTGGATAAATAGAAATACTTTATTAACTAATGAAAATTTTAAAAGTATTTCAAAATTAATGTATGGAAGTATAGATAATTATAGACATATATTAAGTTCAAATTTTTTAGAAAAAGAAAAAACTGAAAATTATTATGAAGAAATTTTTAGTGTAATTATGGAATTTTATATTAATAGTAAGAAACAATATAATAGTACGTTTTATCCTATGAGAGGTTTTGTAGAGTATGTAGAGACTAAAATGGAGATTAGTGTTAGAAATTTAAAAATAGAATCTATTATCAAAAGTAGGGTATTATCTTCTTATATAAATATGATTGATTCTATTTTTATAAATAGTATAGTTGATGATATAAGATGGTATAAAGAAAATAAAAAATTGAATGGGAAAAGCAAAGAAACTAAGTATTCTAATTATGTATTTGATAGATTTTCAAATAATAGTATAGAATGTTTTTTTTATAAGTATCAATATTTATTTAAAATATTAGTCGATAGGACTGCATATTTTATTGAAAATATAAATACACTTTTTTATAGATTAGATAAAGATTTTCATGATTTACAGAGTAATTTTAGTATAGAAAGTGATATTCTAACTAATATAGATTTTAATGCGGGTGATACTCATAATAAAGGTAAATCAGTAATTATATTAAGTTTTAATGATAAGAAGATAGTATATAAACCTAAAAAATATGATACAACAACTGTTATTAATAGTATATATGCATATTGTAATAGTAATTATAATACAAATTTTAAATTAATTAATATATTATCAAGAAAAAATTATAGTTATGAAAATTTTATATCAAGTAAAGAGGTTAGTACTATGTCTGATATAAAGAAATTTTATAGAAACTATGGGGAATTATTAGGACTAGCATACATATTGAAAGCAACAGATTTACATTTTGAAAATATAATAGCACATGGTGAGTATCCAGTAGTAATTGATACTGAAACTTTTTTCCAGCAGAATATTCCTTTAAAATTTATAGATCATGCAAATATAAATATAAAATATGATTACATGAACTCTGTAATAACAACAGGTTTAATTCCGTTTAAAATTCTAACAGAAAGGAGTAAAGATAAAAGAGAGGGTATTGATATAAGTGGTTTAAGTGTAGGTGGTACCAAAATACCTTTTAAAACATTGTCTATAGTAAATAGAGGATCTGAGGATATAAAATATGAATATGTAACTAAAAATATTCATAAATCTAATAATGTACCTATTTTCAAAGGAGAAATATATTCTTATATTAATTATAAAGAGGATATTAAAGAAGGTTTCTATGATTTTTTAAAAAAAATAGAAAATAATAAAGAAGAATTTAAAAAATCTTTAAAAGAATTGGCTAATGATTTAGTAGTAAGAAATGTATTAAGAGGTACTCAACGATATTGTGATTTATTGATGTATTCATATCATCCAGAATGTTTAAAAGATATAAGAGAAAGAGAAAAGACATTAGAAAACTTGTTCAGTTATAATTTTAATAATAAGGAAATATGTGTAAGTGAGTATTATCAATTATTGTTAGGCGATGTTCCTATATTTTATAATAAAATAAATAGTAAAGATTTATTTTCTGAAGATAAATATATAAATAATGTATATTCTAGTCCAATTATAGATTTAGTTATTGAAAATATAGATAAATTAGAAGAAAAAAATATAAAGAAACAATTGCTATATATTGATTTTTCTTTTAATACGTATAAAAAATATGAAATAAAAGATAATGTAGTAAGAGAAAATTCAGATATAAGTTATGATTTTTTAGACTCTTTATTAATTAATACATATAATGAATTAGAAGAAAGTATGTATATGTGTGAAAAATCTAAAACAGTTAATTGGCTTGATATTACTACGAGAGACTTTGGTGATAATATTACTGGGTTAGAAGACAATATGTACGATGGATTATCTTCAGTATATATATTTTACGTTATATATGAATATAGATTTAAAATTAATTGTAGTAAAATAAAAAATTATATAAAAAATACGATAAAATCATTGAGTGAAAATTCCAATAAAGGATATAGTGTGTTTTATGGGAATTATAGTTTAATATACCCTTTATTGCTTGATTATAAATTAAATAAAAACAAAGGTTCTTTAAAGTATGCTGAAAAACTAATATTAGATTTCTATGAAAATTTATCTGAAAATCATGATTATGATTGGATTAGAGGAATTAGTAGCTATATTAAATTATGCTATGTAGTGTATGATATAACTAAAAAAGATAAATATTATACAATATATAGTAATTTATTAAAAGGGGCAATTATTAAAAATGTTAATTCAGATAATAGTTTTGCTCATGGAATAGGTAGTTTATATCATGTATATTCTTTAGATAGTAAGTATAATATATATTCTAGTCAAATCAATATGAAATTAGTAAATAATAATAGTTGGTGTAAGGGAAATATAGGAATAGTATTATCATGTATATCATCTAATAAATCTAAGAATGATATTTTAGGTTTATTATCAACATTTATGCCAGAAGAGTTTGAAAATGATAGTTTATGTCATGGTAATGCAGGATTATTAGAGTTAATTATAACTTTGGAAACTAGTTATGGAATCTTTACATATTCAGACTTAAAAAAAGCTATAATATCAAGAATGGTGAATGAATATAAAGAAAATTTATATTTTAGATTACAGGGGCGAGTATATATGAAATCTAAAAGTATATTTGTAGGATATCTAGGTGTTGTGTATCAACTATTTAGAATTTTAGACAGAAATATTCCAAATATACTACTGTTAAATTATAATTAGGAATAAATATATATGAATAAAATTTATAGTAATAGTTTTATGTGGGCGTATAAAAGGGTTATGCCTAAAAGAATTACAACTAGCAAAGAAATAAAAATAGCAGTAATAGATAGTGGAGTAGATAATGAACATCCAGAGATAAAAAATAATGTATTACAAGGTAGGGATTATTTAGGGGATAATACACATGGATTAATAGATACTTTTGGACATGGAACACAAGTTTCGGGAGTGATACTGATTTTAAACAGAAATGTGAAGATAATTCCTTATAAAGTTATGAAAGAATTTAATGATGGTATATCATTGAATATAATCAAAGCAATTTATGATGCTATTGAAGATGGTGCTAAAATTATAAATATAAGTTTAGGAAGTTATAAAAATCCTAATATAAAAGAAGAAAAATATATTATAGATATGTATATTAAAGCAATCCAGTATGCTAAAGAAAATAATGTGATAATAGTTGCTTCTGCTGGTAACGAGGGAAATGATTTGAGTAAGTTTGATAAGATACATGTACCTGGAGGATTGGAAGGTGTTGTGTCAGTAGGAGCTAGTACCAGAAATGGAAATTTGGCAAATTATTCAAATTATGGATTAATTAATATAGTAGCCCCAGCAGGGAATTATGAATATGATAACAATAGGAAAATTATAAATGTTGAGGAAATGGTATTTACATATACTTCAAATACATCTCCATTTAATGTTATAGGATATATGGGGGGATTGACAAGAGGATATACGTTTAGTTTTGGAACAAGTATTGCTACTCCATTCGTAACTGCAGCTTTATCTGTTATTATAGGAAATAATTATAATATAACAACTGGGGAGGCATTAAGAGTTCTTTATAATAATGCAGAAAGCACATGTAGTGATGAGAGATTAAATGAGTATAAGGAAGTAAGAATAAGATAATATATTAAATAATAAAATACTATTTCTGAATGGTTTTTATGTACGAAGTAAGTTTTTTGGAATCTATATAAAACAAATCACATTTCTGATACTGTTTTAGAGTTATCAGATAATTTAATACCAGCAGAAAGTAAAGTTTATCCTTTTATTAAAAAATATTCACAAAATCACACGAGTATTACTGTTACTCTGTTGAAGGAAGTCATCCTCAACAGTTAGAAAATATTTAGCAAAATTTGTATCATTAGGATTAATTGAAACATAAGGAAACAAAAAATAGAACCTATATGTCAGTAGAATAATATTTATAGTAGTAGGTAATATAAATATTTTGTACGTTTATCAATGATGTGAGACAAAAAATAATAAAAATAAAAGAAAGATATGATATAATTTTTTTGAAAAAATTATAAATAACTTACTAGAATTAGGAGGCTTATTCGCTAGAGATAAAACAGCTTTTTGATTTAATGTAGTCAAGGGATTTCGAAACAAACTAGCGAAGCCCTTGAATATATTAAGAAAAAAGCTAAAATACAAAAGCGAATAAGTCTTTAAGTTATATTTAACAACTGTTTTCTCTTTTCAACAGTAGACAACCAACCGAAAGTTGCATAGAAAGTCTATTAGAATAGTATAAATAACAATTCATTTGCAATTTTTAATCATCATAAGAATAAAAATTTAAAGTAGAATAGAAACGTTCATTATCATTTTTATGACTGCGTTTAACCTTACCATTATGCCTAGGTGTTCTAGGTCGAATTAATTCATGAATAATACCTAGTTCGTTACATAAAACACCAAAAAGATGACTGCGTTTAATTTCTTTAAAATAATTGAATTCAGCCCTATTGTCAGTTTGTTGTGTTAGAAATGACTAAGTGTACATTTATTTTATTTTTTTACTAATCTTGCTTTTTGTTTATTTGATTTTTTTAAAGGTTTAGGTATATAAGGTGGATACAGTTTACGCCCTAATAATATTTGGAATGCTATAAGGATACCACTGACTACAAAATATATTCCAATGGCAGCTATACTCGTATATGTTATAAATGTTAACATTATAGGAGTAATCCAAACCATGTTTTTAGAGATATTTTGTGCACGTTCGGCTTCTGGTGTGTTTTGTGTCATTGGATTACTTTGCATCATACTTTGAGAAATCTTTCCAACTACCATATAAATAATAAATACAAGAATTAATAGAATATAAGATTTTTCTCCAAGTGAAATAGATAAAAAGTTTGAATCAAGAATATCTTTTGAATAAACTGGATTTTGTAATGTAAAGTATAAACCAGAAATAAACGGAGCCTGAATTAAAATAGGGATTAGGTTTCTGAAAATTGCGGGTGAACAATCATATTTTTTATATATTTTAAAGAGTTCTTTTTGTAGTTCAGTTTGTTCAATCCTTATTTTTAATCGTTCGTCATTATTAAATACTCTTTTTTGATCTTCGGTAAGTTTTTTTATTTTACTTTGTACAAAATCTAATTCAGGTTTTGCTTTTTCCATATTGATTGACGAGGTTCGTTGTCTTTTATAATTTTTCAACATAAAAGGAAGGATAATTCCTTTTACTATAAGTGTAATAATAATTATAGATACTCCCCAACTTTTAACATAAACATTAATATTAGATAAAAACATATCCATGTATTTAGTAAAAGTGTTATAAAAAAATCCGTCGTTATCCTGAGCTGAACATCCAGTTAAAATACTGTTCAATAACAGAAGGTAACAAAATAAAATATATTTTTTCATAGTTTTTAGTCTCCTTAATTAGTTATAAATACATATTGTCATATATTTTACAGAAAAACAACAAAAATATATTGACAATGTAATTAAAATATTATATCATGTATTTAAGAAGTTGTAATATAACAAAAAAAGGTGAGAACCTCCTTGAAGATGATTTTAATTTAAAGTATTACAGTTTCTTATTTTAAAATAATTTTTAATAAAAACTGATATATCTATCTTGGTTATTATTGTTTTATTATTTAGTGATAGATTTTTAATATTTTATATTTAAAAATTGATGTTTTTAAAAAAAGTATGATACAATGAAGGAGAAGAATAGGGGGAGATATAAATGGATTTTCGTTACTATGATTATTTAATGGGAAACAGTAAGTATTATATGCCAGCGCTCGATGATATTTCTAAAAGTTATACAGTAGATACACCAAAATTATGGGTGGAAAATGTAGGTACTCATTGGGTTAATTTATTACCAGAAGAAAAAGGAAAGTATCTATCACAAGGATGGAAGATTCATATATCTTCTACAATAGAAGAAGCTCAAAAAATTTTAAAAATTGTTTCTAATTACTTATTTGCTAATAAAATACCATTCAAATATGTAAAAAATGAATTTCAATTAATAGTAAAAAATTCTAAAAATTCAGCTAGAGAATCTTCAGGGAAATTTATTACTATATATCCTAAAAGTATAGATGAATTAAAAAAAACTTTAAAAGAGTTGGAAGTTTTATTGAGAAATTTTGATAATGGGCCTTATATACTTTCTGATAGAAGGTGGAAGGAATCCAATATATATTATAGATATGGCGGATTTATAGAACGAAGATTAGACGATGGTAGATTAGCAATAGTGGATGATACTGGGAACTTGGTAGAAGATTTAAGATTACCTTATTATAATATACCTAGTTGGGTAGAAGTACCTGAGTTTATACTTCAAAATGAAGTTGAAACTGAGTGCGTAACAGAATTAGATAATTATGATATTCTGGGAGCTTTGCATTTTAGTAATTCTGGTGGAGTGTATGAGGTAGCTGATAAACAAGGTAAGAAATACATTTTAAAAGAAGCACGACCTAAATCAGGATTGGATGGTAGTCTTAAAGATGCAGAATTTAGATTAAAAAAAGAATATGAAGTTATGAGCTCTTTGGAAAAAGTAGAGAGTGTGGCTAAAGTATATAAATTATTTAAAGCATGGGAGCATTATTTTTTACTAATGGAGAATGTAGAAGGGATGAGTTTAGCAAATTGGATGGTTAGTAATTATCCCTTATCTTTTGAAAGTGAAGTCACCAAGTATGTAGAAAATTTGAAAAAAATTGCTATCAAATGTTGCGAAGGTTTAGTGGAAATTCATAAAATAGGGATTACCCATGGAGATATTCAACCTAGAAATATAATGGTTATTGAAAAGGAAGGGAATTATTCAATAAAATTTATTGATTTTGAAACTGCAGGAAAGATAGGAGAAAAAGGAGATAAAAGTTTAGGAACGCCAGGATACTTCGATAGTATTCAGGATTTTAGTGAGCAAAAAGATTGGACAGGTATGCTTAGAATATTTAAAAATGCATTAATGCCGATTGTTTCATTGGAAACATTAGCTTCTAATGTATTTGACGTTCATTATAATTGGATTAAAGAAAATTTAGGAGAGCAGGCAACTAGTATTTTAGATTTAATATTAGATTATGCAAAAGATGAAAGATTTGATATAAAATATTCAAATAAGCAGTTACATTTAAAAGAAAATATTGATTATGAAATCTTGAATAATAATATTATAAAAGAATTAAATAATATTATCATAGAAAACGGTGAAGTACACGGAGATATAAAACAGTATCTATATCCATATGGAAAAGTCTCATTTGGTTATGGTTCAATAGGAGTTATTGCAACTTTGGTGAGGTTAGGAGAAAGAATACCTCAACATATATTGAAGGGAATAATAGAAAATTTAGATATACATGAATATGATTTTGGGTTATTTTCAGGTTTATTAGGCATAGCTAATATGTTATATGAAATGAATGAAAAAGAGATCGCATGTAATATATATGAAATATTTTGTAAAAACTCTAGTTTAGCATTAAAAACAAATAATGTATCTTTAGAGAGTGGTTTATCGGGGATTGGATTATCTTTATTAGATATGTATATATTAGAAGAAGATAACAAATATTTAGAAGTAGCATTAGAAATATATAAAAAACTAAAAATAATATTTAGTGATGCCGAGAGTATAACTACAACTTCAGGAGTAACCAGTGATGGATTATTATATGGTTGGGGTGGAGTTAGTTTATACAGTTATGCTTTATACAATATTCTGCAAGATGAAGAATATATATCATTTGCTCATGAGGTGTTATTATACGAATTAGAAAAACTCCAAGAAGTGGAAGGTATGTTTCTTTTAAAAGTAAAAGACGAAAGATTAATGCCTTATTTCTCTGTTGGATCAGCAGGATTAGTTATTCCGTTACTATTAATGAAAGACTTTTTCGATGAAGAAAAAGTAAAAAGTGTATTAACAGGTATAGAGAAAACATTGTTAGCTAAACCGTGTGTGTGTGCAGGATTATTTGAAGGATATGTAGGTTTATTGTATATAGCAAAATATATAGATAACTATTACAAAGATAAAGGTATAGAAAAAGGATATGAGAAAATACTAAAGAAAAATCTTAGTCAATATTTATTATTTGATGAAGATGATAAAGTGTATTTTCCAGGTAATTACTCTTTAAGATTATCGTTTGATATAGCGACCGGATTGACTGGGATGTTAATATATAATTGCGATTACCAAAATAAATTTTGTTGGTTACCGATAGTTTCGCAAAAAGAGTTGTTTAATTTAAAATAGAAGTTCTAAGTAAGGCTAGATGATATCTAAATATATTATAGGAGATTATACTTATGAATAAAAAAATTTTAGATTTACAAAAAACAAAGTTAGATGAAAAAAGTACAGTAGTTGGACGTGATATAATGTCTCATGGTAGTTATATTTTCTGTAGTTCATTTAGTTTTGTTCATTGTTAGTAACATAGGAGGGATGCCTCGTGTTAAGTAGTATATTAATGTTGCAAAAGGTAAAAGTTAAAAATAAATCTGAGGGGAACTTTGATAAATCTTTACAAAGTATATGTTTTTGTAGCACCTTTAGTTTTATGTATTGCAGATAGGATTTAGAACTTAGTTTAATTGATATCATCTAGTTTTTTTCTGAGGGTGTGAGTGTGATGAAAAAAATTTTTAATGCGTATTATATGGTATATTTCTTAAAAAAATATGTTTATAGAATTATCTTAGTGAGTTTATTAGGGACAATTGTTTCAATATTGATGCTATATCAACCAAAATATATAGGTGAAATATTGAATCAGTATTACAATATTTCAGGAAGAACAATATTATATTTTTTAGGATTGACTGTATCATTATTTGTAGCAAGTTCTATAAAATTTTATATATCTAAGTCTATAGCAGAGGGTATCGCTTTAGATTTGAGAGAAAAATTTTTTGGGAAACTATTGTATACTTCGGTAGAGAAAATTTCTGAAAAAAATAGTGGAGAAATAATTTCAACATTATCAAATGATATTAATGTAATAAGGGATGCTATAGGAGCAGATTTTTTTGATATATTTGAAGGGGTAGTATTGTTCTGTGGATCTATTTATTTTTTGATAATGATAAATTACAAATTATTTATCTATACAGCATTATTATTTGTGGTAATAATAGTGTTTAGTTTTATGAGTTCAGTTGTTCTTAAAAAAGTTATATCTCAACAACAGAGAATTTTAGCCGAGTATGTTAGTTTTATTGAAAAATTTTTTCAAAAGATAATTATAATAAAATCATTTTGGTTAATAGATAAACTAAAGAAAAATTCAGAAAGATTATCATCAGAAATTTATAAAGTTGGCTTAAAAAATGCTAAAGTAAGATCAATAATAATGACTATGAATAGTTTGATTTTTCAAATAGGAATAATAGTAGTAGTCCTTTTAGCAGGATTAGATGTTAATAATGGTGATATGAAGTTATCAGATTTGGCACAATTTGTTATATATGCTACTTTTTTAACTACTCCTATATCAATTATAGCTAATACAGTAGTATCTATAAATGTAATTTTAGCTGCAAGAGAAAGAATTTTAAATGTATACAATAAATTAGACTATTATGAAAAAAGAAAAGAACTAGCTGTTACTAATGTCTTAGAATCTGAGAATATTATCGAAGTGAGTGATATATCATTTAGTTATGGAGAAAATACTATATTCGATAAATACAGTATAGCTTTCAAAAAAAATAAAATAAATCTTATAGTAGGCGAATCAGGTGTAGGAAAAACTACACTGGTAAGACTTCTTATGAATTTATATAGAGTAAATAATGGAAGGATATTGATTAAAGGGAATAATATATATGAGTACTCACCTAAATATCTGAGAACAAAAATATTTAGTTATGTTCCACAAGAATCAATAGAATGGGGAGATAGTATTTATGATTCTATCACGTTAGGTGAAGAGTACGAGAGTAGTTATATAGAGGAATTGGTAAATAAATTGAATCTAACTAAATGTATCAACTCTCTTGATGACGGATTAAATACAAAAATAGGAACAGTTATGGCAAGATTATCTTCGGGAGAATTGCAGAGATTATCTATTTTAAGAGGAATAATAAGAAAGTCAGAGATATTAATATTAGATGAGCCAACTGCTAATTTAGATAAAGAGAATGAGCTCTTAATAAATAATTTATTAAATAAAATAAAAAATAATAGAACTATAATATTAATTTCTCATAAAGAAGTTAGTAGGGGTATAGCAGACAACATAATAGAATTAAAAAGGAAAGGTGATTAAGATGCTAGAATTAAGTTTGAATAAGAGAGTTAGTTTGTTTGTTATGTATATTTCAACCATCATCTTTGTCGGAGTATTAGTAAGTGGTATGGTAGAAAAAAGTTCTGATTTAAAAACATTATTAATAGGTTATTTTTTAGATTTACTTTTAACTATAGGTGTAATTATATTTTTTAAAAAAAATAATATAGTAGTTTTGAAAATAGATGCCATTAAAAAAAGTGAAGTGCTAAGAGCAATAATGTTGGCAATAGTAATATTTGTCTTTATTTATATTTGTGGTAACCTTTTTAAAGAAAATGCTAGTATGATTTTTAAATATAAGTCGCTAAATATTCCTATATTATTAATATTATTGTTAAAAGTACTTGTTTCACCTTTTATAGAAGGAATATTTTATAGGTATATTGTTTTAAATATATCAAATAAGCATAGAGTCATATTATTAATAGCGTCTGTAGTAATATACTCTATTTTAAATGAAGTTGGAGTCGTTGGAATACTATTTACATTGTGTTATGGGGTAATATATTTAGTATATGGTTCTTTAGAATTATCAATTTTAGTTAATATCATAATTAATATTTTAATTTTTATAT
>ERZ773197.1760-NODE-1760-length-14419-cov-14.986216_pt1 | contig 14419 bp, 13 predicted proteins | sample MGYA00580999_ERZ773197 | MGnify/ENA primary metagenome ERZ773197 (study PRJEB29015, sample SAMEA2738166) | human oral metagenome | biome: human oral; feature: human-associated habitat; material: saliva | place: China | collected 2185 ...
TCGCCTTCTCGTTCATGTGCGCGGCGAAGCCGGCAGAAGAGCCGGCGAGGTCTTCGGCGATGGCGACGGAAGCGCCGTTGTCCGAGCGCAGCATCATCTCGGCGACGAGTTCCGCGAGGACGAAGCGATCGCCTGCGCCGACCTCCGTATCTTCCGTTTCTGCCGCCGTGCGGCTCACGGTGAGGATGGACGAGAGATCGCCCTCCTCGATGGCGAGCACGCATGTCATCATTTTCGTCGTGCTCGCGGGAAAGCGCGGCACATCCGCCGCCTTCTCGTAGAGCACGCGCCCCGTCGAGGCCTCTATGAGAATCGCCGAAGCCGCCGTGATCTGTATGTTTTCCTCCGCGCCCGCCCTCGCTGTGAGAAGCAGGAGGAAGAGGACGCAGAGGGAAAGGATTCGCTGGAAATGCAAGAAAAAGCCTCCTGTCGTGATTGCTTTCCCTATTATAGCACACGGCGAGAAAAAAAGGACCGCCTCATGCATCGGATTCGACGCATGAGACGGTTCTTTTGCTTTGCAATCCGTCCGTCGCACGAATTTTCCTGGCAGCTTGCAAAGGGTGCGCTTTGTGGTTATCATAGGGAGGAGAAGGTGCATAAAGGCGTTCCATCGGGTGAAGGAGGCAGAACCATCATGAAAAAAGCGATTGTCGTCGTCGATATGCAGAAGGATTTTATCGACGGCGCATTGGGGACGAAGGAGGCGCAGGCGATGCTGCCGCGCATGGAGGCGAAGCTGGCGGCGGCGCGTGCGGCGGGGACGGCGCTCGTCTTTACGATGGACACGCACGGCGAGGACTATCTGGCAACGCAGGAGGGGAAGCGGCTTCCCGTGCCGCATTGCATTCGCGGTACGAAAGGCTGGGAAATTGCTGCATCCCTGCAGCCGTTCGTTCAGGCGGCGGCAGCCGTCGTCGAGAAGCCATCCTTCGGATCGACAGAACTGCCCGCCGTGCTCGCAGGCTATGACGAGATCGAGCTTGTCGGCCTTTGCACCGATATATGCGTCATTTCCAATGCCCTGCTGCTCAAGGCGTTCTATCCCGAAAAGCGCATATCGGTCGACGCCTCCTGCTGTGCGGGCGTGACGGTTGAGAGCCACGAGGACGCACTGCGTGCGATGAAGATGTGCCAAGTCGACGTGAAGTGAAAGCTTCTCTGCGAGATGCGGCCGGCGGATGTCGGACTGCAATTCTCGAAGCGCCATTTGTGCGGGGAGGCGCTTCAAGAATTGCAGCAGGTCGGTACGCCTGTGTTGTGAGCGCATACGATAGGAATACCTGTTTTTCGATTGGAAACAGAAGGGAGGCTATACACCCATGAAGCAGCGATTCACCTACGGCGTCGTGCATATCGGCTCTGTTCATACGAGCCTGCTCATCGCATCATTCGCCGCGCTCGACGATGTCGAGATCATCGAGCGCGTACGCAGGGAGACGCGGTTCGGCGAGGAGGTGTTCCGTCACGGGCGGCTCTCCTTTGACTCGATCCGCGAGCTTTGCCGCATCCTTGCAGGCTTTCGCCGGCTTCTCGCCGACTACGGCGTGGCGCAGGTCTTCGCCATCGGCACATCGGTCCTGCGCGAGGCGGAAAATCGCCTCGGCATCCTCGATCAGATTCGCATCCGCACAGGCTTTACGGTTGAAGTCGCCGACATGACGCAGGAGATCTACTACAAGTTCTTTGCCCTGAGTCACGAGCTTTTGGAGAATGCGGAGAACTTTGGCGAAAAGCCCGTGCTGCTCATGGACATCACGTCGAGCGGACTCGGCCTCACGGGCTGGCAGGCGGGCAGGCTGCTCTTCCAGCAGAACGTCGCGAGCGGCAGCCTGAGCATCCTTGAGCATTTCAGCGAGAAGGAACGCGAGAGCCTGACCTTTCCCTCTGCCGTGCGCGACTACATCCACGCGACCCTCTCGCCGCTCTGGCCGAGCATCGAGCATCATGCGATTCGCCATCTCGTGCTCTCGGGACTCGAAGCGCGCACCGTCGCCGCGCTCCTCGCGCCGGGCGCGAAAGGCGCGTATACGTTCGTAGAGGGCGAGGACTTCCTGCGCTTCCTCGACTCCTTCGCGGGGCTGACGCCGCAGAAGCTCATGACGCGCTGCGCCGTCACCGAGAGCCGCGCCCATCTCCTCATGCCGACACTGCTCCTCTACGGCGAAGTCGTGCGTGCGACGCGCGTCAAGGGCATGTTCCTCATGGGCACGACATTTCTCATGAGCTACAGCGTCTATCGCGGCGCACAGCTGGCGGAACTTTCGTGCCTCGCCGAGCAGGAGGAGCGCACCGTGCAGCTCGCACGCACGACGGCGGAGAAGTACGGCTCGACGAGAGAGCACTGCGCGCGCGTCGAGCGGGCGGCGGTGCAGATCTTTCACGCACTCGACGGCGCACACGGACTTTCGCCGCGCACGCTCCTCCTACTGCGGCTCGGCGCAATTCTGCACGAAACGGGAAAATTCATCAACCTGCGCCATTACAGCCGCTACTCGCATCAGATCATCTGCGGCACCGATTTCTTCGGTGTTTCCGAGGCGGAAAAGAAAATCGTCGCGAGCGTCGCCTACTACTACAACCGCGAGAATCCCGGCAGTAAGGATGAGCACTATGCGCGCCTTTCGCACGAGCAGCAGGTCACGATGCTCAAGCTATGCGCCATCCTGCGCCTTGCGGACGCGCTCGACCAAGGGCACAGCGGCAAGATAGCAAAACTCTCGGTCAAGCTCTCAAAGGAGGAGCTTTGCGTGCGCTTCGAGGCGGAAGAGGACATCTCCCTGATTCGCTGGACATTCGCCCGCGCCGCCGCGCTCTTTCGTGAAATCTTCGGCATCGAGCCTGTCCTGTGCAAAGCGTGAGGAGGAATCGTCATGGACATGTTGAAAAGAGCCTATTTCCTGAACCGCGAATGTTCGTGGCTGAGCTTCAACCAGCGCGTCCTCAAGGAATCGACGCGCGAGGAGAACCCCCTGTTGGAGCGCCTGCGCTTCATCGCCATCGCCTGCTCGAACCTCGATGAATTCTTCATGATCCGCGTCGCCGGCTTGAAGCACCTCGTCGCGAGCGGCGTCGCGCACAAGGACATCGCGGGGCTTTCTCCCGGCGAGCAGATGCTTGCCGTCTCGCGCCAGGCGCACCGCCAATACCGCGCGATCTATCGCTGCCTCGCGCTCGTCACCCGAGAACTCGCCGCAGAGGGCATAGGCTTCGTGCGCCCCGAAGAGCTGACGGGGGAGCGGGCGCTGTGGCTCGCGGAGCTTTTCGAGCGCGAGATCTATCCCGTCGTCACGCCCATGGCGCTCGACCCCGCGCACCCCTTTCCCTTCCTCGCGAGCCGCAGCCTGAATCTCGCCGTGAAACTTCGCCGTGCAGGCGAAAGCGCCGAGCATCTCGCCATCGTTCCCGTGCCCGCACCTGTGCTCGACCGCCTGTGGAAAGTGCCGGGCGAGCCGACCTTCCTCTTCTTGGAGGACATTCTGCGCTTCTTCGCCGCACGCTTCTTCACGGGCTGGGAAATCGTGCAGACGGCGGCCTTCCGCCTCACGCGCGACGCCGACCTCGACATTCGCGACGACGTCGAAGACCTCTTGGCAGAAGTCGAGAAATCGCTCGAAAAAAGGCGCAAGGGCGCAGCCGTGCGCCTTGAAGTCGCCGAGGACTTTCCCGCCGATCTCCTCGATTTCCTCAAGGAGCAGCTTTCGCTGGAGGAAATGGACGTCTATCGCGCGAAAGGCCCGCTCGGCGCCGCCTTCTTCGCCGCGCTCGCCAATCTCGCGGGCTTCGACCGCCTGCGCTACCCGCGCTTTTCCCCGCGCCCGGCAGAGCTTGCCGCTGAAGGCGACATCTGGCAGGCGATTGAAAAAGACGACATCCTCGTGCACCATCCATTCGACTCCTTCGCTATCGTGGAAGACTTCCTCGCCCGTGCCGCAGCCGACGAGTGCACACTCGCCATCAAGCAGACGCTCTACCGCGTCGCAGGCGACTCGCCCATCATCGCCGCGCTCGAAGAGGCCGCGAAAAACGGCAAGCAGGTCACCGTGCTCATGGAGGTCAAGGCGCGTTTCGACGAGGAGAATAACATCCTCATGGCGCGCCGCCTCGAAGAAGCGGGCTGCCACGTCATCTACGGCATCTTGGGACTCAAGACGCACTCAAAGATCACGATGGTCATACGGCGCGAGGAAGACGGCATCCGCCGCTACTGCCATCTCGCGACGGGCAACTACAACGGCGCGACGGCGAAGATCTACACCGACGTCGGCCTCTTTACCGCCGATGTCCTCACGGGCGTCGACGCCTCGGCGTTCTTCAACTTCCTCTCGGGCTTCTCCGATCCGCCCGTCTGGAACCGCCTCGCCGTCGCCCCGCTGACGCTGAGGGAGCGCATCACCGAGAGCATCGAGCGGGAAATCGCGCACGCCAAGCGGGGCGAACGCGCCTACATCGCGGCGAAGATGAATTCGCTCCTTGACCGCTTCATCATCGCCAAGCTCTACGAAGCCTCGGCAGCAGGCGTCGAAATCGACCTCATCGTGCGCGGCATCTGCGTGCTGCGCCCCGGACTCAAGGACGTCAGTGAAAACATCCGCGTGCGCAGCATCGTCGGTCGCTTCCTCGAACACAGCCGCATCTTCTGCTTCTATAACGGCGGCAAGGAGGACGTCTTCCTCTCGTCCGCCGACTGGATGCCGAGGAATCTCAACAACCGCATCGAACTCATGACGCCCGTGCGCAAAAAGGCGCACAAGAAGCGCCTGCTCGCGCTCCTTGCCACATACCTTGCCGACAACACGCGCGCCTGGCTCATGCATCCCGACGGCAGCTACCGCCGCGTGCGCCGCGCCAAGGGCGAAAAACCTCGCGCCGCGCAGGAAGAGCTGATGAAATAATTTCGTTGTGACACTTACTCATAAAATGTCCTTCCTGCCTGAGAGGCTGGTAATCAGCAAATCAGATTTTTCGACTTCGCGCTCTATCGAGAAGGCTGTTTCCCGTATTCTATCTTCCTGGTTTCCCTAGATGCAATTTTATTGAAAGGAGGCAGGCTTTTCAAGCGTTGATCACAGTAGACTGCGATAGGATAAATTTATGGAAGCACGGATAAATTCAGCCGCCCATCTTCACACATCTGCGCTGTCCTCTCGTCGCCGACAAATCCTCGACGTAGCACCGCTACGCCTGCGGTTTGTCTCCTCGATAGATACAGCGCATCTGTGCAAATCTGGGCGACCTCATTTTATCAGCGCTTCCTTATTTTTCGAGCAGGGAAATGCATTCTTTTAGCGAATTCAATATATAGAAAGGTCTTGCGGGAAATCTTGCGTGAGGAGGGATGTATCATGCGGAAAATCTTCTTGGGTCTCGTTTGCGCCCTGCTGCTTCTGCCGGCCAGTCTGGCGGGGGCGGAATCGGCGACGGGCGCACCGGCAGAAGCTGCGCCTGCGGTCGGCATGGAGGCGCGGCTGAAGCTTCTCGAAGGAGATTGGCTCAGTCCCAAGGGAACGCTCATCTTGGAGATTCAAGGGCAGAAGATCAACGGCTGTGAGATCACGAAGTACGAGGATCTCGTTGATCGCTCGACCATGGGCACGACGGTATTTTGGATCGTCGAAGAGGAAGGCGAGCGCATGATGCAGCTCGATTGGCGCATCCAAGGCGACGACAGCGACTACATCTTCCTCGACGGCAAGCTCAAGCTGCACCGCGACGGTGCTTTGTAGGGCAGGACGTACGGCGGCAAAAAACAGGAGCACAGACCCCGAGGGGACTGTGCTCCTGTTTTTTGCTTGCTTCTTTGAAGCTGCTTGCTTTAAGCGGTGGGATTAGAAGCGGTAGGTGACCTGCGCGCGCGCGTAGTTGCCGAGTTTGAAGCTCTCGGGGCCGTGCAGGGTGTCGCGCTGATTGGTGCTCTTGGCGTCGAAGGGGTAGAAAAGCTCCAAGAGCCAATTCTTCGCGGGGACGTAGCCGCCGATGACATTCGCGAGTTGGTCGAACGTATGCGCATCGTTGCCCGTGCCGTTCGCAGCGAGAATCGTATGGCTCTTATCGCCGACGGAGCGCAGATACCATGCGGTCACGCCGAGATTCGGCGCAAGTTCCTTCTTGACCTGCAGGTAGAACGCCTTGTCGAGCGGCGGGATATTGTCCTTTTCAAGGACGACGCCCGTCGTCTTGATGAGGTTGCCAACGATATTGCCCAAAGAAGCGCGGGGCAGCTTGTTGCTGGATTCAGCATCCGATACGATCTTATCAAGAATCTCAAGATACTTGTAAGCCATCTCACTCATATTGGTCAAGCCGTAGTTGCTGTTTGCCTCGGCTGAAGGTGTTTGGTAATAATATAAGAAAAATATAATTATTATCCGTCTGCGCCCTTCGGGCTTGGTTTCTTGGACTTTCATCGGAAATTCACTTGCCTTGCGAAAGATTCCCCCATATAATAAAAGGCGTATACATCGTGCGGCGGCTGGATGCTGCACGGGCGCTTTGGCGCCGAAGGGGAGAAGGAAGAATGGACATCAAGGACATGCGCGCCTTTTATGCGATCGTGGAGGAGGGCAACATCAGCCACGCCGCAGGGCGGCTTGCCGTGGCGCAGCCCGCGCTGTCAAGGCAGATGAAGCGTCTGGAGAGCGCGCTCGGCGTGAAGCTCTTCGAGCGCGGCAGCCGCCGCATCCGGCTGACGGAGGCGGGGCGCGTGCTCAAGGAGCGCGTCGAGCAGATTCTGGGCCTCGTCGACGGCACGGTGCGCGAGATCCGGGACGTGGGCGAAGGCACGGCCGGCGAGGTGCGTATCGGCACGATCACAAGCTCGGGCGCGAATCTCGTGCCGGGGCTTCTGGCGGCGTTCCACGAGACGCATCCGCGCGTGACCTTCCAGATCTTTGAGGCCGAGGGCGCACGCGTCCTCGACATGCTCGACAATCGGCTCATCGAGATCGCTGTCACGCGTACGGAGGTCGAGCGCGAGAGCTACGAGTCCATCGTGCTCGCGAACGAACCGCTCGCGGCGATGATGAACCGCACGGCGTCCTGCGGTGAGGCCGAAGATTTCGTGCGGCTCGCAGAGCTTGCCGAGCAGTCGATCATCATCCCGCTTCGCTGGCAGGGCATCTTTCTTGCTGCCTGCCGCAAGGCAGGGTTCGAGCCGCGCATCCTGTGCCTGAGCGACAGCATCGTACAGGATGTCTTGGCGGCGAAGGCGGGACTCGGCGCGGCGATTCTGCCGCAGTCGGCGAAGAGTCTTCTGACGGATGAAGCGATGGTCTGCAAGCGGATCGTCGAGCCGGAGATCTTGACGCACACGGTGATCGCGTGGAAGCGCGATCGACCGCTTTCAGCGGCGGCGGCAAGCTTTTTGTCGCTCCTTCGCGAGCGGCTTCTATAGGAGGCGTATTTTTTTCGTGCTTCCTGTAAGCCGCCGAGAGTGATGAGAGGAAGCGTCCGCACGCAAGATGTGCGGGACGCAGTGAAGAACAGGAGGATACAGCATGGCGAGAGCAGCAAAGGCCGTGAAGGCAGCGAAGAGTGCAGCGACGGAGACGGTGAGCGCAGCGGAGACGGCAGAAGCGGCGAAGAAGATCATGATCGTCGAGGACGAGAGGCGCATCGCACGCTTTCTGCAGATGGAGCTGGAGCACGAGGGCTTCGAGACGGAGTCCGAGGAGAACGGACGCCGCGCCTACGAGCGCATCGTGCAGGAGCAGTACGATCTCGTGCTCCTCGACATCATGCTGCCCGATATGGACGGCCTTGAGGTCTGCCGCCGCGTGCGCGAGATCAGCGACGTGCCGATCATCATGCTGACGGCGAAGGACGATGTCGAGGACAAGGTCAACGGACTCGACATCGGCGCGGACGACTACATCACGAAGCCCTTCGCCATTCAGGAACTTCTGGCGCGCGTGCGCGCGGCGATCCGCGTGCACAAGGCGAACGAGGCGGGCAACCGCGACGAGCGCGTGCTCGCCGTCAAGGATCTCGTGCTCTATCCGGGGCGCTACGAGGTGCGCGTCAAGGGCGATCTCGTCGAGCTGACGAAGAAGGAGTATTCGCTTCTCGAATACATGCTGCGCAACAAGCCCAATGTCCTCACGCGCGACCAGATTCTGCAGGAAGTCTGGGGCTATGACTACGTAGGCGACACGAACGTGGTCGACGTCTACATCCGCTATCTGCGTGCGAAGATTGACGAGCGTTTCGACGACAAGTACATCCACACGGTGCGGGGCGTCGGCTATGCAATCAAGGGCTAGGCGGCTCTGGCGTGCACTTTCCCGCCTGCGCTCCTCGCGCCACATGCGCATATCGACGTGGCTGACGCTCGTCTATGCGGCTGTGCTCGTCTTCGTGCTCGTGTTCACGAGCATTGTTTCCGCCATCGGCATCTATTATTCCCTCTACCACCAGGCGGAGATCGAGCTTGCGCGTTCGCAGGAGCATGTGCTCTCCGCGATTGAGCACGGTACGGAAATTTTCAATGAAACGGCGCCCGACATGCGCCATCGCTATCCGCTCGCCTTCGCCATCTACGAGGACGATCTCTTAATGCCGGGCGTCGTGCTGCGCGTGACGGAGGGCGCGGACGGCCCCGTCGTCTACGAGTCGGATACGCACTATCCGTCCATCCGTCTCGTCGAGGCGCACATCGACCGCCATCCGCCGCTTTGGGCGAATTCGGCGATGTATGTTTCGACCATCGGCAACACGCACATCTATTACCACAAGATCATCATCAATCAGAGCGGGCACACCTATGTGCTTCACTTCTTCCGCACGATCACGGCGGAGAGCCACTTCCTCACGACCTTGCAGAAGGTGCTGACCATCACGAATCTCGCGGGCATCGTTCTGGCGCTCGCTGCCGGCTACTTCATCAGCTGCCGCATCCTGCGGCCGATTCGCACGATGACGCAGGCGGCGCGCTCCCTTGAGGTCACTGACCTCGGGCGGCGCATCGCCGTGCCGCCTGTCAAGGACGAGCTTGCCGAGCTTGCTGAGACGTTCAATCACATGCTTGAGCGCATACAGGCGGGATTCGAGCAGCAGCGGCGCTTCGTATCCGACGCCTCGCACGAGCTGCGGACGCCCGTGACGGTCATCCGCGGCTATTCGGACATGCTGAGCCGCTGGGGCGCAAGCGACCCCGAGACGCTCGAAGAGGGACTGAGCGCCATACACTCGGAAGCCGAGGACATGCAGGGGCTGATCGAGAAGCTCCTGTTCCTCGCACGCGCTGACCAGAAGCGGCTCGCCATGCACAAGGAGCGGCTGGAACTCGCGCCCCTGGTCGAGGATGTCGTGAAGAAGATGACGCTCATCGCGACGCGGCACGAGGTCGAGCTTCTTGCAAATGAGCCGGGCGCGATCTATGCCGATCCGCTGCTCATCAAGCACATGATGCGCATCATCCTCGAAAACAGCATGAAGTATACGCCCAAGGGCGGACGCATCACGATCGAGCTGCGCCGCGGCGCGGGCGAGATGGTTCTGACGCTTGCCGACAACGGCATCGGCATTGCAAAGGAGCATCAGGACAAGGTGTTCGAGCGCTTCTATCGCGTCGATTCCGCGCGGACGCGCGGCAAGGATGCGCCGGGCGGTACGGGACTCGGACTTTCGATCGCGCGCTGGATTGCCGAGCAGCATGCGATCGGCATCGAGCTGGAGAGCGATCTCGGCAAGGGCACGAAGTTCATCCTCCATGTGCCGTGCGTGGAGTGAGCGCAGGAGCTGCCCAAGGGCGGAAATCGCGAAAGCGTGAAGGAGGCTGGAATCTTGCAGGCAAAGGGAAAGCTCCTCGTCTTGGAGGCGGGCGACGGCTCGGGCAAGGCGACGCAGACGAAGATGCTCAGGGAAAGGCTCGTCGCCGAAGGCCGCTGCGTGCGGCAGGTCGAGTTTCCCGACTACGCTTCGCCGTCGTCGGCGCTCGTGCGCATGTACCTCGGCGGCGATTTCGGCGAACGTGCGTCCGAAGTCAATGCCTACGCCGCATCTGCCTTCTTTGCCGTCGACCGCTACGCGTCGTTTCAGACGAAATGGCGTGCGGATCTTGAGGCGGGTGCGATTGTCCTCGCCGACCGCTACACGACGGCGAACATGGTCCATCAGGCCGTGAAGCTTGAGGATGCGGCCGAGCGCGAGGCTTTCCTTGCGTGGCTTGAGGATTTCGAGTATGAAAAGCTCGCGCTGCCGCGCCCCGATCTCGTCCTCTTTCTCGACATGGATCCTGCCGTGAGCCGCCGCCTTATCGCGGCGCGCGCGGCGGCAAGCGGCGCGGCACGGGACATTCACGAGCGCGACGAGGATTACCTCGTGCGCTGCCATCGGGCGTCGGTCAATCTTGCCGCGCGCTGCGGCTGGCAGCGCGTCCGCTGCAGCGAGGCGGGCGAGCCGCTTTCGCGCGAGGCGGTGCATGAAAAAATTTACGAAGCGGTGCGGCGCATCCTGTGAGGAATACACGCATAAGCGTACAATCGTGCGCCGCCCGCAAAACCGCCCCGGTGGAAGGCGGAATATGATTTGCAGTGAACGAGGGCTGTGCATAAGTCGAAGCGGGCTTATGCACAGCCCCTTTGTGGAAGGGAAAGATATGCTGAAAGAAGTTCTTGTTGTGGAAGGAAAGATGGACGTCGTCGCCGTCCGAAAGGCGATAGACGCCGACTGCATCGTGACGGGCGGCTTCTCGCTGGGCAGGCGTGCGCTCGCCGACATCGAGGCGGCGTACAAGAGGCGCGGCATCATCATCCTCACCGATCCCGATTCTGCGGGCGAGCGCATAAGGCGCTTTCTCGCGAAGAGATTCCCCGAGGCGGGTCATGCCTTCATCCCGAAGGAGGAGGCGACAGCCAAGGGCGACATCGGCGTCGAGCAGGCCTCGCCCGATTCGATCCGCCGCGCACTCGCCAAGGTGCGCACGTGCACGATCGCGCCGCGCGAAGTCTTCACGAGCCGCGATTTGCTGCTCGCGGGGCTTTCGGGCGGCGAGGATGCGAGTCGGCGGCGCGCGCGGCTCGGCGAGCGGCTCGGCGTAGGCTGGGCGAACGCGCGTACATTCTGCAAGCGCCTCAACAGCTACGGCGTGACGCGCGAGGAGTTCGAAGCGGCGCTGGTGTCATTGGAGGACGGCGCTGAAACGGCTGCCGTACGGGACGCGGAAGGCGGCGCTGAAACGGCTGCCGTGCGAAATGACGAGCCGAAAGCAGCCGCGAAAGGAGGCGCATTATGATCGCTCCCGAGATTGCCAGCCCCGCCGTCACGCGCCACATCCTGAAGGCTTTCGGCCTTCGCGCCTCAAAGCGGCTCGGGCAGAACTTCCTCGTCGACGGCTCTGTCGTCAAGGACATCGTGGCGGCGGCGGAAATTGAAGAAGGCGACCGCGTCTTGGAGATCGGCCCGGGCATCGGCACGCTGACGCAGGGGCTTCTCGAAGCCGGCGCACACGTCACCGCCGTCGAACTTGACAAGAAGCTGCCCGCCGTCCTCGCCGAGACGCTCGCCGCCTACGATCATCTGCGCATCGTGCCCGGTGACATCTTGAAGACGGACATCCGCGCCCTCATGGAAAATCAGCCGTTCAAAGTCGCGGCGAATCTGCCCTACTACATCACGACGCCGATCCTCCTCGCGCTTTTGGAGCAGCATCTGCCCATCACGCACATCGTGACCATGGTGCAGAAGGAAGTGGCGGAGCGCATGATTGCCGCGCCCGGCTCGAAGATCTACGGTGCACTCTCCGTCGCCGTGCAGTACCATACGGAGCCGCGCATCGTGCGCGAGGTCGCGCCGCGCTCCTTCATTCCTGCGCCCGAGGTCGCCTCCTCCGTCATCGCGTGCAAAAAGCGCGGGAAACCGCCGGTAGACGTGACCGACGAGCGCATGTTCTTCCGCGTCGCGCGCGCCTCCTTCGGCCAGAGGCGCAAGACGCTCGCCAACGCGCTCCTCGGCACGGGAGCGTCGAAGGACGCCGTGCGCCGTGCGCTGGATGCGGCCGCGATCGACGAGAAAAGGCGCGGCGAGACGCTGAGCCTTGCCGAGTTCGCGCGCCTTGCCGACGCCTTTTCTGCCATGCAAACGGAGGGAGAAGCATGATATTCGACAGCCACATGCACACGGAAGTCTCCGCTGACTCCGCGATGAAGGCCGAGGGCGCACTCGAAAGAGCCGCAAAGCTCGGCATCGGCGCGGTATTCACCGAGCACGAGGACATGGACTTTCCGGGCGAGAAGGACTTCACCTTTTCGCCCGAAGACTACTGGAAGAAGTACGAGGCGCTTCGCGGCAAGGGAGAGCGGCTTCGGCTCGGCGTCGAACTCGGCATGCAGGAAGGTCTTGCCGAAAAGAACCGCTCCTTCCTCCTTCGAGCGCCCTTCGATCAGGTCATCGGCTCGATTCACACGCTCATGGGCTTCGACCTCTACTACGAGACGCTCTACGAGGGGCGCGAAAAGGAGGAGGTCTACCGGCTCTATCTCAAAACGATGGCGCGCTGCGTGCGCTCGCACGGCGAGTTCATCGACATCCTCGCGCACATCGACTACATCGCACGCTATGCTGCCTACCTTGATACGGAACTGACCTATGCGGTTTACGGCGAAGAAATCGACGAGGTGCTCACAGCGCTCATCGAGACGGACACCGTGCTTGAGCTGAACACGCGCCGCTTCGACGCGCCGCAGGGCAAGTCGTCACTCGTGCCGATCTTCCGTCGCTACCGCGAGATGGGCGGGCGCGAGGTCACGCTCGGCTCGGATGCGCACAATGCGGCCGCGATCGGCTTCGCCTTTCGTGAAGCGCACAAGATGGCAGAATCTCTCGGGCTTCGCGTCGTAACTTTTTTTGCCCGCAGGAAGGAATATTGCTGAACCTTAGCGAATTTTAAGAGGAGAGTTGACCGATGGGGGATGGAAGCAGACGCGAATGAAAATTTATTTCAAAAAATGCTTGACAGCCGCCGTATGCTGTGATATTCTTTATTCATCAGCTAACAAATAATAATTATTCGCTAGGAGTGATTGAAAATGTCGTTAATCAACAAGGAAATCGGAGATTTTGCTGTACAGGCTTACCAGAATGAGGCCTTCCGCACGGTGACGAAGGCGGATGTGCTCGGCAAGTGGAGCGTATTCTTCTTCTATCCGGCAGACTTCACGTTCGTTTGCCCGACGGAGCTTGAAGACTTGGAGAACAACTACGCGAAGTTCAAGGAAGCGGACTGCGAGGTCTATTCCGTCTCGTGCGACACGCACTTCGTGCACAAGGCATGGCATGACCATTCCGAGCGCATCAAGAAGATCACCTACCCGATGCTCGCCGATCCGACGCACGTCCTTGCGCGTGACTTCGATGTGCTCATCGAGGACGCCGGCCTTTCCGAGCGCGGCACGTTCATCGTGAACCCCGAGGGAAAGATCGTCGCCTACGAGGTGAATGCGGGCAACGTCGGCCGCAACGCGGACGAGCTTCTGAGAAAGCTTCAGGCCTGCAAGTTCGTCGCGGAGCACGGCGACGAGGTTTGCCCGGCGAAGTGGCAGCCCGGCGCTGAGACGCTGAAGCCGACGCTCGACCTCGTGGGAGCGCTCTGAGATGGCGGCGAAAGCAAGCGAGCTTTATGATGCAGTAGTGATCGGCGGCGGCCCTGCGGGGCTGACCGCCGCGCTTTACTTGGCAAGAGCCTGCTGCCGTGTGCTCGTGGTGGAGAAGGAGACTTTCGGCGGTCAGATCGCCCTGACGGCGGAGGTCGTGAACTATCCGGGCAGCGACCCTACGAGCGGCGCTGACCTCACGGCGAAGATGCACCGTCAGGCGGAAGGCTTCGGCGCGGAGTTCCTGCTCGCCGAAGTCAATTCGCTCGAAAAGAAGGGCGATACTTGGCATGTGCATACGAGCCGCGGCGACTGCGAAGCGTTCACCGTGCTGCTCGCGACGGGCGCCCATCCGCGCCGACTCGGCTTTCCGGGCGAGCAGGAGTTTCGCGGCCACGGCGTCGCCTACTGCGCGACGTGCGACGGCGAGTTCTTCACGGGCAAGGATGTCTTCGTCATCGGCGGCGGCTTCGCGGCGGCGGAGGAGAGCGTCTTCCTCACGAAGTACGCGAAGCATGTGACGATCCTCGTGCGCGAGGAGGACTTCACGTGTGCTCCCGCCACGGCGCAGCCCGCACGCGACAATGAGAAGATTTCGATTCACTTCCAGACGGAGGTCGAGTCGGTCGAGGGAGACGCCCTGCCGCGCAAGCTCACATGGAAGAACCTCGCGACGGGCGAGCGCACGGTGTTCACACCCGAAGGCGGAGATTCCTTCGGGGTGTTCGTGTTCGCGGGATACGAGCCTTCGACCGATCTCGTCAAGGGACTGGCGGAGCTTGACGAGCATGGCTATATCGTCACCGATCGTCATCAGCAGACGACGGTGG
>ERZ773197.1764-NODE-1764-length-14407-cov-3.012821_pt1 | contig 14407 bp, 14 predicted proteins | sample MGYA00580999_ERZ773197 | MGnify/ENA primary metagenome ERZ773197 (study PRJEB29015, sample SAMEA2738166) | human oral metagenome | biome: human oral; feature: human-associated habitat; material: saliva | place: China | collected 2185 ...
AATCATCTCATCCGTCACTCCAAGCTCGGAAAGATTCATTGCAACTCCCAGTTTTTTCATCCATCCTTCCATTTCAGATAATCCTTCTTTGGCAATTTCTTCATCATTTTTTCCTTCAGCATCAACTTTCCATATTTCTTTTGCGAATCTAACAAATTTTTTTAATCCATAAGGCATGATATAGCGATAATATGGAGTGGATACTGCCGCTAAGGTCATTCCATGTGTGGCATCTGTATAAGCGCCTACCGATTGTCCGAGCATATGAACCATCCAATCGGTAGTTTTCCCCCTTGAAATCAGTGTATTTAATGCCCACGTGGCAGTCCACATAATATTAGAACGTGCTTCATAATCATTAGGATTATCAATAGCAATAAGCGATGAACTGATTACCGATTTCATTAGTGCCTCTGCCAAGTAGTCACTTGTGTTGTCATCTTCCCCTGAAAAATACTGCTCACAGATATGGCTGAATATATCATATATTCCGGATACCATCTGTTCCTTCGGCAAAGTCATGGTAAATTCGGGATTTAATATAGAAAATTTTGGCATGACTTCTTCACCGAACACATGACCGATCTTAAGCTTCGCTTCACTGTTTGTGATAACCGCTCCACCATTCATTTCCGAGCCGGTTCCCGCCATTGTGAGAATACAGCCTACCGGAACAATCTTACAGGTCGGTTCTTCAAAGCGACGATAGTATTTATCCCAAGGATCTTCATCACAATGAACAGAAACTGATACTGCCTTTGCATAATCGCATACAGAACCTCCACCTACTGCAAGAAGAAAATCAACATTGTTTTCTCCAGCAATTTTAATACCCTCATATAGTTTTTCCACTGTAGGATTTGGCATAACTCCCCCATCTTCCACAATTTTTTTGCCATTTTCTCTAAGAATTTCTACAATGGAATCATAAATACCATTTTTCTTAATTGAACCACCACCGTAAATAAGCTGAACCGTTTTTCCATATTTTTTAAGTTCTTTGCTTAAATATTTAAGAGAGTCATCTCCAAAATACAGCTTCGTTGCATTCTTATAACTAAAATTTCCTAACATTTTAATTCCTCCTATGACTTTAAAGGTTTTCGTTCTTTATCAATATTATAAATCATATCACCTGTATTACAAAAATACATAATACCGGATACCGGTTCTTTTTCCATTTCCCCAAATCCACCCGGCATAAATAGTACCATAGGGCATCCCTACCTTCCATAGGTATGCTATCCAAAAGGTTCATTACCATTGCCTCTCATATAGAAAAAGTAGTCTCTCGACTACTTCATCTTTTATATAAATGATTCTATCTCTCAATAGCTTTAAAATTATAAACTGTCTTTACTTATCTTAGTTTAATTGTAAACTCTTTTCGGCAGCCATTATACCATCAACCACAAAGTCAGCTGTTACAACTTCAGCCCCGGCTATAAGGTTCTTCTCATCAACGCCGTTATGCTTCATGCAGGACGAGCAAACAGCAATTCTTCCGCCGGCTGCTAAATATTCAGATAAAAGTTCTTTTATAGGCTTAAACGGTTCTCCAATATCAATTTTATCTGCATATCCTTTTTCAGCAAGGGAAACCGCATTAGATAAAAGCAGAATAACTGTATCGTGACCTTTCTCAGCGGCATTCACCCCCATGGTAAACGCAATAGTAACATTATTCGCATCATTTTCATGAGCCGTAAGAGTTATTAAAAGATCAATTTTTTTCATATTTACCCCCAATCCTAACTATATATATTTCATATTTACCTTTCGGTATCGCTGTGTTTATACCCTTTTTTAAGGGGTTAAAACTCGTTTAGGGGTAATGAAATGTGTTGCTGTTCTATCTTTATATTTCCTGTATTTCTTTGCCGCTGATATATTCTATCTCTATTTGAAACATCTGTGTAGCTCTACCGTCAGCTTTAATTTCATCATCGACCATATTTTCACTTGGATAATACTTCATAGCAAATTGTTTTAGCAGCTCCATGGCAGTTTCATCATCTTTAACTAAATGGCATCTTCCAAATATAATTACACTTTGCAGATACGGTGCCCAAGTCTTTTCCCTGATAGTCTCATTTCCGTAAACAGTAAAACAAATCTTGTCACATGCTTTCAACGAATCCACTTTATGACCTGCTTTAGCTCCATGAAAAATAATTTTATTTGTATTCTCATCATAAAAATAATTAATCGGCATTGCATAAGGGTAACCACTGTCACCATTAACTGCCAGCACTCCTCGTCGTGAACAATGAAGGAGTTCTCTTATCTCATCTTTGCCGATTTCATTTTTCTTTTTTCGAATTGTTCTAAACATTAATTCACCTCCGGAAACTATAATCTACTTCTTTATTATGGCTATTGCACAAGGGATTTTCCCTTCCACTAATATGAATTCAACATCTCCACATTCCGTTCTACTATAAAACTCTTTATAAGATTTAAAATCAAACTTCTCTTTAAATTTAACTCCAATTTTCTCTAATACGGCAATTAGTATTAGTGATTTTCTTTTATTTTCGCTGCTTACATATGTTGGAATTATTACTTTACCGTCTTTTTTGCATACTCTCAGCAATTCATCCAATGCTTTATATGGTTCATCTAACAGATGGATTACATTTCCTGCAACTACCTTGTCAAAGGTTTCATCATCATATTCAAGATTCATTATATCGGCTTTTTGAAACGCTATATTTTCTAGATGTTCACAGTTCTTTTTTGCTTTTTTTAACATCCCGGTGGAAAAATCCGTTGCAATAAGTTCGTTACATATAGCCGCAATCCCTTTGCTAATCAATCCCGTACCGCATCCACACTCTAAAACTATATCATCAGGCTCAATTAGCTTCGTGACTTCAAATACAAGTTGTTTGTTCACTTTTCCATTATATACGTTTGCAAAAATATCATAAAAATTTGCCACTTTATCCCAAAACATAGTCACTCTCTCCAAATTGTCTTCTCTATATACTAACATCAAATTCACTTCAAAGCTATATTCCTCTAGCGATAATTACTTTTAACACACTTTTGCTTGAAGTTTCTTGTTTTATCTGTATTAATTTGTTTTTCCCCAATCTTTTATCTGCAGCCTTTAGAATATCTGTTAGTCTCCATTTATCCCCTTCAAAAGTTTTACCAAACAGTTCATTAACCGGGGTATCAATATACTCTCGAATGACACAAGAAATATCTTGAACTTCTGTATAATATGGATACAAATCCTCCACAGGCAAATCTCTGTTCAACAACCACCTCGAAGTACCCGTCGGATGTAGTTCTCGACTACCTTCCCTTGGTATTAAATTACTCAAAAAGTCTTTTGGATAGTCAAATATTATTTCTTTGTTCAAAACAATCCAGTATCTAGGGAGTGAAGTAGTTCCACGCTGACTCTTCATTCGATATGCATTACAATGTATCTGAAAATCAAGATTTGGATCTACCAATAAGTATAATTGTTTTTGAAGCTTACTCCATGGTTTCATTTTTTATCCTCCTATGCTATTTTTTATAATACCACAGGAGGCTAATTTATTCTTTAATTTACAGACTTTTTCTCCCCTCACTTTTAAATAAACACAAAAAGACCGTAACAACTAAGCTACGGTCTGATTTTTCATCCTTGACTTGACAATTCAAGCGTCAAAAGCTGCAAATGTGCTCTCCAGATTTTTAAACGAGGATGCAAGGCCTCCGCTAATAGCATCGATAAAGTCTCCACCTTCTTCAATTTCATTAACTATCCATTTTCCGTCTTTTTTTTGACATTTGAAGAGTTACCGTCTTTTCAAAAGTTTTTTCTTTGAAATCTGCGATTTTTACAGATAGAATGCTTACTGCTAACGCATCAAGTCTATCTTCTGAAACATCTAAAAATGCGAGAGCAAATGCCTGTGACATATATTCACCGAAGAATGAAGATATAGTATCTCCCACTCTGTATGTTTTAATGTTTACGTCAACCGTGGCCTTGTCGCCATCGATTTTTTCATTGCTGGTTTCATACTCAAAATCCAACATTTTGGGAAGAAGTTGCTCATTGAATAGTTTATCCATCTTAGGATCTTTATCTCCCTCTTCGTTTTTTTGAAGTGGCTTTTTTGTAAGACGCACCGAGAATATCTAATTTCCCCAAGGCATATACATCAGTCACTACCTTTTCATCTTGTTTTTTGATTCCTTCTAAAAAAGTTTTTTCCACTTCTGACGGTTTAGGTCCACTGCATGAGCACATACTTATGACAACAAACTAGGAAAGCAATATAAGCAGACTCTTTTTGACTTTCATGGTTACGATCCTTCTGACAAATAAGAATAAATTGTATTTAGATTATAACACGACAGCGTTGTAGAAAAAGTAAAGTGCCAATAAATAATGAAATAACTTGCCCTCAAAGAAAAACTTCCGCGGATTTTGCTTTATGGAAATTTAACAGTTATCACTACGCAGATTATTTAAGAAGTTGTAAAAAACCTCATCTTGTTTCATCTGTTCCATTATTTCTAAAATAATATGCACCTGAATTGACAACTGATCTTTTTCGTCATCACAAAAGCGCTTCAATTCTTCTATGATTTGCTTGTCATCATTGAAACTAAGAAGATAATAGTTATCACTCTGCAGGCCCTTTTCTTTTTTTGAAATAAACCCCTTTCCCTTCAACATGCATTTTATCTCGGCAAAGCTATTTGGAGTATAAGAAAGCCCAAAATAATCCGGTTTCCCACCCCGCTCAATTAATCTGGCATATCCGATTAACTTTGTATTTATTTTCAATCTTTTCCTGCCAGGTAAATTCCATTCTTCTCTTAACTCCCTATCCATGGCGTGAATAATAACGTCGCATAGGTTTTCTGTATTTATGTTGGTATAATCTTTTTTCCATTCAACCGAACCCGAACCTGTTGGCGCATATCTATTTGGATTAGCTTTAGAATAAGTATCCTGCCTTGCAATTAATATTTTATTATCTTGTGTGATAAGCAGCGTTGAAGCTCCAAGAAAATTAGCACACCTGCTGTACTCCAGTGGATATAGAACATTCTCATCATCGACAAGAAGTTTTTTGCCGTCAAAGATTTTCCCAATTTTCCTTAGACTATAGAACTTCTTATAAACTATTTCATGAGTACATTGTCCACTATAATAACCGACCTTGCTAACAGGCATCATCAAAGAGCTATCACCACAATATTTCAATTCATTGTCAGCATTTAATAATAGGCTTTTATTTTGTTTAAGCAATTTCCCATTATTCATAAAATAATGAGCTTTGAAATTCCAGTACATTATTTTCGGAACAAGAGTAATCAACTCATTATCTATTATAAACGGTGCGTCATGTCTAATATTTATTAAGCATGTTTCATTCTGTAACTTACTGTTTATTTTTCTACTTGCAACATAATATTCATCAAGACTGTTGTCTTTACACAAATCCCCATTTTTAAATGTTTTAACTTCATATCCTGATGAAATATATTCTTCACTAAGTTTGATATTTATTTTTAATTCCAATTTTTGATTTTGGGAATAGTTCTTTATCTGAATAATGTAAGAATAGTATTGGTATCTGATAATATAACCAATTATTGCAATAATTATTGTACCTATCAGCAGATTGATATAAATATTCAGTATAGTGCTTTCAAAAATATGTTTATTGTCAAAAAATTTAATAAAATCAAAAAGAAATAATATTTGATTGACTATAAATACGAATATTAAAAAAGTTTTTAAAAAACCATATTTAACATTCATAAAAAACAAATCGATTTTCCCAATTATTTTATAGCGCATCTTATTCCAATCTTTTATTATTTTCATGACAATTCCTCATTTCACAACAATTATACTCAAATCATCTCTTTTTTTAACGGAGTCGCTAAAGCCCAAGATTTCTGAATAATACTTATCACCAATTTGTTTTATAATATTATCCGGTGAAAATTTAAAGTCTAACAATTCTTCATTATTTTGAAACAAATTACTAAAACCATCCGAACAAATGATTACCCGTTGATTTGGATTCGTATCAAAAGAACCAAACTTTCCATATTTAATCCCTAAACCATCAACCGAACCAATCCAATAACCACCTTCGGTATTTAATTTTTTTCTTATTTGAATAAGTTTTTCTTTTTTAATAAGTTCTAAAAGTAAACTCATTGGGCCTTCAAATTCGTTTAGATTATATATGTATTCCATTTATTCATTTGTCTTTCTATATTTGTAAAGATTCCCCATTCCTTCTTCTTTTATATTTACTAAATCAGTTTGATAATCTGATGTATTAAATGCAAGCATACCTTTTTGATAATCTTCTTGATCATTACTAGATTTTATTTCTGCTCCTACACAAGCATCAAATATATAGTAACCATCACTTAATTTTACAATATTATAATATCTCGGTTGTTCATATAACGTTCCTGATACTAGTCTTGAATTTATATTAACTCTTTTTAATAAAATTTGCGCTGCTTTTGCAATTGATTCACATGATGTTTTTGAAGAAATCATAGCAGTAGAAAAGTTTTGATTTTCATTTAGAACACCTATTTCTAATTTTTTATTAGCTAAATAATCATAAACTTGTTTAATTTTATTATAATCAGATGTCGACTTAACTGTAGATAAAAAATCATCTATTTTTCTTTCTAATTTAAATGTTTTTAAATCTTTTAGAAGATTAAATTTAGTATTATAGTAATTAAATATTTCAATACTGTGTATTCCATTACTAGATTCCATTACATATGTATCAAAATAAAATAGTTCAGGATGTTCTAGTTTCATAATTCTATAAATTTTTTTAATTGATGCTGTTATATCAGTTAAAGATTTAGATTGAAAATTTTTGAAATTCACTATATAAGATTTTTTATATTCTTTTACTCCTTTATAAATTAAGTAACCTGCTCCAACTACTAGAGCTGCAATACCTAATGGTAATGCTACTTTACTTAGAGTTGTAGTGATGGCACTAAAGTTACATGTTGATTTTAACACATCACTTAGTGTACTAGCGTATCTAATGAATGTTTCAGTTTTTTCCTTTTTGGCACTATGGTCTATAAATATCTTGGTTAATGCACTGGTAATAGTTGCCACGCCTGCAATGATACCTGCAAATGCACCAATGTTTCTAGAGCTATTATTGCTCTCTGCTGCTTTAGTCGCTTCTTCTGCTTTAACTCGTTTGGTTCTCTCTTCGATAATCCTTTCTTCCAAATCAAGAATCCTATCTCTTTCTTTATAGGTTCTTTCTGTTTCTCTATCTTCTCGTTTAAATGTCCTTTCTTCCTGTTTAAATTCTCTCTCTTCACGAGAGTTCTCATGACTACTTAATGTTTCAATATGGTCTAGTTTAAGTTTAAGTTCTTTAAGCTCTCTTTCTTTTTGGTTAATCTTTTCATTCAATTCTCGAACTTTAAGATCATGTTCACGCTCTTGTTCTTTGAATTGGTTATTTAAAATTACCTCCTGTTGTTTTAATCTACGAATCTCAATTTCAGAATTAAATGTCCTTGCTTCATCCGCAGTAATAAAATAACCATGTTCTTGTAATGTTAGTTTATCATTGTAAGGAATAAAGATATGCTGTGTATCAATCTCATCATCATCGTTAAGATAAGAAGTATAGATATATAATCCAGGCTTTTCATCAGCAATAGGTTGTTGACCTTTAATGGCTTGAATCTTATCACCTATCTTACGATAAATCCTACCTTCTTTTTTCTTAGTAATAAACTTAATAGATTCTATTCTTTCTTGTTTATCTAATTCTTCTTTAATCGCTTTATGCAATTCAGAATCTTCTAATGAAAAAACAGGATGTAATACCTTAGAATAATTTATTACATTTGGTGAAATAACAATATCTAATTCTTTATCGTAGATAATCCGATTTCTACAAAGAACATCTTCAGGATAGTAAAACATAGTAACCATTTCACTATTAGCCATGTAGATATTGGTAGGATACGCACCAGTAGCAGCATTAATAACATTACTTGCTTTGTTATTTAATTCTTTTCTATTATCCAGTAGTTTTCCAAATAATCGTTTATTTTCCTTAATACCGAAAAATATGTCATTTGGTTCTACTGTATTTTCTTTATAGTTATTCTCAATACTATCTAATAGACCCACTGTAGGTACAATAGATTCTAAATTACTTAATTGTCTAACAACAATGTATAAACCTGAACCGTAGCTTAATACTAAGTCTCTTTCATCTTTCGATAATCTATTTAAAGAACTGTATTGTGTACCAGGTTTTAAACGATAAACATAACCAAATCGATTACTGATATTAATATCAGTATTAGACATGTTAATATATTCGATAGATGTTGTTAGTGTAGAGGGGTGTTCAATTGATTTACCACTTACAGTATTACCAAAATTACTAGTATTTTTAATAATAATAGATTGTGGTTTGTTATTAATTACATCAGAATGTTCAGCGTTAACGTAGTCAATGTTTTGAGATGTGTATGAAAAATCATTGCATGTACGTTTCATTCTATTATTTCTATTTCGTACATTAAATAGAGCAGAGCCATTTTGATATTCTTCATTAGGCATAGTTGTTTTCTCCTTAAGGAAACAATATAATATTCGGTACCAATTTAATATTATATGTTTTAGAAAAAATACAATAAGACGTAGATACACTTACTACTCTACTACCCTTACAGGTAGTAGAGTAGTAGGTATCTTTAATTAATTATTTAAATTAATCAGTTCTGATTATTAAGCACCTGGGGTACCAGTAGCAGCAGCAGCGGCAGCAGCAGTAGCAGGTTGAATTACTTCATTAGTAACTTGGAAGTTCAAGCGTTCTTGGATAGAACGTTTCAGACCAGTTACTTTAATGCGTACCAATACTGGCAAGTGACAGATGTGGCTGAACCATGGTTGAACCATAGTTTCGTGTTGGTATTTGCTACCACGGGCACGGCTAACGATACGTGGGATTTCACGTTTATCGAGAGTGTTACCGAACCACAGAGGTACGCTCAAGCTACCATTGCGTGGTTTACCGAATGACAAGAAGATAGTACCAATTTCACCATCTTTAGCTTGACCATGTTCATCCAATACCAAACGTTCGTCAGAACATTCTTCAATAGTGAAGTCAAAGCCATCACCCAGAGTACGAGCATCACCTTCGCGGAAGATGAATTTGCTAGTGAACGCGTCAGCAATAGCAATCACGTGTGGACGGAAAGAGCTACCACCGATGTCGGTCAATTCGTAACCAGCAGCCAGTTCAGAAGAACAGTAAGCTTGAGTCATTTCACCCAAGATGTAGTTAGTCATTACAGAGGACACGTTGTTCAAACGGTCAGAAGTAGTCAGAGATTGACAAGTTTTGTAAACATCCAATTCTACATCTTTAACGTAAGTACGAGCAAACCATTGACCTACACCAACAGAAGTATAGTTAAATGGTTCAGCAGTATCCAGTTGTTGAGGTTGTGATTTCAACATGTTCAGGATATCGTAAATGGCAGATACACCAGCGTTAGTACGACGGATGAAAGACAAGCGAATCAGGCTGTCGATACGTTGAGAATCAGATACGGTGTCTTTGTCATCGATAGGGCGACGAATAGCGATTGGAGAGTGCAGTTTAACACCGTAGATGATGCGTTGTACGCGGTCATCCAACAGCAGGCCATGTTCACGCAAGTTGCTGTTAGTACGAGTAGCGTCTACTTCGTAACCAACGATAGAAGTTTTTTCCAATTCAGCAACCAGAGCTTTAACGTCTGCGTTTTCCATAGACAATACTTCTTTGGTTTCTGCATTGCGTACAGCGCGTACTTGTACAGCAGCTGCATTCAGAGTTACAGTACCCAAGTCAGTGTTACCACGACCAGAGATGTCGAAACGCAACAGAGCTTCCAGTTTTTTGTCTTTCAGTGCTTTCAATTCTGTAGGCAGAGCTTGAGAGATTTCACCGATAGTGTCAGCATTTACCAAGTGAGTATTTACATCGTACATCAATTGGATACCTTCACGGTCACCACTTGGAGAGTAAGTGAAAGTAGATTGTTGATGGTATTGCAAGTTTTTGAACAATACAACATCGTTACCAACTTTCAGACCCAGAGTTTTCAGACGTGGGTTAGCAGAAATTTGGTCAGTATCATCAGACATACCCAAAGTAACCATACGGTCAGTTTGAGAGATGTGAGTCAGTTTAATTTCTTTACCGATTTTCAGCAAGGAAGTTTGTACATCTTCATCAAAGTCAGTACGAACAACGTAAGGAGGCAACAGAGTGCTGTCTACGAAAGAATCTTCGCTGATGGTTTTACGGAATACAGGAACGATGTCAGTGAAGTTAGATTTCAAGATATCGTGTTTACGCAATGCTTTGATTACGTGTTTTTGGTTGCGGTATGCATCACCTTTGCCGCCCAAGTCGTATTCTTTAGAGTTGAATACAGTTGACAGGTGTACGTCGATGGTGTAGTTGTTTTGAGTAGAATCCAAAGTGATAGTAGGGAAGAACAATTCTACAGCTTTAGATTGTTTTTCAGGACGGATGTTATAAGAAACAGTCATCGCCAGGGTATTCATCATACCGTGAACTTCGAAAGATTCAGTAGCCAGTTCTTGACCTACAACACCAACGTCAACACCACCACCAATAGCAGATACCACAGTACCTGGTTCAGTTTGTGCACCAGCAGTGTAGTATTCATCTGGGTTTTGAGCGATGATGATAGATTCAGACAGGTTGTCTACTTGGTCTTCAGTCAGAGTAGCACCAGTGCTCTCTTCGTAGTCAGCTACGATACCGTCGATTACAGTTTTTTGGCTGTTAGTAATGGCGTTCAAGTCTTCAGCTTCAACAGCGCTCAAGCTTTCAGTAGACAAGAATGCTTTACCAAGCAATTTAGCAGATTCAGTGCTCAGAGAAACATCATGAGCACGTGATTTTACGATGTCAGCAATAACTTGTGTATTTGAACGGGGGGTAAAGGATTTTTTCTCTTTACCGAAAATATTTTTTTGAGACATTTTCAATACCTTTAAAATTTAAATCAAGACAAGAATAACTTATAGTATCTTCGAAAATAATTATTAATTATCTAATAGTAGTAAATAATTACCGAACAATGCTGTAGCTGATATGGTCTGTTCTGAGTGGTAAATAGACGACTTTCTCATTACATCACGAATTTTCTCTAATACATAAGTTTTCAATGTATGTTCACTGTAGCTTCCTTCTACCGTTGAAGTAGGTACAGAAATAAAGTAAATACGTCCACTAGGGGACACGTCAATACTCTCATACATACAGTTTTCGTTAGTGTGTTGGTAAATGTTATTACATATACCTGTCATTACTTTAGATAGAATACGTGTTGTGTTAAACACTTCTTCTTCAAAAGTATGCTCACCATTTTCCTGAGGAAAATATTGGCTATAAAATGCTTCTTTATCATTAGCATTAGCAAGCCACAGTAGGCGAATATCCAATGCCTCACCCATCAAAGGGGTAAGTTTTTCAGACATCTCTACAGATTCGTATACTCTACTTTTATCTAAAGGTGAGGATTTAGATAAAGCGTTTAGAGCAATTAATTCTTTTAAAGCGTTGCTACCGACAGATGCGACAGCTTTATCATAATAAAGTAAGTCAACAGGGCTAATACCTTTATCTTTTAAGTCGTTATATAATTCTTCTGGTACAAATACTAATTGAATGGTATTCTCTGGATTCTCTTCTGAATCGATAAAACGATCCAATAACCTTTCAGCTTCTGTCTTCTTAATTAACTCAATCATGGGTGATATCCTTTATATGTTGGTAGATTTCTATTTAGATTTTAGCCCTGACTATCTATGTAAAAAATAGCTCTATAGGCTAATATATACTAACCGAATAATTCATATTAACATACGTTATAACCGTTACTTATTTTATTAACAATATAAAAATAAAGAAAGAAATCCCGACATGAACATTAAAGCATTATTAGCAAAATGTATTTCTTTATTATACAGAGAATCTCAATTAGAAGAAGAATCAGATTCCTCTAAATTGGTCAATGATATTATTAGTTCTTTAAAGATTAATAATAGAGACATCAGTGGTACAGACTCTACTTTAAATGACTTAAAAGATTTAGTAATGGATATGGTTTCTAGAGAGAACCCAATTCCTTATAATGATTTAATACAGCATTTAAAAATCATCTGTGGACAAGATACAACACTCTTTGAAAGTATTCAGGATAACATTGCATTTGAATTAACTCCTCAAGAAGTACAGCGTTCTGTATTATCTTATCGTTTTGAATTGAGTAAATATCTAAAAAATAAAAAAGCACAAGATATTTTAGAGAAATTGACTTACGATTTAAAATTCAATCGAGACAAAGTAGAAGACTTAGATGGCTATATGTCTACTAAGTTAACAGATGCTATTGACTTAGTAAACTACGCTGGTGAAGAAATCCCAGGTGTAGTGGTTGAATTAGATTTAAATAACATCGAACAAGTCGCAGAACAATACGAGTTGATTAAGAAAGAATCTGATGGTTCTCGTACTATTCGTATGCCTTGGCAAGCAATGAATAGAATGACTCGTGGCGGATTGCGTCTAGGTCAATTGACTGTAGTAGGTGGTTTGGCACACAACAATAAAACAGGTGTGTGTTTGTCTATGTTTATTTCAGCTTGTATGTTTAATAATCCTAAAGACTTATTAACCAATCCAAAAAAGAAACCAATGAATGTATTGATTTCTTTTGAAGATGACATGCAAATTGTATTATCTAACATCTACACTTTATTAAAAGGTAATTTTGATAATGTAGTCGTAACAGATGACGATAAAAGAAACTTAGATAAAAACGAAGCAGCCATCTACGTAAGAGACAAACTACAGTCTACAGGATATAATGTAAAACTAATTCGTATTAATCCATCTGAATGGTCTTATATTGAAATTCAGAATAAGATTCTAGAACTAGAGTCTAAAGGATACGAAATCCATATGTGTTTGATTGACTATTTGAACCTAGCCAATAAAAATGGTTTACCTAATATTCGTGGTGACTCTGACGTACAAGAACTCTTTAGACGTACTAAAAACTTTATGTGTGCAGGACACAATATTGCTTTATTGACACCACACCAATTATCAGGCGATGCATTGGATTTAAAACGTCAAGGTAATAAGATGTTAGCACAACAAGTATCAGATGGTTCGTATTATGCTGACTGTCGTGGTTTATATCGCGAACCAGAACTTGAGATTGCTGTAGATATTGTAAAAGACAATGGTACTAAATATCAAGTATTTGCACGTGGTAAACACCGTGGTCAAAATGATACTCCAGAAGAACATAAAGTGTTTATCTTACCATTTGCACCTGTAGGTGGTTTAAGATACGACATTAATGGAAGTGATACTTCACTGTCTCGTTTCGGTGCAACACGAAATGAGAACGGTGAAGAAGAACTAGCATTCTACGATGTAGGTTAAAAAAAATAGATAATGACTATACTACTCCCATTGGATATCCAATGGGAGTAGAGTAGTTTATGTTAAACATTATTTAACTCAAGTTAAACACCATTCAACAAGATGTCACCACCTGTTACCACTTCGATGAGTTCGATGTTGGTATCCAAGTCATAGGTTTTATACGTATCAGATTGTTTAGATTCAGAATCTACAGACTTATAGCATACGTATACATCTAATACGAGTTTACGTACCACATGCGTATCCATCAGTGTATTACCAAAGTTACCATCATCGGTAAATTCAGTACTTAACAGACACAAAGAGAATGCTTCAATGGCTTCCGAATCAGATACTTTTTCAATGAATTTAGAAGTTAAGTCTACACCCCAGCGATAATCGCGGAATGTACCAATCTTAAATTCTTTCTTATTGAAATAATCAATCAGAATACGACGTACTAAACCAGTACGATCTTGTTCTTCCAGATTAGTAATACCTGTTACAGATTTAGTTTGAGAAGATTGAGCAATTCGTTTAATACGATGTTTGTTAATCATGTTAGGATTCTTAATCATCTTATTGATGATTTTGATATTCTTATCGTGAGGTAGTACCTCACTGTATTTTTCCAACTTAGCAATGAAGTTTGCTACGAAGAATACAATCCCAATTAAGATTAAACAACCTAGTGCAAAGAATGCAAATTTTTCCATTTTAGTTTCCTTTAAATAAGTTAATAATAAATAGATGTACTATCTAATAGATTTGTACACTTTAATAGTATAGATTTAAATTATCTTAGATTAAGGTATAAAGGACAATGGAAAGATATGAATAACCTTATAGTAAAAAGGAATAACAAAATGTTTGAAGTATTT
>ERZ773197.1766-NODE-1766-length-14395-cov-5.473082_pt1 | contig 14395 bp, 6 predicted proteins | sample MGYA00580999_ERZ773197 | MGnify/ENA primary metagenome ERZ773197 (study PRJEB29015, sample SAMEA2738166) | human oral metagenome | biome: human oral; feature: human-associated habitat; material: saliva | place: China | collected 2185 ...
CACCGGGTCGTGGTGGCCCTGATAGTTCGGGTGCAGCAGGTGCCCCGCATCCGCCGACAGGCACACTGAGGAGGCGACAGAACGGCGGTACTGCTCCGTGTTCTCGCCGCGTGCCGCCGACAGCCTCACCAGCACATCTTCCAGGAACGGGCCAGCCGCGCCGCTGCGGGTTTCCGAGCCGACCTCCTCATGGTCGAACCCGGCGAGCATCACGGTGTGGGATGCGTGCTCGTCGGCGTTATCGGCCACATACCGCTCCAGCGCGCACAGCCCCGCGTGCACCGACGACAGGTTATCCAGTCGGCCGGAGGCAAAAAACTCGCCGTGCTGCCCAAACCGGCGCCCCGGCTGAGAATCGGCGGTCAGCAGGTCGTAGCCGACCACGGTGGCGGGGTCAACGTCGCCGCCCTCATCGACCGTGTGCCGCCCCAAGTATGCGAGCACATCGTTCTGCCCCGGGTCGATACCCCAAATCGGGTACAGGTTGAACTGTTTATCAAGAACCAGTTCGTTCCGTTTATGGTCCAGGTGCGGGGCCAGCTGAGGGATGCGCGCCAGCGGCGGCGTGCACACGTACCGGTCACGCAGGGTGCCGCCCTCGTGCACCGTCAGCCGCCCCGCCAAACGCAGCTCCCTGTCAAGGTACGAGTTCAGCAGCCCCCCGCCGTAGTTCTCAACACCGATCTGGTGCCAGCCTTTAACCGTGAGCGAAGATTTCGGTTTAACTTTCAGCGCGGGCGAATCGGTGTGTGCACCCAGCACCCGGTAGCCGCTCGCCGCAGACGCCTGACGCCCGCCCGCCCACGCAATAATCGCGCCGTCACGCACCACAAAATGGCGCCCCGTCGCGGCGGAGTCGGGCCACGTCTCAGACTCGGTCAGTTCGGTAAACCCGGCCCCCTGCAGGCGCCGCGCCACGGTGCGCGCCGCCAGGTAAGAAACCGGCGAGTCCTCAACGAACTGTGCTAGGTCTTCAATGTTTTTCACTGCGTCTACACTCATGTTTTAAGCCTACCTTCACGCGAGAGTTTTGGGGTACTAAAAAGCCTCTTCACGCGAGGTAAAAGCAAGAAATGCTGCTTTACCCCACGTGAAGAGACTCTGACCGGAAACACCAGATGATGCGTGCGGTGCGCCCGCGTGGGCTCTCAACCCGCACCGGCACACCGCACCGTGAGCTTTTTTGGGGAGGTTACTTCCCCTGCTGCTTCGGCTGTTCCGGCGACTGGGGTGAGTGCCCCTGAGAGGCCTGGGCAGGCGAGAACTGCACGGGCGCGTGGCTCTGCTTCGGATCCTGCACAGTGAACGTGGCAGTGCGCAGGTAGCCGCGGTAGTGCGTGAACCAGCAGATGGCCGCCGTGTAGAGAACCTCGGTGGCGAGCACCATCGCGAAATCGGTGGGGGTGCCGCTGCTCTGCATCTGAAGCGGGTCCGTGTTCGCGAATATACCCATCGCCATCGTTGTTATATTATTCATCACATGCATCCCGATAGCTGCCTCTAAGCCGCCCGTGTACCAGCAGAGGAACCCCGCGAGTACCGCCATAACCACTATTGAGGCTTGCCCCCACGGGTCGTAGTCGTGGGCAAGCATGAAGAGGGGGGCTGGGAGCAGGATCGCCCACGCCGGGTTCTTGAGCCACCGGCCGATGGTCTGCATCAGGTAGCCGCGGAATATCAGTTCCTCCGCGTAGCACTGCAATGGCACCAGAACAAGAAGCATCACCATGTTCAGCCAGAAGGCAATCTCGTGCGGTTGCTTGTGGTGGAAACCGATGGATGAGAAGCCGTCCAGCATCAGCGTCAGCAGGGAAAGCAGCCCATAACAGAAGGCACCAACCACCAGCGCCGTCAGCAGAAGCGACCAGCGGACCCGGCGCTGCACCGAGTGCACCAGGCCCCATGGACGGGGACCGAAAATCAGGCGTGCAACACGTATGGCGGGGAACATGAGAGCAACTGTACCGAATATGAAGAACATAGCCAGCGGATCATCCAGTACTTTGTCCCTTATGTAGGTTCCAAAGTCGGTTGTTTTATCCGCACGGATGATCAGTGAGATGCTCGTCATCACGGTAAACAGGGTAATCAGACCCACATAGATTGCCAGACCCACCAGGCCCTCCAGCAGGGGCGTGAACCAGCGGGAACGGCCGTCGGCAAAGGCCAACCGGTGGTACGGCAGGGTACGCTCAACAGAGGCCGACATATCGGAGGTGAGGCTGGGGTCGAGGTTATATACGGGCACCGCATACGAGCCGTGCGCCGGTGGGTTCTCGGGGTTCTTAGAGACCTGCTTAATAGCGTCCGTTAGCGGCGGCAGGGCAAGTAGCTGCGATACCGGCCGCGGATCATCCCCGGGGCTGACGGGGGCCGCCTGGACGGGTCCCTGCTCACTACCCGAACCTGAGGCGGTGCTCTCGGCGCTTTGAGCAGCGGTATTGGAGCTGCTCCAGGGCACATCAGTAACCCCTGAGGTGGTCTCAGGGGCTGGGGAAGTAGCGGATGATTTAGGTGATTTTTGCCTCGTATCCTGCGGCCTCTGTTGGTTTGTGCCTGCGTGGTGGTTGTGCTCGGGGTGCCGTTTGGGCTCCGACGAATTAGTGCTCATAATCTATGCCGCTCCTGCAACTTTTCGATGCTCACGCAACGTTGCGCCGTGGGGTTGTCTAAGTGACTGTTACAGGGTATTTTAGCGGTAAATATGACATAATTCTATGGTTACCGTATTTCTCTTGTTTAGATTGTGCGCGCCATCGCTTCCGGGTATGGGGGTGGCGCGGGCAGAAGGAAGGCTTCTCATGGCACTGATTTTTAATCCGCCGCCGAATTGGCCCAAACCCCCCAAAGGCTGGAAACCCACCCCCACTTGGCGCCCCGACCCCGCGTGGGGCCCGGTCCCGGCCGGGTGGCAGCTGTGGATTGAGGAGCCCACCGATTCCGCCGATTTCAACGACGAAGGCACGGCGTATGAGGAGCCCATGGATGAGCTTCCGGCACACGTTGGCGACGACTACACTCTAGCGGGTGACGACTCGGTTATTGCCCCCACCCCACAGGAACACGCGCAGCATAGTCCCGCAGCCCCCGCCACCGGTAGTTTTCCTATACAGGAGCAGGCGGGCACAGAGCGAACCGTCGATACCGCTGTATCTCATAACACACCTGCACATTCCGCCCTCGAACACGACACGGTGACCGCGGAGAACAGTAACGGTACTGAACAGGGGCAAGAGCAGAAGCCGCGCACCACCTCTTTTGACCCGCTTAATGATGACTTCAGGATGGCGCAGGCCACCTCGCACCCCTCCCGTGCGGCTCATGCCGCACACTACGAGGCTGAGCGTGCCCGCCTGCAGCCAAACGGCCCGGCAAACACCACCGAGCCGCAGCCTGGCGGACACCCGCAGGTAGTGGAAGGGCAGTCAAACGGTTTTAACGGTGGGCAGGCTGTGGCGGGTATGCCCGAGAACATGCCCCAGCCGACTTCCCGCCGGGCCGCCCGCGAGCAGTTCATGGCTCAGCAGGCGGCGCAGGAGGCCGCCGAGCGTGAAGCTGCCGAGCGCGCAGCCGCCCAGCAGGCTGAGCAGAACACAGCTGACACCAAAGACGAGCAGGCTAGCGCCGCTTCGGCAGCGCACACCCAGCCAGCTAGTGAGTCCACGAGCGGGCCGCAGGTGGCCGAGATCGCCGAGGACACGCCCCGGCACGCCCAGCCTGTTAGCGGCGAGCCTACCCTGCCGGAGCCCGCAGATTTTCAGCGTGAGAGCACTGCCGACTCCCCCGCCGCAGATGAGCTGGCGGAGTCGCAGGCCACCGTCGACGTTGACGCGCACCGGGAAGCTGACACTCCCCCCAGTATCCCCGTTGGTGATGCAATAAAAAGTGAACTGCAGAAGGATGAGCCCGCTCAGGCTACTCCCGCAGCGGGTGCGGACGAGCAGGAGGGCACCCATGCCGGTTCGCCCGAGCCGGTCGCCGCTGCCCCTGCACCACTCCCCAAGACCGAGGAAAACCAAACGGATACGGTTGATTCTGGTGATTCCCGGGCTGCGCGGCGTGCTGCACGGGACGAAGAGTACGCGCAATCCTCCACCGAAAAGGGTGCCGCTGAGCAGGTTTCCGCTGAACACATTTCTTCTGAGCAAACCTCCCCCGAGCAAGACACCCCCGCCGCCGAGACCCGCACCGGTGCCACCACAGCCGAAGAGCTGGAGCAGCCCGAACCCGTGAAGAACGCTCTGCGCCGGTTCGCGCAGGTGCGTGAGGCGCAGGAGATGAGTGCATCAAACGAGGGTGCACCCGGTGAGCACATCAGTATTGAGGTGAACGAAAACCTCGACACTCAGGGGCTCATTAAGATTCAGCCGAAGAAGAAACAGACCAAAGACGAGGCGAAACCCGCACAGAACACCCAGGGTGCCGCTGAGAGTACCGCGCCGGCAGCTGAAGAAACCGACGGTGCGGCGCAGCACGCCGCAAAACACGCCGCCACGAGCCCCGCCGCCGATGAGGTTCAGAAAGAGCAGGCAGACACGGGCGAGCGGCAGCAGCGGCAGGGGCCCACCCTCAGCGGTGCGGGCGCCGACGATATTATGCCTCTGCCCACCCCGCCTGAGGGTATTGCGGTGCAGGAGCAGAAGTCGGATGCGGCAACCCGCACCTCCGCCGATGACATTATGGGCGGTGACGAGCCTCCCAAGCGCCGCCGCAGGGCAGCCGAGGCGGCTGAGGACGATAACGCCCAACCGTTCGTGTATGAGGGTGAGCGGATGCTCGGCGCGAGCGTTGAGGCACCGGACATTACCACCGCCTCGTCGGTGGATACCGCAGCAAATATTCCCGCAGACGCGGCAACTATTGCGCTTTCCCCCCTCGACGATGATGAGCCGTTCGAGCCGAAGGAAACACCCTCGGTCCAGGAAGCTGAAAGTACCGCGTCTGAGGATGAGGATGCGCTGCCTTCGCCGGTGAACTCGCCCCTGATTGAGTTCCACGACACCTCCGCCGCGGCCCAGCACACCGCCCAGGATGATGAGGCCCGCACCAAGGGTGAGGAGCCCTCCACCGAGCAGCCGTCCCAGGTAAAGCCGCGGCACGCCGCGAAAGATACCGCAGAAGAGGCTGAGGATGCGCCCCGCGAGTCCCGCCGCACTGAGGAATACAGCGCTAAAGACCACAGTGTTGAGGCACACGGCACCGAAAACACCGGCACCGAAACCGATGGTGCCCAAGAATATGGTGCCCAGGAGTATGGCGTCGAGGCTCGTGACGCTAAAGCTCATGAGGCTGGGAAACACCAGCAGGAGGCCGTGTCTCACACCCCCGAACCTGAACCAGGACCCCAGCAGGAGCCTTACGGGCTAACTGACGCTGCGCAGCAGGCATCGGGCGCGGATGAGGCCGCTAAACCGGCCTCTATTCTGCCCGCAGCGACCTTCCCCGAGGGTACCGGTGCGGCACAGTCGCATGTGGCAGCTAGCGAAACCGGCAAGCAGTCATACACGGCGGACCCTTCGGGGTACGGGCTCTCAGAAGAGCCCACCGACCAGCCCGCGGCACCGGCTGCTGCACCCGCAGCATCCGCTGGGGCAGGTTCCGATCAGGCCCCTGATGCCGCAGCACCGGCTGTTCCTCCGATCCTGCCGGAGCCGATTAACCCCGAGCTGGCGGATCACACCTCGCAGATTCCGCTGCCGAACCAGCAGAGTGCCGCTCCCGTGAATTCCGCGAACCAGGGCGGCGCACCAGCGCAGGGCGCCTCGTACGGCACCGACCCCGGCACGGTGCAGTCACCCGGCTACGGGCAGGATGGTGCGCAGAACTACGGCCAGGATTACGGTGTCTCCGGCTACGGTCAGGACGCCGCCCAGGGGTACGGGCAGGATACGGCAGGCCCCGGCTACGGGTATGACCCGCAAAGCCAGCCCGGCGCCCAGCCGGAGAACCCGCAGGCGGGGCAGGCCCAGGCAGGCCAGCAGCCCCCAGCCGATCAGTCCCAGCCGAGCCAGACGCAAGGTACCGGACTGACAGCCCGCGACGTGCAGGCCACCCCGGCTGACGGTACGCAGGGCAACGCCAGCGGCCCGGTCGCGAACGCGCCAGCACCCGGCACCGTGACCCCCGCATCGTTCGCGGCTGAGAACGCCCGAAACACCCAGAATAACGCGCAGTTTAACCCCGCAAATGCTGCCGCACCTGCGGCGGCTGCGGCTGGTGGCGCGGCAGCCAAGAAAGCCTCCGGAGGGGCAGCCGGGGCCGTGAATACGCTGCGTGAAAAACTCACCGCAAATAACGGGAACCAGAACTTCTTCTCCACCCCGCTGGGTTTGGCGAGTATCGCGGGCGTTATTCTGCTGGTGGTGCTGCTGATCCTGGCGCTGGTGCTGTTCATACCGCGCGGTAGCGACAATACGAACAACGCGGAGCCTGCCGCAAGCAGTTCCAGCAGCTCCTCGTCCGCGAGCAGCAGCTCATCCTCCGATTCGGATGACCCCACCGAGCTGAAGAAGCCCTCGGGCGACTTTAAGGAGTACACGGGTGAGGGTAAGAAGACCATCGACATCGAAAAGCCCAACGGCAACGACTCGAAGGCGCTGGTCTACTACGAGTTCACTCCCGCGTCCGTGCCCGCAAACGAGAATAACCGGGGTGTGCTGAACGTGGCGGGTAAAACCGACAAAGACCAGTCCAGCGGTTTTGAGGTGCGTGATTCCGGCAGCGTGAGCTCCACGATCACCGGCTCCGCCTGGATGGACACCACCAGCAAAACCACCCGCAAGCTGCAGATTGAGGGCGAAGGCAAGTGGACGGTGCGCGTGTACGATGCCTCCTCCGCACCGAAATACGGTAAAGGTGAGAGCATTGAGGGCCGGGCACGTAACTACGCCTTCACCTACACCGGCGGCACCAGCTCGTTTGAGGTGAACAGCGAAAGCACCGACAATAACGGCTACTACCACTTCAGGCTGGATGCGGTCGGTAAAGGCTCGGTGATTGGCACCAGCATGGCTTCGTCGAAGAGCACCACCGAGTGGGAAGACAGCAGCAGCGAAGTGTACATGTTCGTTGAGGCACCCTACGCCCGGTGGCGCATGAACACCAAGTAGCCCGCACCCGGTCGCCTCACCGGAAGGTGCCCTGATTGCTAAGGCCCGTCGTGATGCACGACGGGCCTTAGCTGTGCCCTCTTGGGCGCGGGCGTGTGGAGGGCTACGGTGCGGGGCGTTTGGGTGCACGGAACCGGCCCGAGTCCACCCGCGCATCAATTGCTGCCCGGTGCGCCCAGTAGGTGAGGAACACCAACGCCACCACCAGGTACATGGCGGCGTATGGGGCTGAACCGGCCACAAGCCCGGCGCCGCCCTGCGGCAGGTAGATCATCTCGTGCGAAGAGTACTTCGGGGAGAACAGCACCGCCAGCCAGAACGGGGAAATATACATGCCCACCAGTGCGATCACGCTCGCGAACACACTCAGCACGTACACTACCGGGCGTGCCGCAGGCATAATAAGCGGGAAAATCTCCAGGCACAACGCAACCAGCAGAACCGGGTACCAGGTGTTGTGGTGCGACCAGCTAATCGGGGAGATCTGGAGCATTAAAAACGCGTTCAACGCCACCTGGGAAAACACCATGTTCGCGCGGATGAACAGGCGCATCAGGGCGGCGGTGGCCACCAGCAGGAATAGGGACAGCGCTACCACCAGCACCGTGGCGATAGGCTCAGGCACACCCTGGTGCGCGAAGATACCGGTCAGAGACACGTTATCGTAGAACGCGGTCACCCCAATGCGGGAGGTGTTACGCACCGCCACACCCCAGTAGTAGGCGGCCTCACCCGGCACCGCCAAAAAACCGAGGGCGATGGTGCCCACGAAGCCGCCCGCCACGGAGGCAACACCGCGCCAGTCTTTGCGCATCAGCAGGATAAGCCCGAACGCGAGCGGGGTGAGCTTAATACCGCCAGCGATACCGATCAGCACCCCGCGGGGGACGCGCGTAGCCGGGCGCAGGAAGTCAGCCAGCACCAGCAGCAGGATGACCGCGTTAATCTGCCCAAAGTGGGTGGTTAGCCGCCACGGTCCGCTCGCCCAGATCAGCAGCGCCAGCGTTGAGGCGCACCCGGCGGTTCCCAGGTGTTCGTACAGGGGGATGCGCACCCCGCGCCCGCTCACGTACCTGGTGATGACCCACCCCAGCCACCAGGCGATACCGGCGGTGATGAGCATCATCAGGGCCATCCCGACTTCTTTGGGCATGAGCGTGAACGGTATAAAGAGCAGCGCGGCGAACGGCGGGTAGGTGAACGGGTAGTTGTCGAGGCTCACCTCGTACAGCCCGGGCCCGCCGGGCCCATCAGCGATAGTTTCGGCCCCTAGACGGTAAATGTACAGGTCGTTGCCGCCGTCGTTAATGACGTACTGCACCATGTAGATGACCGTGAGCACGAACAGGGCATGCGGAATAAGCGCTGCGGGGTGTTTTTTCAACGGCTACCCCTTTTTGGCCTCGGGTGCCGCACCGGGGGGCGGGGCGATAAACAGGTCGTCTTCTTCTGCGGTGCGCACGGCGGGTGTTAGGGCCGCCACCGCCCAGGTGATCATGACCAGGTACAGGCACAGGATCGGCACGGTGGAGAACAGCAGGGCGTGCTGGTAGATATTGTCAAGGTCGCTGAAGCTGCCCCACAGGGAGGCGCCCAGCCACATGGGCGAAATGTACAGGCCGATGAGGGCCACCCAGGTGAGGATGCGCGCCGCCCGGTTGGCCCAGGCGGGCAGGTGCGCGTAGAACCGGGGGAACGCATCAACGATGAGCGCCATGAGGATCAGGGGGAACATGACGTTGTGGTGCGACCAGCTGATGGGTGAGATGCTGACCATCAGGAACCCGCCGACCGCCACCTGTGAGAGTACAAGTTTACGGCGGTTCAGCTGGTGCAGCAGCGTGGCGAAGAGGACGATGGTGGCGAGCACCAGCCCGTAGTATGCGGGTTTCAGCAGCGGGTCACGCAGCCCCAGGTGCATGAGCCAGCCCTGGATGGAGATATTGTCGAGGAAGTTAATGTTGCCCACGCGGGAGGGGTCCGAGACGGCGCTTGTCCAGAAGGTGAGAGCCTCATGGGGCAGGAAGATGAACCCGATAATGACGGTCGCCGCGAAGGAGGCGCCGAGGGTGAAAATACCGCGCCAGTCTTTGCGCATCAGCAGGATAAGCCCGAACGCGAGCGGGGTGAGCTTAATACCGCCAGCAATACCGATCAGCGCCCCGCGGGGGATGCGCTTGGCTGGGCGCAGGAAGTCAGCCAGCACCAGGATGAGGATAATGGGGTTCACCTGCACCAGCGCAAGCCCGCGCCGCCACGGCCCGGAGAGGATGATGATGAAGGTGAGCACGGCAATAGTACCGTATCTGCCGAGCTTGTCCTGGAAGGGGATGTGGTAGCCGCGGCTGGTGGCGTAGTCGTAGATGAGGGTGGCCATCCACCAGGCCACACCAATGCTGATGGTGTACATGATGCCCACGCCCACCCCGAACGGCAGGAACGCGAACGGCACAAAGAGCAGCGCCGCGAACGGCGGGTAGGTGAAGGGCAGTTTAAGCGCACCGTAGTCGAGCAGGTCACGGGCGTAGAGGTCTTTGTGCATGCCTTCGTTGTCGAAGATGGTCATGGCCCCGAGCCGGTAGACGTTAAAGTCCAGGCCGCCGGTGAATTCGATGTAAATGAGCCAGCCGACGACGGTCAGGGCGAGTGCCGCGAGCGCTATTTTGCCTGCCACGGTGGTGTTTGGCGTGGGGTTTTGCACGGGTGGCGCTGTGGTCATGGTGGGTCTTTCTGCTCGGGGGTGTTTCGCGTGGTGTCGGTTGTGGCCCGCCGGGCGCGGCGGTTGTGGCTGGTTTTCTGTTGCCTGTTTGTCCCAGTCTATCGTGTGGGCGTGTGGGTGTGGGTGTTCCCCGGTGGTGCGGGGGTCTTGTGGTGGGGCTCTGCCCTGCTGCTGGGCGGGGTGCGGCTGGTTGCGGCGAGGGTGTGTGCAGCGGCGGGGCGGCAGGGGCCTGTTAGTCCGTGTCTGTGGTGGGCTTGTCTGATTTTTTTGTGGTGGCTATGAGGCGGTTGCCGCGGCGTACGGGTGCTTTGCGGTTGAGTCCGGCGCGCATCCCGGCGCGGGTGGTTTTTTGGGAAGCGGCAGGTTTTGCCGCAGCGGGTTTTGCGGTGTTGGGGTCGTCGTGGCCGCCCGCTGCGGTGTTGTCCGTGTCTTCCTCGGTGGGGCGGGTCGCCGCGCTGTCGCTGTCTAGTGCGGTTTCGTCCGGGTCGTGCTCGCCCGCACTGTCGTGTTCTTGTTCCGCTGCGGGACTGTCGGTTTCGGGGGTGTCGTCGCCGTCGGCAGAAGCCTTGGCGCGTTTGGGGGTATCGGCGATGCGCGCAGCCACCTCAAGCGCGAGCGCGGCCAGGGCCACATAGTACACGATGATGGAGGGGTATAGTGCGGCGATTTTCTGGCTTGACCCGACGAAGGTGAGTGCCGAAATGACCAGCTCGATCGCCATCACCAGCGTGAGTTTCGCTGATCCTCCGGGGTTTTTGAGCATCAGGTACAGCGCCATGAGGGTGAAGAGGACGGGGAAGAAAATCTGCCCTGCCACCGCCATGGCGTCTTGGTCGTAGGAGTAGATTGTGATCGCCTGCATGATGGCTGCGAGTGCGGCAAAGGGGGCGAGGGACAGGTACTTCATAGGGGCTATTCTACCGTTCCTCTACGTCATGTAGCACAGGTCACCGACACTAAAATTCGTATAGGTGGCGCAATATAATGGGGGTAATTGGACACAGCGAATGAAAGAGCGGTAGCGTGAGCGAGAAACTCAACGGGCCTTCCGCCGACGAGCCTGAACGCGGCGGTGCACAGGGTAAGAACACCCACTATGACGATTCCCAGCGTGCGGGGTCTGCGGGCGCTGGCGCTGCTGGTGCGGACGGCCGGGGCGCGGCCGGGTCCAAGCCGGGGTCTGCGCCTTTGGGTTCTTCCGGCAGCAGCGGGCTGCAGATCGGCGCCCGCCCGGAGGGCACCCCTGGTGCGAATCTGACGACTGAGGAGATCGCGCGGCGCGCATCGGGGCGCGGCACGTGGCACCGGCGTGCTTCTAAACCTGTGTCGTACTGGATGTTCGGGATTATTGCCGCCCTGCTGGCGCACCGGTTTATTCCTAATGGCGGCTGGCTGATCGTGCACATGGTCACCCTGGGTTTGATTACGAACTCTATCCTGATTTGGAGTCAGCATTTCACTGAGGCGCTGATGAAAATCAAAATCCCGGATGAGGCGCGCGGGGTTCAGATCACGCGTATTTTCACGCTTAACGCCGGCATCGTGGTGCTCATGCTGGGCATGGTGTTTCAGGAGCAGCTGCCGACGCTGTACATACTCACGCTGGCCGGGGCGAGCGTGGTGGGGGCGATGGTCGCCTGGCACGGTGTTGCACTGCTGAAGCAGGTGAAGCAGGCGCTGCCGTCCCGGTTTGGTGCAACTATCCGCTTCTATATTGCGGCCGCGTTCATGCTGCCGTTCGGCGCGGCCTTGGGGGCGATGACTGCGTTCCCGGGCCTTGAGAAAACTCTTCACGCCCAGTTTTTGCTCGCTCACGAGGCGGTGAACGTGCTCGGGTTTGTGGGTGTGACCGTGGTCGGCACTCTCATTACGTTCTGGCCGACGATGCTGCGCACCAAAATGGTGGAGAACGCCCTGGGTATTAGTGTGCGGGCGCTGCAGCTAATGATCGCGGGCGTGCTGGTGACGGCGCTCAGCGCAATTTTTGGGGGCGTACCGGGGGCGCGGTTTGCCGCCGGGGCGGGCCTGCTCGTCTACTGTGCGGGTCTGCTGATGGTGGCGGTGGTTATGGTGCGCACTATGCGCACGAAACGGCCCAGCGAGTTCCCTCCCATGTCGGTGGGGGCGGGGTTCATCTGGCTGGTACTGGGGGTGCTCGCCACCGCGTTCATGGTGCTCAGCACCCCGTTCGCTGAGCTTGATATGCGCGCCGTCACCCCCGTGTTTGTGGCGGGGTTCCTGCTGCAGGTGCTGCTTGGGGCCATGAGCTACCTGCTGCCGCAGCGTATGGGCGGCGGCCCGGCGGTGGTGCGCGCCTCCAATAAGGAGTTCAGCCGGTTCGCTGCCGCGCGCGTGACAGTGGTTAACCTGAGCCTGATTGTTTTTATGCTTCCGACTACGCTCACCGGTTCGTGGGTGAAGGTTACGGTCTCGGCGATGGGGGCGCTGGGGTTGGCGTCGTTCCTGCCGTGTATGGTGCGCGGGGTGAAGGCGTCGGTGAATACCCGCAAGGAGATGATGGCTGCACGCGCCCGCGGTGAGAAGCCCTCTTTCGACGGGTCTGGGATTCAGCCTGAGCCGGTGAACCACACCCGGCATTCCCTGTTCGGGGTGTTGGCGGTGGTGCTGGCGCTGACCCTGGGTATTGCGGTGGATCCGAGCTCGGTGGGCTTTAACCTTATGGGCGGCTCAACCGCGACCGGCACAGGGCAGACCACCACGGTGAAGGTGAAGGCCACCTCAAACTACCGTTTCACCCCGGACACTGCGCAGGTGCCGGTGGGTAACCGCCTGGTGGTTGAGGTGACGAACGAGGATCAGGGCATGACCCACGATTTGACGTTCAATAACGGCGCTAAGACCGGCACGATTAACCCGGGTGAGACGAAAAGCGTGGATGTTGGTGTGATTACCGCCGACTCTGAGGGCTGGTGCTCTGTTGCCGGGCACCGCCAGCAGGGCATGCTGTTCCATGTGAAAGCCACCGGCTCTAACCTGCAGGCGAACGGGCACCACGGGGGCGGCGCCTCCGGCGGTGGCGCGGGGTCGAACGGTTCGGGGTCGAATGTGATGACGGCCCAGAACGGGAACGTTGATCTGCACGCATCCCCCGGGGAGGGCTATGAGCGGCGTGACCCGGTGCTGCAGCCCGTACCTGCGGGTGAGAAGCGTGACGGGAAGACCGTGCACAAAATAACCATGGACGTGCAGGAGCTTAACCGCGAAGTCGCCCCCGGGGTGGACGTGAAGGCGTGGACGTTCAACGGCTCGTATATGGGCCCGATTCTGCACGGCAAACTGGGTGACGTTTTTGAGATTACCCTTGAAAATAACGGGTCGATGGGGCATTCGCTTGATTTCCACGCGGGCATGGTCTCCCCCGATAATACGATGAAAACCATCGCCCCGGGTGAGAAACTGGTGTACCGTTTTGAGGCGACCGGCACCGGCATCTGGCTGTACCACTGCTCGACTACGCCCATGAGCCTGCACATGGCCTCGGGCATGTACGGGGCGGTGGTGATCGACCCGCAGGATATGGACCCGGTGGACCACGAGTATGTGCTGGTGCAGAACGAGACGTACCTGAGCGACACGGGCCAGACTGCGGAGAACGGCAATAAGCTCACTGAGGTTTCGTCCGAGGGTATCGCGGCGGGCACCCCCACGTTCACCATGTTTAACGGGCACGCCACCCAGTACATCAACCAGCCGTTGGAGGCAAAGAAGGGTGAGCGGGTGCGTATCTGGCTGATGGCGGCGGGGCCGTCAAAGGGCATGAGCTTCCACGTGGTCGGTTCGCAGTTCGACACGGTGTATAAAGAGGGCGGCTACCTGCTGCGGCGCGGTAAAGACCCGTACGGGGTTACCGGCGGGCATTCGCAGGCGCTCGATCTTGACTCGGCGCAGGGCGGGTTCGTTGAGATGCAGTTCCGCGAACCCGGCACCTACACGTTCGTGAATCACCGGTTCGCCGAGATGGAACGCGGGGCGATGGGCAAGATTAAGGTGACAGACAAGTAACCTCTCCCCCCTGCCGCCCCCTAGCTGGGGGTGGCAGGGCGCCCCCGTTCATACGTGACTTCTACGTGAGGACGAAGTTTTTAGCCCACGTGAAATCTCCCGAGGCGCTCTGCCTACTGCGAAACTCCGGCCCGAACTCAGGACCACCAGCAGGACAATACTCTTTCCCGTACCCACCATGAGCTAACCCCGAAACCACAGGCACCTCTAAAAGACGCTGCACCCAATACTTATCCTGCATAAACCGCACCAAAACCTGAGCATCCTCACTATTATTCGGGTCAGCCCAATACCCATAATCCAGCCGGAACGCCACCTGAGAACCCACGTACCGGCACGGTTCTACATGCGGTTTAAACCGGTGCACTATCCCTGTGGTGTCGGTGAGTTCGAAGAGCCCGTTTTCATCTCCTAATAGGGTGAAATAAATAGAGTCAATCTGCCAGTAGTGCAGTGTAAGTTTCCGTCCTCGGTTCGTGACCCGGATGAGTTTTTCGGGCAGGATTTCCCGGTACGAGACCCTACACACCCACAAACCCCACAC
>ERZ773197.1768-NODE-1768-length-14384-cov-9.307139_pt1 | contig 14384 bp, 7 predicted proteins | sample MGYA00580999_ERZ773197 | MGnify/ENA primary metagenome ERZ773197 (study PRJEB29015, sample SAMEA2738166) | human oral metagenome | biome: human oral; feature: human-associated habitat; material: saliva | place: China | collected 2185 ...
CGCCGTGCGCTCGCGGAAGCAGAGGGCAAGACGGTCGGCCTGCTCGTCTCGGACGAGACGGCGGCGGCGCTCGCGGGCGAGGTCGAGGAGAGCCGGATCGTGCGTCTCGGGGCGCGCGGCGACCAGCGGAGGATCGCCGCGCGCCTCTACGAAGCGCTGCGCTCCTTCGATGGAAAGAGCGTCGACTGCATCTTCGGCGAGGCTCTGGACGAAGCCGGTCTCGGGCTTGCCATCATGAACCGTCTGAAGAAGGCCGCGGGGTATCGGATCCGCCGCTTCTGAGGGCGATGCCTGATGGCGGCGGCAGAGAAGAGGTGCATGACTGACGGCAGGGCATCGCGAAAGTTTATGGGCAAGGTAGCTTTTCTAGTGGAAAAGTAGTATAATGGAACTGGAAAAGAATACCTTTTTTCGAGAGACGTGGACTTTCGGGCGAGGTATTCAGCCGAAGGAAGGGGAGGGGTCTGCTTTGCTGCCGAGTGATATGGGGATGAGAGTTGCACTGCTTTATCGGTACAGTCAGAGCTATCTGAACGAAGAATTGAAAAAGTATGGTCTGGGCAATGGCCAGTATGTGTTCCTGCTGCATCTTTTGGAGCATGAGGGCATCAATCAGGAAAAATTGGCGCATATGGTGAAGATCGACAAGACGACGGCGGCGCGCGCCGTGGCGAAGCTCGTCGAGGCGGGCTATGTGAGGCGCCGGATCAGCGAAAAGGATCGCCGTGCCTATGTGCTGTCGGCGACGGACAAGGCGAAGGAAATCAAGAAAGAGATCAAGCGAGCGATGAACGACTGGCGAAAGATCATGCTGCAGGGCTTTCCCCCCGAAGACTGTCAGCGACTGGACGAGCTTTTGGAGAAGGCTCTCCGAAACGTCACCGCTGGGGAAGTATAGCGGCGTCCGACGCTTTCGAGGAGAAGGAAGCCGGCTCATGGAATAGAGAAGCCCCGAGGAGTGCGGTTCCCCGGGGCTTTTTTTGCGTCAGCGACGTCGGGGTGGGGGCGGCGCGAAAGAGCGTATCCACGTAAGCCACGTCGAAGCGCTCCTCGTAGACGAGCGCGGCCGCCCGCCCTTCGCGCGGCGAAAGACGGGTGACGAGGAGACAGAGGAGGAAAGAGCTCCTCGTGCAGGCGCAAGCGCAGCGGGCGTTTGTGTACAAGCGGGGCGATCTATGCTATACTTATAATTAAAAATTCTGAAGATTAGAAGGTTTCGGGGTGAAGAGATGAAGAAAAGCATGGATGTGAAGACGATGTACGCGCTGCTGGATGATGCCGAGAGGCAGCTGGAAAGCGTCGGGAGCGAGCTGCGCCGCCTGCTCGAAGATGTCGAGCGGAAAGTCCTGCCGGAGGAGGCGGCGGTGGAGGCGCTCAAGGAGAGCCTGGGGGAAGTGGCGGGGACGCGCCGCGCCCTGAGAGAAAAGAGCGCAGCGCTGGATGACGTGTCCGAGTCCGACACGATCGCTGACTGGCGGCAGCGGCTTGCCGCCTATGAGGAAAGATGCGCGAACGCGGCCGGGCGCGAGGCGCTCGCGCTGCTGCAGCGCCTGTACTCGGAGGATGAAGAGTGCCAAGCTGCCATCGAGAGCTTTCGGGCTAGCGTCCCCTCTTGGGAGGCGGCTGTCCTCGACAAGAAGAAGCCGGAGTTGCTGCAGAGCATCAAGGTGCTCATGGAAGCCTTCCGCGAAGAAAAGCCGATGCAGCCGCTGCGCAAGACGACGAGCTATACGATGAAGCTCAAGGGTCTCCCGGAGATCCTGATTTCCGCTGCGACGCTGGACGATCCGCCGCTCCTCCTGCATGAGCAGGAAGATGCTGCAGCAGATCAAGCGCTGGAAGCGAAAGGAAAGGGCGGCTCGGCGCTCTCTCCCGCTGCTTCGGCGGACGATGGAGCCCAGGCGCGGGAGGCTGCGCCGAGCGCCGACGCGGGCGCTTCGATGGAAGAAGAGGAGGTCGCGCTCGTTCCTGCGCCCTGCTTTGCGCGGATCCGGGAAAAATGTATGCAGGAGCATCCCCTGCTGGACATCGAGGATCATTGCCCGGAAAGAAAGCCTACGGCGAAAAACATCAAGAACTATCTGAAGCAGGGGGGCGGCGTGATCGGCAGTCTGCGCCGCTTCTCGCTGATCGTAGGCATGAGAGGGATGTTCACTGCGCCTTGGGTGCAGGAGGAGAGCGGGGAAGAGGCAGGCGTCGTGGAGTCGGTGCTCGCCGACATGGTGCAGCGCGGTTTTCTGCGTCTGCTTCATTTTCGCGATCTTCCCCCGCTGTATGGGGCGCCTGGAAGCCTTTATCCGGAATTGTGCACGAAGGACGCCTTGCGGATCTTGCGTTGGGAAGGTAGGCCGCCGCAGCCTCTGGACGAATCTTCGGAGCTTTTGCCGCTGCATGCGGTGCAGGAGCTGCTCTCTGAGAAGGCTCGCCTCCATGCAGGCTGCGCAAAGATGCCGCGGCACGGGGGAGAGGTTTCCAGCCATGTCGATCCGGCAGCCTCTTTTCTGACGGTTCGCGGCATACACAAGGAGAAGCGGTATGTCTTCGCAGGAGGGTCTCCGTCCGTCAAGTGGATGAAGCGCCTGCGCAGCGAATGCAGCAAAGCGTCTGCGAAGGAGCTTTACTTGCTCGGCTGCGATGACTTGCATATCGAGGAGATGCGCGAATTTCTTGAAGCGCATGGCGTGCCTGCAGCGAGGATGGCAGGCACGTATGTATGGGAAAGGGATGCGTGGACGGAGCCTTCTGCAGAGGAGGCGGCGGATCGCGCAGCAGGTGCGGCAGATGCGGAATCTGTCGCTGCGCCGGAAGGAGAGCCAGCAGGCGAGCCGCAGGAGACGGAAAGCGCATCAAATGAGCCGAAGACGAGGGCAAAGACGGCTGAAGTTGAAGACGGACGGGCGACGCAGGAGGCAGAAGCTGAAGCGGCGAACGTGGCTGAAGACGCGCTCGATGGCTCTTCGGAAGACGCGGCGATGGTTGCTTCCGAAGAGCCCGCCACCGAGGAGACGCCGTCCGCTGCTGCGGCATTGCCCGCCGAGGAAGCGCCTGCCCGCGCGAGCAAGGCGGCAGGCGAGGCGGAACATGGCGGGGAGCGGAACCTTTCGCGCCGGTCTGGCGCTTTTTCCGCCGAAGGCGGCGCGATGACGGGCGCTCTCCTGCAGGAGGCTGATGTCAAGGAAAACGTCCATGTGATGCTGGAAGCGGGCGACTTCGCCAGCGCTTCGGCGTATCTTCATGCGGCGGCATATTTTTCGCCCCGCGCGTGGAAGCAGATGAACCAAGAGCTCGCCTATGCGCTTTTCGCGCCGCTGCAGAAATGCCGCTACTCATCGAACGCGCTCATGGACATCTATTTCATGCAGAGCATGGGCGAGCCGCACGAAGGTCTGGCCGTTTCCGCCATGCTTTGGAATTTCTATCTCGACCACACGCCCTACGACTATGGCATGCAAAGCCTGTTGGACATGGCGAAGAGTCTCGAACTGTTCAAGGAGGCTCCGGGCTTCAGCGATGCGCTTTACACCTTGATGCAGTTCAAGAAGGAGGAACAAAGCGGCGCCGACAAGTATGCGGACTATCGCCTCAAGGACAAGAGCCGCATGGAGGAGAAACTGCAGAGACTGCAGGCGAAGGCTCGTGAGTACGAGGACACCTTCATCCATGGGCATATCACGGAAAATGGCAGCAACCGGCGCTTCATCGAGACGCAGAAAATGATCTTTGATGCGAGAGGAGAGCTTGCCAACGTCTTGCATTTCGTTGGTGAAGGGGATCGGGCGGCTTTCGAGATCGTCCGTGAATACGTCGTGGCGACGTTCCTCGAAGGCGAGGTGGGCGCCGCCGGAGGATTCGAGGAGCAGAACATCAGCGCGCTCAAGATCGACCGCCTGATCGACGAGTGCTGGCACAGGGCGGGCAACCTCGTCCTCATCCGAAGGCTGACGTCGAGGCTCGTCGGTGCTTTCCGCAGCTCGCTGCAGAAGCGCCTGGAGAAGATCGCCGTCCTCTTGACACAGTGGCTGAAATGCTGTGATGCGCTCGGTGTGGACGATGCGGATCGCAGCCTGCTCGCCTACAGCATGATGCGTACCCGGCTGATCGAGCAGCTGGAAAGAGCGCGCGAATCTGTCGGCGGCACGGCGCTCCCCGCCTGGGAGCAGCAGGTGCTTTCCCATACGATCGACGAGATCGTGCGCCGTCTGCGCGGCGACTACGACGAGAAGGAGCAGCGCTACTTCTACGTCAGCTTCCTGCAGACGCCGCATGTGCTCCTCGACGACGACTTTTTGCCGCGCATCGAGCAGCCCGTCGGCGATCTCGAAAGCTTCTTCCCCGTGCGCCGCATCGAGCAGCACTTCGCTGCCGAAAAGCGCTCTTTCGCTGCACGGCTGCGGGAAATCCTCGATGGAGGCGACGATCTCGGCTCGGCGCGGCTCATCATTGACTACCTGAAAGACATCAAAGAGCCGCTGACGCCCGAGCTGCAGGATATGGTCGAGCATCTGGCGTCGGACAGCGTCGCCGCTCATGCCGAGATCGTGAAGAAGGATTTCGTCGAGAGCCTTGAGCTGGCGCAAAGCTATGGGCAGATCGAATCGGCGGCGGAAGATCGCAAGGAGAAGATCCTGGAGACGGTGGAAGCGTGGTTCGTGCGCTGCCGGGAAAGCGGCGACTATGGCTTCTTCGCCGCCATCGTCGAGGCCTTCAAGAAAAAGATCGAAGTCGATGCGGAGCATCGCGGCAAGGCTCTTTCCAAAGAGCTGGACGAGCTGCAGACGAATCTGCCGCTCGCCCTTGACGAAGAGGAGGGCGAGCGCCGCGAGGCGAAGATCTTGAAGATCCGAGGCATGATCGACAGCAAGAACTACACGGTCGCCGAGGACATGCTGCACCGCTTCGGCGAGGATGCGGACGACTCGCCGCTCGAATCCCTGCAGACCGACGAGCTGCAGGACTTCCTGCGCTTCTACGATATCGTATACAAAAAGGTGTATGATTCGAGCCGCGCCTTGCCCGCCCTCATGCATCTGCGGGGGCACAACAAGGCGACGCGCGGCGGCGAGTCGCTTCTTGACGCATGGCCGAAAGGCAAGACTCGTTTCGACCGCAGCGGAGCGATCCGGCAGCTTTTGCGCGGGCTTGGCTTCTCCGTCTCCTCCGTTGCCTCTCGCCCGCTCATCGGCACGACGGAAAACTACGAGGCGCTTCTCGAAGAAGCTGCGGGGGGGCGGCGCAACTACGCGCATCCCTTCGCCGCCTTCGGCTCGAAAGCGACGGAGATCCCCTTCCGCGTCATCTGCCTCTATGGGAAGTTCGATGCCGACGCCCTGATCGCCCGCTTCAAAGAGATCGGCACGTCGCGGCACACGCTCGTGCTCCTCGACTATGCGCTGCAGAAGAATCAGCGCAATCGTTTGGCGCGAAAGACGAAGATCGAGATCCCCGAATGCTGCTTCGCGGTCATCGACCGCGTGGTGATCGGCTATCTTGCGGAGCATTATGCGGAAACGAAGATCAACCGCATGATGCTCTCCATCACGATGCCCTACACCTTCTACCAGCCGTACATCCCGAATGCGGCGAACGCAATGCCGCCGGAGATGTTCATGGGACGCAAGGAGGCGCTCGACAAGATCGTCAATCCGCTGGGCGAAAACATCGTCTACGGCGGCCGTCAGCTCGGCAAGTCGGCGCTCCTTCGCATGGCGGAGTATATGGTCAACCGCATGGGCGACGGCAGCTTCGCCGTGATGGTCGACATCAAGAGCTGCGGCATTGAGGAGGCGGCTCTTCGCATATCGCGCGAGTTCGTCGACCGCAAGATCCTGGCGGCGGATTGCGAGACGCAGGATTGGTCGCAGCTGGCGCGCGCCATTCGCCTGCGCCTCGATGAAACGGGGAAGCGAATCCCTTATCTGCTGCTGCTCATCGATGAGGCGGATGCCTTCATTGAAAAATGCAAGGCGATCGACTATCGTCCTTTCGAAGAGCTCAAGAACATCCAGACCATCGGGCAGGAGCGGTTCAAGTTCGTCATCGCAGGCCTGCGGAACGTCGTGCGCTTCGACAAGGAGGCGCTGAGCAAGAACAGCGTCCTCGCGCACCTGAAGTCGTACACGGTGCGCCCGTTCAGCGCCACGGAGGCGCGGGAGCTGCTTGAGGTGCCGCTCGCGTGCCTCGGCTTGCGCTTCCCCGAGGAAAACCAGGCGCTCGTCTCGATGATTCTCGCGACGACGAACTATTTCCCGGGGCTCATCCAGCTCTATTGCTACAAGCTGCTCGAAGCGATGAAGAAAGACTATGCCGGCTATGAGGAGGCGAGCACGCCGCCCTACGCGATCAACGAGAAGCACATCAAGAGAGTCTTGGCGGAAGCGGACTTCCAGCAGGACATTTACAACAAATTCGACATCACCCTGCGCGTTGACGAGGACTGCTATTACCATATTCTCGCCATATTGATGGCGGATCTCTACCATGAGGGAAAGAAGCCGGAGGGCTATCTGCCGCAGGATCTCTTCGATCACGGGAGGGTTTACAGCATCAAGAAGATAGAAGATCTTTCGCTGGAGAACGTACATGCCCTGATGGAAGAGCTTCGCGAGCTGAACATCTTCCGGCTGACGGCGGGAGGACGCTACCTTTTCGCGCGCTACAACTTCTTCCAGCTCATGGGCAGCAAGGAGCATCTGGAAGACGAGCTTCTCGCATATATGGAGGGATGACATGGAAAGAATCTGGTGGGGCAGCGTCCCCAATGCCGCCCGCTATGTGCGGGAGATCGTCACCGCCATCCATGAGGAAAGGAGCCTAGTTCTCGTGCTGCGCGAAAATGTCCCGTGGCGCGAGTTCCTGCCCGTCGTGGTCGAGGAGCGCATCGAGGACATCCCCGACCGATCGCTGAAGCGCATCGCTTGTCCCGAGGAAGACCCGGGAGACTACCTTCTGGAGCATTACTGCATGGCGGAAAAGCGCCTCACCTACCGCGCGAGCAGATCTCATGCGCAGTTCCTCGCCGAAGCGGAGGGGCTCGTGCTGCACAAGGCGATCCTGTGGATCGAGATTGCGGACGAGCGAAAGGCGCGTGCTTGGACGGAGTTCGTCCGCGCCTATCACGGCTTTGCAAGGAAGGGGGTGTCGTCGCCCTCGTTCATCCTTGTTTTCTCCGACGACTATGGCGTGGGGCGCGGCTGCAAGGGCGTCTCGTACCTCGCTTTCGCGGAAGAGGTCAACGAGTTCGATCGCTTCGCCTTCGCCACGCTGGCGGCGGCAAGCAGCATCGGCCAGCGCCGCTTCAAGCCGTATCTGGCGACGCTCGCGGCATCGGTCAGCGCCGAGGACATGGAGCTGTGCGCCGCCTGCAGTCGCCGCGGCATGGAGTTCTTGCGCAGCCCGCGCGAAACGCTGGAAAAGATTGCCGAGGAGGAACGGCGCAGCGACGCCAGCCCGTTCGCGCTCGATGACCTCTTGGAAGGCCTGGCGCGCCGGGTCTGGAAGGCGCAGGTCAAGAGCGTGTTCCCCCTCATCGAAGATCGTCGTCAAGCGTACATCGAGCAATGCTACGCGGCGCTTCGCGCCATGCATCTCGTGCCGGAAGAGGTCGAGATCGGCGTGCTCTCGCACAAGGCGGCGGTCGGAGAGCTGAGACTTCCGTCCGCCGCCGTGGAAGAGCTGCTCTTGCTCAAAGAGGCGAGGAATCATCTCGCGCATATTCGAGAAGTGCCGTTTCCGATGGTCGAAGCCATCTTGTCGAAAGGCGATTAGCTGCCAGAGGCTGCATCGTTTGGCAACGGGGCGCCGATCGGACGCAAAAAAGCGCCCTGCCTCCGCATGGGAGGCAGGGCGCTTTGCTGTTTTGGCAAGCGGTGCAGGGAGCGTCTCGAAAGACGGCGCCTGATCAGCAGCTGCCGATCTCGTCGAGAGCCTTGGCCGTGCCCGTCTTGCTGAGATTCACGGCTCTTCCTTCGCCGAGGCCTGTGAAGATCACGAGGCAGGCGTCGGACTTGGCGTGCTCCTTGATGTAAGCGTCGTCGAAGGTCATGAGACGGTCGCCCTTCTTGACTTTCTGGCCGTTTTCGACGAAGACTTCGAAGCCTTTGCCGCCGAGGGCGACGGTGTCGACGCCGATGTGCAGCAGGTACTCGGTGCCGTCGTCGGCCTTCATGCCGATGGCGTGCTTCGTGTCGAAGACGAAGACGACTTCGCCGTCCGCGGGCGCGTAGACAGTCTCTTCCGTCGGATAGACGAAGTAGCCGTCGCCCATCATCTTGCTCGCGAACGCTTCATCGGGAGCTTCCTCGATGGGATGCACTTCTCCTGCGACGGGCGCGAAGAGCGCGTGCGCGGCAGGAGAAGCGGCAGGCGCGTCCGGCGCCTTAGCCGGCGCAGCCTCTTCGCTGCTTGTCATAGGTGCGGCGGGGGAAGCGTCCGGCTCGACGTCGGGCGCGGTCTGGAGGTAGGTTTCGAGGTTCGACTTGATGACCGCGACCTGCGGACCGTAGATGACCTGCACGCCCGTGCCCTTGACGATGACGCCGACGGCGCCCGTCGCCTTCAAGAGCTTCTCGTTGACGAGCGAGGAGTCCGCGACCGAGCAGCGCAGGCGCGTCGCGCAGCAGTCGACCGAGGTGATGTTCCTCTTGCTGCCGAGGCCGCGCGCGATCGCCGCGCTCTTGGCGTCATCCGCCGACGCGCCCTGTCCGGCCGCGCCGCCCTGCTGAGCCTGGTAGTCGGCCTTCGAGTAGAGCTTCGTCTCCTCGTCGTCGTCCTCGCGGCCAGGCGTCTTGAAGTCGAAGCGGCGGATCATCCACGAGAAGATGAAGTAGTAGAGGAAGAAGTAGACGACGCCGACGGGGATGATGTACATCCAGCTCGTTTTCGCCTCGCCTTGCAGAATGCCGAAGATGAAGAGATCCAGAAGGCCGCCCGAGAAGGTCAGGCCGACGGCGATGTTGAGCATGTGCGCGATCATGTAGGCGGCGCCCGCGAGCACGACCTGCACGGCGAAGAGCGCAGGCGCGACGAAGAGGAAGGAGAACTCGATCGGCTCCGTGATGCCCGTGAGCATTGAGGTCAGAGCCGCCGAGAGCAAGAGGCCGCCCGCGACCTTCTTCTTCTCGGGACGCGCACAGCGGTACATGGCGAGCGCCGCGCCCGGCAGGCCGAAGATCATGAAGATGAACTCGCCCGAGAAGTAGCGCGTCGCGTCCGAGCTGAAGTGCGCGACGTTGGGCGAGGCGAGCTGGGCGAAGAAGATGTTCTGGCCGCCCTGGATGAGCTGGCCGTCGATCATCATCGAGCCGCCGACGCCCGTCTGCCAGAACGGCAAGTAGAAGACGTGGTGCAGGCCGAACGGGATCAAGGCGCGCTTGATGATGCCGAAGATCAGGGTGCCGATGTAGCCCGTGCCCGTCACGAGGCTGCCGAGCGCGAAGATGCCCTGCTGTGCGAGCGGCCAGACGAAGTACATGGCGATGCCGACGAAGAGGAAGGCGATCGTCGAGACGATGGGCACGAAGCGCGAGCCGCCGAAGAACGAGAGCGCGTTCGGCAGCACGATCTTGTGGTACTTGTTGTGCAGCCACGCGACGCCGAGGCCGACGATGATGCCGCCGAAGACGCCCATCTGGAACGACAGGATGCCGCAGCTTGAAGCGATCGTGCCTTCGAGCACGGAGGGCGCGATCGAGCCGTCCGCGAGGATCTGTCCGCCGAGCTTCAGCATGGCGTTGCACGCCGTGTGCATGACGAAGAAGGCGATCATGGCGGAGAGAGCCGCGACCTCCTTTTCCGCCTTCGCCATGCCGATGGCGACGCCGACGGCGAAGATGATCGGCAGGTTGCCGAAGATCGTGCTGCCGACGCTCGCCATGATGGACAGGAGCGCGTTGAGCGGCGTCCCCGCGCCGAGCACGGCGCCGAGACCGTATGTCTCGATGGTCGTGGGATTCGTGAACGATGCGCCGAGCCCCAAGAGGATGCCGGCGATCGGCAGGATGGCGACGGGCAGCATGAAGCTGCGTCCGACGCGCTGGAGCACGCTGAAGATTTCGTCTTTCATGAAGCAAAACCCCTTTCCTTTCATGAAGTACAGGAAATGCCGCCGGATCGAAGCTGCTCGGACTTGACTGGTGGGCGGTCGGAGGCGCCGGCATTTCCGAAACATTGCGTTTTGATTATACCTTAGACAGAAGTGCGTTGTAAAGGTGCGGCTGCAATGAATACATCAGTCCAGCCATATTTTTTGCAAGTTTGCAGAAAATTGCCGCGCCTTGCAGGATTCGGCGCGGAGCACAGCGAATCCTAAACGTTGGACAAGAGCGGCGAAAGAATGTGTTCGTTTCCAAGCGTTAGAAGAGATCGGGGGATGACGATGAAGTATTGCAGCAAATGCGGCGCGGCGCTGCCTGAAGGGACAGTGGTCTGCCGAAACTGCGGGTCGGGCGTGAATCTGACGAAGCCGAAGGGCGATGCGCCGAAGGTGCAGGCGGCAGGAGGCGCACCGAGCGGATCTTTGGGCGCGGGTGCGCAGGGCGCTCCCGCATGGCGGCCAGGATCTGCGCCGCCGACGGGCGCACCGCTGCCGCCTCAGATGCAGGCGGGCGGCTCGTCGAACCGGACGGGGCTTCTGATCGGCTGCGGCATTTTGTTCTTTCTCGGCGCCTTTTTGCTCATCGTCGGCGGCGTCGGCTACTATCTCTACAGCGCGAACCGCGATGAGGAGAAGCCCGCCTCGCCGTTGCAGAAGCAGACGCAGCAGGCTGCACCGCCCATGCAGGGAAAGACGCCGGGGGCGGACAGCGCCGCATGGGACGACCTCGTGCGGGAGAAGGACGCGATCGACATCACCATCGGCGAGGTGGCGAACCGCGCGAACCAGCACCTCAAAAAATATCCGGACTTTCGCAATGCGGCCGGCCTGATCAACGATGCGAAGGCCGTCACGGAGCGCGCGCGCAAGGCGGAGAGCCGGGCCGCGGCGCTCGAAGGCGTCGATCCCGCGCGGTGCAACGCGCTGCGCGCCCTGTTTGCGATCGAGATGCGCCGTGCGCAGGGGCTTTACAAGGGCATGATCGACAGCTCGAACGGCGGCGACTACAGCTACGGTTTCCGCGAGGGCACGACCGCCTCCTACGCCTTCGATGAAGCGAACGCGCAGTTCGACAACCTATACCGATGAGCAGGAAACGAAAGGACATCGCCGCGCTCCTTTTCCTCGGGATCGGCGTCTCGTTCTTCCTGCTGGCCTTCGCGGGCGGACTGTGGCTGCTCCTTCGCGGCTCGCACGAGCCGCCGCCTCCCGAGCCGAGTTTCGAGGAAAGCCTTCCGCCCACGCTCCAGATTCCGCCTGCGGCGACGACGCCGCAGCACATGGAGGAGCGCCGCGCGCTCATCGACGAGGTGCGCCGGCAAAAAGAGCATGGCGGGGCGAGGTTCGCCGTCTTTCTCGCCTACCCCGAAGACGGCGGCGTGCCGCTCATTGCTGACGAGGAGAGGATGCGTTCGGCGAGCATGATCAAGGTCTTCATCCTCGCCTGTGCGATGGAAAAGGTAAAGGCGGGAGAGCTGCAGCTCGCTGAGACGCTGCGGCTGGAAAGCGCTGACAAGGTGGGCGGCGCAGGGGTCATCGCAGGCCGTGCCGACGGCACGGTGTTTCCCGTGGAAGAGCTTCTGCGGCTGATGATCGCCGAGAGCGACAACACGGCGACGAACATGATGATCGACCGGCTCGGCATGGCGGAGATCAATCGCTATATGGAGGCGCATGGCTACAGCGCGTCGCATCTGCAGCGCAAGATGATGGATGCAGAGGCCGTGAAGGAAGGGCGCGAGAACTACACGTCGGCGAAGGACCTCGGCGAGTTCTTCCTGCGCCTCTGCCGCTCGGAATGCGTGGGCGAGCCATACGACGAGATGATGCGCACGATGCTCTTTGCGCAGACCGACCGCGAGTGCTTCCCTCGCGCCCTGCCCGACGCACGCATTGCGCACAAGACGGGCGAGCTCGACCGCCTGTACAGCGACGGCGGCATCATCTACGGCAAGGATGGCTGCACGGTGGTTCTCGTCATCCTGGCAGACGACATGAAGTCGCGCGGCCTCGCCCTGGAGACGATGCGCGAGATCGCCCGCCGAGCCGGGGAATGAGGCTGCGGCTCGATCGCTTTGTATACAGGCTCTTTTGAAGGAGGAATCTTGATGAAACGCATTTTATCCATGGCACTTTTCGCCGTCTGCTTCTTCGCGTGCAGCATGGCATCGGCGAGCGGCTACCCCGACTATCTGGGAGGCGACCGCAATCTCCTGCTCTCGGGCGGACACATGGGCATCGGCTGGTACGTCGACAAGAGTTCCCTCGTCGTGCAGCAATACCAGCCGCCGGTCTATCGCATCGCTGTCAACGTGTTGACGGTCGATGATGCAGATCGCGGCAATACGACGCCGAGCAGCGTGAAAACGGAGGAATTTCTCTACAACTGGGATACGCGCAGGATGTATCAATGGTGGGGGGAGAAGTCCGCTTGGAACTACGTTCGGCCCGTCGGCTGCCTGGCGGAAACGGGTCATCACTTCGCAGGCGAGATGGCGTTCTACATCGCCTATCACATGAAGTTCTACGGCGACAGGAAATGGCGCGACCCGCATACGGGCAAGGACGAATGGCCGAATTTCTCCGACCATCTCTACGCGGTCGTGGACGGCTCGGAATGAAGAAGGAAGGGGCGGCATCGCGTATGCCGCCCCTTCCTTTTTCCTGTTCATTTTTATCCTTTTCCTGTTGATGAAGCCGATCCTAGGCGATTTTATTGTTGCGTGACGCTTCGACAGGCTTTTCTCGCTCATAGCAGCGCGTGGAGAATCAGTTCCGTCTTGCCCCTAGCTCTCGAAAACCACGAATCCCGGCACCAGCAAGAGTCATGCCCTTGCTTTTCTAGTCCAGCCCCTTGCAAAGCCCCATGGATTATGTTATCATTAAACCACTTTGGGATAAGCATAGGAATCCATGAGGAGGATGCCGAATATGAGAAGAAACGATCTCGCACGAAAGATCACAAGCTGGATCACGCTTGGTGCCTTTTCGCTGCAGCCGTCTCTTTCTTTTGCTGCGGACATCGTTGCCGACGACGCTGCACCCGAGGCGCAGCGTCCCTATGTGACGGAGACGGCGAGCGGCGTCCCGCTCGTGCAGATCGCCCGCCCCGACGGCGGCGACGTCTCCGTGAACCGCTACGAGGCGTTCAGCGTCCCGGAGCGCGGCGCCATCCTCAACAACGCCTTCCTCTTCTCGAATACGCAGCTCGCCGGATACATCGAGGGAAACCCGAATCTTGGCGGAGATCCCGCACGCATCATCGTGAACGAGGTGATGAGCGACCAGCCCTCAAAGCTGCGCGGATTCCTCGAAGTGGCGGGCACGAAAGCCGACGTCATCATCGCAAACCCGAACGGGATTTGCGCCGATGGCGCCGGCTTTTTGAATGCCTCCCGCGCCATCCTCGCCGCCGGGCACGTCCTGCACGACCCGTCGGGCGGCTATGCGGGACTTCGCATCGAGGACGGCAGGATCGACATCCGTGGCAAGGGGCTTGACGCACGCGGCGCGGACAGCGCCGAGGTCTATGCCCGCGCCGTCGAGGTGAATGCAGGACTCTGGGCGGATCACGCGAAGATCGTCGCAGGAAGCAACGAGATCGCAAGAGACGGCAGCCTCTCCCCCGTCGCTTCCGAAACAGGCGTCCCTGCCCCGCAGTACGCCATCGACCTCGCGGACATCGGCGGCATGTACGCCAACCGCATCGCCCTGGTCGGCACGGAAAAGGGGCTCGGCGTCAATCTCGCGGGACAGATCTCCGCGACGCAGGCCGTCTCCCTGGATGTGAACGGCAACCTCAAGACCACAGGCAGCGTCTACAGTGACGGTGACCTCTCCGTACATGCCGACAGGATTGAAAACACGAATCTCATCTACGGCGGAAAGAACGCCTCCATCCGTGCAAAAGAACTGACCAACAAGAGCGGCGGCAGAATCTACGGCGATACGGTGACGATCCAGGCAGGGAATGTCACGAACGAGACGGATGCCGCCCTGGAAGCGCGCCTCTCCTCCGCGGCACATGCGCTCTCGCAGTACGCGGCGCAGGTCGAAGCTGCCCACAGGGATTTGTCAACGCCCGCCGCTTCTTCCTCCGGCTTGTTCCGCAAGCGTGCCGACCTGTCGGCATACCTCCGTGCCTATCAAGAGAGGATCGGGCAGGCAGAAGCTGCCTACGACGCACAGCAACGTGTCGTAGATGGCATCAAGGATGAACTATCCTCCCATCCTGCAGGTGTCATTGCCGCACACAGTCAGCTCGATGTCAGTGCCAACACGATCCAAAATACCG
>ERZ773197.1771-NODE-1771-length-14371-cov-12.462978_pt1 | contig 14371 bp, 15 predicted proteins | sample MGYA00580999_ERZ773197 | MGnify/ENA primary metagenome ERZ773197 (study PRJEB29015, sample SAMEA2738166) | human oral metagenome | biome: human oral; feature: human-associated habitat; material: saliva | place: China | collected 2185 ...
CTTCCATTCACCAAGTTTGAAGTCGCCCTTGACACCGATGCCGATATACTTTGTCTCATGCGCTACAGGCCATTGCGAATAGCCGCTACCGTACCCAGATGCCCGCAAAGAAGCATAATCTCCATCCATATTGAGCAACGTGCGACCGTAACCTTGAATCCAACTCGTATAGTTTTCCTTGTGGTACCCGGCATTCAAAAATGCCTTCGCATGTTCGCTGAGCTTCTGCTCGTGGTTCAGAATGAACGTCCAATCGTTATACGTATCCTCTGCCCAATCCGGTGAGAAGTTGACCGAACCGCTAGGCGCTTTCGGCAGACTCTTGAGAGTTTTTGCTACACTCAAGCTATTTCCGTCGCCGCGCTGGCGCGTATAGTCGTAGCCCATAAGCAAATTCGTCGTGCTGTTCGTCGTCTTATGATCGAGGTTCAGATAGACGCCCCACTTCCACATGCGCGCATGATCGACTGACAGAGTGCCCTGCCCCTGCAGGACATTGAAGCGCACGCCCCATTCCTTGTTCTCACCGAAGCGCTCGCCGAGATCAACCGACTGTGAGACATAGCTCTTGCCGTAAAACGAGAGCTTCGCCTCGCGATCACCCTTTGCCGACGCCTTCTTGGAAATCATGTCGACGACGCCGCCCGCATTTTCCTGCCAGCCCGCTGTCGTGCCGCGTACACCGAGCGCCGGTCCCGCAATCACGGTGACGCTGTCAATGAAGTTCGCCGTCATATCCTTTTGATGCGCCATGCCGGGCACACCGTTGATATACCACTTGTTGCCGTTGGAGCTGAGTCCGCGAATCGTGACATTGCTGTCTGTTGCACCTTGGCCGACGCGAACGGCGGGGCTCAAGGAAAGTGTGTCTAGAATCGTCCGATCGGGTACGCTGAACTGCTCCAAGGCGTTCTTGCCGAAGGTCATCGCTTGAAACGGCGTCTCCATGACGTCCTTCGAGCCGAGCAGGCCGATATTTTCCCTGCGCTCGACAAGGCCGCCTGCGAGCTTCGCTCGTCCAGCCTCGACGACCGTTTCCGACAGCTCGTGCGCCGTTTCCTCCCCATCAGCCTCTGCCGCATGAACACTGCCGTGCAGACTCATGCCCGTCAATGCCCCCACGATTGCCAATGCCAGCCAATTCCTTTTTCGTTTGTCCATCACTTGAACGACTCCTTTACTTCCTTGCTACATGATTCCTTGAAAACTACACGCACAAACGTCCACTTCGTGGAAATTGTGCGCCACCCTTACATGAAAGAGCCAATCAGCCTGCGCCTACGGCTTGACTTCTTGGACTTTCATGGTAAAAGAAAAGCCTCCCCACAGCCTGCAGGGAGGACGAAGAGCATCAAAAAAGACACCCTTTCCTGTCGCTCGCAAGAAGGTGTGGTTTCACAAATCAAGGCAGGTCTCCTGGCTCTGCATCATCGTCTGTTCCGCCTTCCCAGAGTTTCCTCCAGTGACATCATGGAACATCCTCCGCATCACAGTGACGGGATCGCATCGGGCTTGCACCGATTTCCCTATTAAGCTCTCTCGAGCGCCTTGATTACGTATGAAGTTTTTCAAAGGCGAAGCGCGTCAAACGCCTCACAGCAAGGATTATACATTAAGTCCCGTCTAACGTCAATAAGGTTTATGGAAAAATAAACTTATTTTATATCTGCACAAATAACACAAAAAAGCCCCCGAGCTGACACCTCAGAGACTTTTCTCATATCAAATTGACGCGCATCACCTTTGCCGTGTACCATACAGCATCGTTGGTTGTTGCCGTTCAAATGTATATTCTCGTACACTACGTCTCATGCCCCGTCCATACATACGGCGGCAAGCCCCTCCGTCCCTCACCTCACATAATGCACCCGCTCCGCTTCAAACCTGTCTGCGTGCAGCTTTCTCTCGTTCGGGTAGCCGAGCGCGAAGAGGGAGAATGCCTTGAGGTTCGCAGGCATTTCGAGGATTTCTTCCACCTTCTTCATATTCTCTTCGTAGGGCGCGATGCCGAACCAGACGCCGCCGAGGCCGAGATACGTCGCTTCGAGCCAGATGTTCTGCTGCGCCGCTGCCATGTCGATATGCGAGAAGCGCGGCACAGTCAGTCCTTCCGTGCGGTAGGCGAGCGCCAGGACGATGGGTGCGCCTGCGGCACAGCCCGTGTAGGGCGTGACCTTGGAGAGCGCGGCGATCTTCTCGCGATTCTCGACGACGAAGAACTCCCACGGCTGCTGATTGCAGGCAGACGGCGCCTGCATCGCGGCGCGCAGGATACGCTCGATCTTCTCCGGCTCGACCGTTCTCGCCTGATACTTCCTTATGCTGCGGCGCTGAAATACGACGTCATTTTCCATCGAAAAGCACTCCTTCCAACCGTTTCTCGATCTCCTCCTGCGCGAGCATGTCGACGAGCGTCAGCACACCTGCCCTCTCTCGTCAAACCGCTTCTTCATGCTGTTCAATTCGCCTCTCAACGCTGGCATGTCGTCAGAGACAATCTCCCAGATAAGCCGCAGATTCACGCCCTCGTAATCATGGACGATGCGATTCCGCAAGCCGTAGATCTGAGCCCATGCCACCTGCGGATTCTCCTTCTTGAAATCCTCGCCCAGCTTCTTGGTTAATTCCCCGATTTGACCGAGATTGAACACGCACGCCTCGACGAGCATATCATTGGCACGAAAACCCTCGTAAGAGATGCCCTTGCAGTATTCGCACACCTTGTCAGCATAGTGAATCATCTTGTCAAGAATGATCTTATCGCGCATAAATCTCGATCCCCGTCCGCTTAATTTCTTCGGCAATCCGAGACTTCGGCTCGATATGGGCGACATCGAGCACATCCATATCCTTATCGTCCAAAGCCTCGCGCAGCTCCTCCACGAAGCCCATGAATTTCAATCCACGCAAATCACTGTCCACCAACAAATCCACATCGCTTTTTTGCGTTGCTGTCCCCTTGCCATAAGAACCAAAAAGAATCGCCTGACGAATTTGATGACTCGTAAAAATCGGATGCAGTCGTCGTTTTATTTCATCGAACGTAAAAATCCTCCCCGGCATATCAATCCCTCCGATTCTCGAACAGCGGGAAAAGCACTCCTTCCAACCGTTTCTCGATCTCCTCCTCGGACAGCATGTCGACGAGCGTCAGGGACGAGATCGCGTTGAGGCGGGCGAGGAGCGCCTGCAGGTGCTCGCGCTTGACCTTCTTTCCGCTGCGCTCGAAGCGCTCCAGCAGCGAGAGCACGGCGAAGCGTGTCTCCCTGCGGCTCATGAGGCCGCTCGACGCGAAGAGCACGAGCTGCGAGGCGAACGCGCCCTGCGCCAAGACGGGCAGAAGCTCGAACGGGTCGCGGCGGCGCTCGTCATAGACCATGTGCCCTGCCCACCAAAGGCGTGCGAGCGGGTTCACGAAGAGCGAGCGACGCCGTCCCTGCGCGAAGAAGAAGTCGCTTCTGAGCGCAGCCGTCTTGCCCGCGCCGAAATCCTTTTCCTTGCGGCGATGAATGTAGCGCCAGAAGAGCGTGTGCGAAAGCCCCGCCCAGAGGCGCTCGTCTGCTGCCGCATAGGGCGGGAGCGCGCGCCATGCACCGTAGAGCCGCCGCACGTTCTCGATGTCGGCGACGCCGTGATCGCCCTCTTCCAGAAGCTCGACAAAAGAGAGCGCGTCGAGATCCGCCTTCTGCAGGTAGCCCTTGTCGGCGAGATGCGCGAGCATCGCCGCATTGTCCTCGCAGCGGTAAAGCTCCGCATGTTCCTCGACATGCGTCTTCATGTCGTCGACGCCCGCCTGCGTCATGAAGCTCAGTTCCATGCGCCCACCTCCTCGCGCTGCGCCAGATCTTCCATCTCCTGCAAGGCGCGGTTCAAAGGATCGCGCAGGAGCCGCTGGGCGATGGCGAGGGATTCCGCGCCTTCCGCCAGAATATCGATCTTCTCCTCTTCCAGCAAGTGCAGCAGCACCCTCTGCCAGCGCGTCCTCGGCTCTTCGCCCGCACGCTGTCCCGCCGAAAGCCGGTCGAGCGCCGCGACGAGCGCCGGCAAGATCACGCACGAGAGGAACGTCGCGCCGTAGACGCTCTTCGCATAGCGGCGATAGATGTCGTACATGCCCTGCGGCAAACGGACGACGATGTAGTCCGAGCCGCAGTCGACGCGAAGAGCAGCCTCGCCCGCCTCGCGCGCCAAAGGCTCGACACGCATGATGGAAGGAAGCGTCTCCCGCTCGTCCTGCGCGTGCAGCAGGAATTCCGTCGTCTGGTCGAAAGCGAGGATATGTCCGCGCGCAAAGGAAAAGGTCTGTCCCGCGTAGGCCTCATGGAAATCCTCGCTCGCATAGTCCTCGATCGGCGCCTTCGCGACGACGAACGGCGTGACCTGCAGGACGGCGCGCACATCATCCGCCGAAAGCTTCAGATGAAAAGCCGCGTCGTTGAACTCGAAGAGACGGCGATACGACGTGACGGGCGACTCGACGTGCAGCGCGTAGCCTGCAAGCCCCGCGCGCACGAGGTTCTTGAGCGCTGCGCAGCGAAGCACCGCGCGAAACTCGATGCGCAGTTCCTTCCCTGCCACCTTGAGGGCGGCGATGCCGTCGAACGACGACTTGCGGTAGCTGTCATTCGTCTTCGCCAGCAGCGGATACGGCGCCAAGCTCCTTCGCATCTTCAACGTACTTCACCTCCAGCAAGCAGTAGTCACGGTAGTCCATCACATAATCGACAAAGAGCTTCGCGCCCTTCGCGACGTTTTCGAGAACGATGGCATTTCCCTCGAACTTCTCCAGCCTGGCTCTCGCCCTACCCGAAAGCGAGACTTCGAGCAGCCGGATGGGCATGGCAGTCTCGCCGCCCGCGAGGAACAGCTCCAGACGCACGCGCTGTGTCTTGCGCGGAGCGATGAGGCTCAGGCGATAGCGCCCCGCTGCACGGTCGAGGCACACGGAGCGCAGATGGAGCGGCGAGAGGCGCGTCGCCGTCGCCACGTCTTTCTTCTTCTTGACCTTCTCGACGCGGCCTCTGAGCTCTTCCCCGGGCGTCCCCTTGCGTGCGGCAAGCGTGCGGCGCACGCCCTCCTCTTCCAGGTCGGGCAGGAAGTCGCCCGCGCCGATGGCGTCGACGCCGCGCTCCTCCTCGGACATCAGGCGCTCGCGCACCTTTTCTTTCAAGTAGCGCTTGAGCGAAGCATACATCTCCTTCGCCTGCTTTTCCTGCGCCGCGTCCTGCAGCACGCTCGGCTCCCAGGCGTCGTGCGACGGCACCTCAAGTCGACGGAACGCCCGCCCCATCGCGTTCTCCCGGATGAGGAAGATGCCCGTGAAGTCGATGCCGCTCGGAAAGCCCTTCTGCTCGAAAAGCTTCATGCCGATGTGGCGCGACATGAGGATGCGGCGGTTCAGCCCCTCGCCGCGCGTGAGAAAAAGCGTCGCCGCGCCGTCGGGGAAGCCGTACTTCGCGCCGTATTCCTCTGCGTCAAGCTCGATCTGCTGCGTCGCCTCATCCTCGCCCAGAAGCATCCGCGCGTAGCGCTGAATCATGCGGTTCTCTTCATAGTATTCCTTGTGGTGCGGGCTGCCCGCCGTCTTCTCGACAGGCAGGGATTCGGCGTAAAGCCCGAGGCTCGTCTTCGTGATGCGGTGATCGCCGATCTCCACCTCCAGATTGTCCTGCCAGATGGCGAGCAGGAAGTTGTCGAGCACGGCGCGGATCATCTCCCGCTCCATGTCTTCGATCGGCACCAATCCCATGACGAAGATGTCCGTGCCGCTCGTGCGCCGTCGAAAATCCGGATCGAGCTCGAAGATGTCCAGAAGCGCCTTCTTGTTTTCGTCGCTGTAGTAGACCGTTCCCGTCGTCCAGCGCTTCTCGGCATCCCGGTAGGAAACGAGCTTCGCGACTCCCGTGTACGACTCCACGCCGTCCTTGTCGATCGAGGCGAAAAACGCCGTGCGAAGCTCTGAGCAGCTGTAGACGACCGCCTTGCCAATGCCGAAGCTGCCGCCCGCATCGCCCTCCTTCTGCACGGAAAAACCCTGCTCCTTGACCAGCCCGCTCCAAAGCGAGCCTTTCTCGCCCGCGAGCGCCCCCTCCAGTCCGCGCGTGCGAAAATCGCTGATGCGCAGGACGGGCAGCCGCTCCGCCTTGAGAACGTCGGCAGCGCGACGGAACGCATCGCAGCACTTCTTGTCGTCCCGATTGCTCAGGAAGCAGCGCTCCAAGATATCTTGAAACTCCTCGCGCCCTGGAAACTTCTCGCGCGGGATGTCGAAAGCCTGAAAAGAAACGAGGACGGCGCCCTCGGCATCGTCCCTGCGCGCATCGAGAGAATTCTGGATCGTCTCGCGCACGAGGTAATGCACCGTGCGTATGCCGAAGGAAACACGCGCGAGATCGTTGTAGCCGACGAGCTCCCCGCTGTCATTTGCCGGTGCGCGCCAACCGCCCTTCTTCCTGTCCATGAAAGGAAACAATTTTTCCACCTCATTCCATAGAAAGCGCGAATCGACGGAATCCCATCCGCTCGGTAAAAATCCCGCGCCTGGTCAAAGCGCCGGACCGGACGCACAGCCCCTCCGCCCCGTCAGCGCAGAGCGAGCAGAAACGACGCCCCGAAACGCGGCACCAGATTCATCAACGCTTCCTTATATCTTATTAGTATAGCAAAGAGACCGCCCAGTGACAATGCACAGAGAATATCCAATAATTAACAAAAGCTAAATATTAAAAAAATTCCTCCGTGCCTATTGCATTTTTTCTTCCATGTGCTATACTAAGGGTGCGGCAGGTGGACTAAGCGTCATCCCGCCTTTAGTGCCGTACCTTACTAACCACCAGAAGGAATCATCGCGTATGGTTCCTCCTGGTGGCAATATAATAGGATTCCCGCGCGGAGTCCTGGTTGCAGGGCCAACCGAAAAGGACAGGCAGAGAGCTTCCGCTCCCTGCCTGTTTTCTTTTCGTGAATCTCCGGGACGTCGGATCGCCCGGACGCAAAGCGACCGCCCCGGCATTCTCGACTTTCGTCATCTTGCCGCGACTTTGCGCCGCCGCGAGAATTGTGCTATAATGCAACGTGTGCAACGAAGTCGCACGGATTCATATATTTCATTCCGAGGAACGCATCATTCCTCCCTGTGCAGCGCCTCGCAAAGACGCGCACAGAAACGAAAGGAGTCTTACCTATGCCAGCAGCAACAAAGTCCGCCGGCGCAAGATCGTCCACCCCGCGCACGCGCCGCGCCTCGAACGTCGCCTACATCTTCTTCAACTGCGACGCCGAGAAATCCCACGATTCGATGAACATTTTCTACAACCACGAGATCTACCGCGACACGCAGGCCTCGCGCAAAGCGCTTTGGCAGAAGATCAAGGCGGAACAGGACGCCTCGCGCATCCAGATCGACGAGGGCGATATGACGAATGTGCGCACAGCGATCCTTGAAAGCGACCCCACCGAAGCGAGCCGCTACATGCGCTTCGGAACGATCGAGACCTTCGCCTGCCATTGAGCCGCAGCGAAATCTGCTCCAACAGCCCGGGACTTCCCTAGTGAACGTCCTCGGGCTGCTTTTTTTCGGGAATTTCCAGCTCTTCCGCCTTCGTCTGCGTCGTGGGCGCACCTTCGGGCGTGAGGCTCGGCGCATAGCGCCAGCTTTCCTTGATCCGCTTCTCCAAGCGCTCCTGGAGGAGCGCTTTCTTCTTCTCATCGGCGATTTCCGGCTCGAACTGCCACGCCTGTATGCCCGTCACGCGCCCTTCCGTCGAGACGTCCACGAAGAACTCTACATGCCCACGGTACGACGTCTCCTTTTCACTCAGGCCGCGCTTCGTCTCCTCGCGCAGCACAGCGGGCTTGTTCGGCTTGCGCATTCGGGGGTAGTCGCGCTTCTTCACGGGCTTCGGCTTCTCGCCGTCCGCCTTCTTCTCCCCGTCCTGCGGCGAAGTCGCTGCCTCCTTCGGAGGGGGCGGCTCCAGAGCGGACGGCTCCGGCTCCGCCCCCTCTTCCACCATCATCTGCGGCTCCGGCGTCTTCTCCTTCTCCGGCGCGGACGGAAGCGCGTCCTCCGTCTGCGGCAGCTCAATCCAGGCAACCTCCTGCAAGATATCCGGCATCTCCTCTTCCTCGGGCAGAAGCAGCCCCAGGATGCTGAAGGCAACGAAATGCAGCAGGACGGCCAAGAGGACGGCCGACCTCCAACGCGGACGCACGATCACGATCATCCCTCCTCACACGCATTTCCCTCCATTATAGCACACGGATCGCCTGCACGCGCCGAAATCGATGAAAGACTGCCAGAAACCTCTTCCTTTATCTGGTATTCTTTAATCCTGTATTCTTTGTGTACGTCTTCCCTTTTAACGCAAAATATAGTATGATAGAGGTGGGTTGCATACCTTCCTTCTGCATTGCCAGAAGGAATACACCCATATGTATTACCCTGAGATAGTATGCTGCTTGGATCACTGCATCCATCGAAGGACGACAGGTGAACAACATGATTCGCATCCCTGTAAAAAAACTGAAAGAAGGCATGGTCACGGCGCAGAGCATATACAACCCGCTCGGCGCCAACTACCTGACGAAAGGCAAGGCGCTCAATTCCAAATATATTGAGCGCCTGAAAAATTCAGGATTCGACGCTGTGACCATCACATCCATGGACCCCAGGCTCCAGACCGCGCCGCCTGACGACATCGTGCGGGAAAAGACGCGCATCTCCGCCATACACAACGTGGCGACAGCGTTCCAGACCGTAGAGGAGACAGGCACCTTCGACCCAGGGCCGCTGCAGGACATTTCCGAAACGATCCTGCAGGACGTCATCGCGCAGCAGAAGAACCTCGTGCAGCTCACGGATCTCCGCCTGCACGACACCTACACGTTCGCCCATTCGGTCAACGTGTCGATTCTCGCGGGACTTCTCGGCGTTTTGCTCAAGCTGCCCGAGGAAGAGCAGCTTAAGCTTACGCTCGGCGGTCTCCTGCACGATATCGGCAAGGTCACTGTGCCCTATGAGATCCTCACGAAGGCAGGACATCTGAACGACGAGGAATGGCACGTCATGCAGGGTCACCCGGAAGCGGGCAGGCAGCGTCTCAAACAGATGTTCCCTCGCGACGTGATGCTCTCCACCATCGCGCTGCAGCATCACGAACGCTTCGACGGCTCGGGCTATCCCAACCATCTGAAAGGCGAGCAGATTCATCGCTACGGGCGCATCGTCGCCATCGCCGACGTCTACGACGCGCTGACGAGCGTGCGCCCGTACAAAAGGGCGTACACGCCGTCCGTCGCACACCGCCTCATGGCGACCTGCTCTCCCGGCCACTTCGACCTCAACTTCTTGAAGCTCTTCTTCGACAACGTCGCCATTTACCCCGTCGGCACGATCCTCCGAACGAAATCCGGCTATGCCATCGTGAAGAAGGTCGAGTTCGGTCACACGCTGACGCCGCTCGTCCGCGTCTTCGCCGACCAAGAAGGCAAGCTGATCGACAGCCCCTACGATCTCGATCTGAAGGAAGCGCCGAAAGGAATGCTCGAAGGGGTGCTTTCCGACAGCGACCTCTATCATTTCATCCACAACATCAACGTCGACCCAGTCATCTTCCTCCAGGACAATCCAACACGAGACGGCGGCGCAGAATAAGAGGATCCCCATGAAGACCGGAGTGATTTCCCATGATACGCTTGAAATCAAATCAACTCAAAACCGGCATGGTGACAGCTCAGAGCATCTTCAACAAGAAGGGTGCTCCCTTTCTCGTGCGCGGCACGCCGCTGACGGACCGCTATATCTACAAGCTTCGCCACCTCAATGTGCCGGAGCTTCATGTCACCTCGCTCTCTCCCGATTTCCAGCTGCAGCCGCCTCCCGACATCATCGATGAGCATACGCGCGTGCAAGCCGTGGAAAACGTGTCGGAGACCTTCTGCCAGGCGGAAGTCTACGGTCATTTCGACATGCAGCTCCTAGAAAAGTGCGCCGATCTCCTCGTCAGCGACATCGTGGCGAAGAAGAAAAACCTCGTGCAGCTCACCGACATCCGTCTGCACGATTCCTACACCTTTTCCCATTCGGTCAACGTCGCGGTGCTTTCGGCCATGCTGGGCAACCTCTGCGGCTACTCCAAGAGCAAGCTGCAGATCATCACGCTCGGCGGGCTCCTGCACGATATCGGCAAGCTCTCCGTTCCCGCGTCCGTGCTCACGAAGCCCGGCGCCCTGACCGCCGATGAGTTCAAGCTCATCCGTCAACACCCGAACGCGGGCCGCAAGATCCTCAAAAACCTCAAGGTGCCGTTCGCCTCGATGCTCGCCATCATCGCCGCCCAGCACCACGAGCACGTCGACGGTTCGGGCTATCCCCATCACGTGCGCGGCAAGTCCATCCATCCCTACAGCCGAATCACCGCCATCGCCGACGTCTACGACGCTCTGACGAGCGTGCGCCCCTACAAGAAGGCGTACAAGCCGAGCGTCGTCTACCAGATGATGATGCACTACTCGCCCGGCCACTTCGATATGGATCGCCTGCGCCTCTTCTTCGAAAACGTCGCCATCTATCCCGTCGGCACGGTCATGAAGACGCAGTTCGGCTACGCCATCGTCAAGAAGGTCGTCTTCGGGCACACGCTCGCCCCCATCGTCATCGTCTTTGCGGACGATAACGGCAAGCTCGTCAAAAAGCCCTTCGGCATCAATCTCGCCCACTGTCGCCGCGATGTCATACATTACGTCATGGACGACGTGGAGCTGCTGAACTTTATCCGTCATACAGGCATCGATCCCGCCGTCTTTCTCGATGACGACCTGCGGGCAGCGAAGGACTATCCGCGCATCGAGGAATATGTAATTTGAGGAAGGAGCTGCTTCTCGTGACCTATCGCACTGCTCCCAGCCTTGTTCCCATCAACCAATTTCCTGGTGAAGCCTCTCGCGTATTCGATAGGCTTCACCAGGAAAATCAATTAATCGTCCTGAAAGATGATCAGCCTGCCGCCGTGATTCTCTCACCAAAAGAATTTTCACGCCTGAGTGAAATCGAAGAAGATTATCAGCTGCTCTTGGAAGCCAATAAACGCTTGGCAAACAACATAGACGCCACGACCTTATCTCGCGAACAGCTCATGCGCGAGCTCAATATCACCGAAGCAGAAATAGCAAATGCGAAAGACGTCGTGATTGAATGAGCTGGATCGTCGAATATCTGCCTGAAGCAAAAAATGATTTGCAAAAGCTTGATCATGCCGCACAGGTGCAGGTTCTCAAGGGAATCGACAAAGTGGCGCAAAATCCTCTGCCACGTCAAAGCGGCGGTTATGCATAGCGGCATCGCGAAAAAACGATCATAAACTTTGAACCATCTAAAAAAGCCACCGATGGGCATGACCCTCATCGGTGGCTTTTCACTTGTCCGCAATACATGCCTTATGCCTCGCGCAATTCTGCGCGGGAAAGCTTGTACTCCGTCTTGTCCAAGACCGCGTGCAGTTCCTCGTCGGAAATCATGCGCTCCATCTTGAGGATGGCGATGTTCTTTCCGAGATCGACCTCGGCAGCGGCGCCGTCGATACCGTTGAGCATACGCTCGACGGCGTTCTTGCAGTTGTCGCAGTGCATGCCCTCGATGTGCAGCACCTTCTCGCCGATGACGTCGTGATAGAGCTTCTTCTTCGGGCCGCCCTCGATGCTGCCGCCCCCGCCGCAGCACGCGCCGCCGCCGCCGAAGTGGCGCACCATGCCGCGCACGGCGAAGAAAAGCGCCGCCAAGAGAACCGCTCCCAAAATATACGTTGCCATGATTTCTCCTTCTTTCCTTACCAAAGGGCATTGCCCTTACATACCATACTACCGCTCTATTTTACCCGCGCTTTATCAGCTTGTCAATAGTGATTCTTAGTGTTGACAATGTGCCTTGGGACGAAAACAGCCTCCCCGGCGGGGAGGCTGTAACTCTTGGAATCACTGAAACTTTCCGTTCAAATTCACGGCAGAGGCACGTTGAAGGCGTTCTTGCCTGCGAAGACGGCGTTCTTGCCCAGCTCTTCCTCGATGCGCAGGAGCTGGTTGTACTTCGCGACGCGCTCGCTGCGGTTCGGTGCGCCCGTCTTGATCTGGCCGGCGTTCAGCGCGACGACGAGATCGGCGATCGTCGTGTCCTCGGTCTCGCCCGAGCGGTGCGATACGACGGCCTTGAAGCCCGCGTTGTGCGCCATGGCGACGGCGGCGAGCGTCTCGCTCAGCGTGCCAATCTGGTTGACCTTGATGAGGATGGCGTTCGCAGCCTTCATGTCGATGCCCTTCTTGAGGCGCTTCGTGTTCGTCACGAAGAGGTCGTCGCCGACGATCTGCAGACGGTCGCCGAGCTCCTTCGTGATGAGCTGCCAGCCCTCCCAATCCTCTTCATCGAGCGGATCTTCGAGAGAGACGATCGGGTACTTGTCGACGAGCTTCTTCCAATGCTCGACGAGCTCTGCCGTCGTGAAGACCTGACCGGACTTGGGCTGCTTGTACTCGCCCTTCTTCGAGCCCTTCCATTCGCTGGCGGCCGCGTCCATCGCGAGCACGAAGTCCTTGCCGGGCTTGTGGCCTGACTTCTCGATGGCGCGCATGATGTAGTCGATCGCCTCGTCGTCCGACTTGAGGTTCGGCGCGAAGCCGCCCTCGTCGCCGACGCCCGTCGCATGGCCGTCCGCCTTCAAGAGGCTCTGCAGCGCATGGAAGACTTCCGACGACCACTGGATGCACGTGCGGAAATCGGGAGCGCCGACCGGCATGATCATGAATTCCTGCACGTCGATGCTGTTCGCCGCATGGGCGCCGCCGTTCAGGATGTTCATCATCGGCACGGGCAAAAGGCCGCCCTGGCTGCCGCCCAAGAAGCGATAGAGCGGCGTTTCCTCGCTCGCAGCGGCCGCCTTCGCCGCCGCCATGGAAACGGCGAGGATGGCGTTCGCACCGAGCTTCGACTTGTCTTCCGTGCCGTCCGCTTCGAGCATCGTGCGGTCGACGAGCGCCGTGTCCGCTGCATCGACGCCGACGAGAGCCTTGGCGATCGTCGTATTCACGTTCTCGACCGCCTTCAGGACGCCCTTGCCGAGGTAGCGTCCCTTGTCGCCGTCACGCAGCTCAAGCGCCTCGAACTGGCCCGTCGATGCGCCCGAAGGCGACGCCGCACGGCCAAAGCTGCCGTCCTCCAGAAGCACGTCGGCCTCTACCGTCGGGTTGCTGCGCGAGTCAACGATTTCGCGTGCATGGATGCATTTGATCTTGCTGTTCCTCATCGTATCCACTCCTTGTCAAACTAATGAAACTTCATACCCCTAGCTTATCACGAAAGCGGCGGATGTCAAGCCCTTTGCCGAAAGCAATTCTCTCTTTCCTCGTCTTTCGCAAAAAGCGCACGGGCAGCCGTCCTGCCCACGCGCTTTCTCACTGTCGGCGAAGCTTCATGAGCACAGACGTATCTATATTAGTATCGTCTTAAATAAGCTCAAGCATTAGCGCCATCTTGAATTTTTTTTCAGCGCGCACATAGTGCCTGCCGTTCTTCGCGAACTTGAAATTCTCTCCCGCATGGATCGTGTACTCCTTGCCCTCGTAGCCAATGACGGCCTCGCCTTCGAGCGCGAAGACGAGGGCTTCCCCCGGCGCCGCGTGCTCGTCGAGTCCCGTGCCCGCGCCGAAGCTCATGAGCACGAACTTCAGGTTCGGACTCTGCACGAGATCCATGTTGACGATCCTGCCCTCCTGAACGGGCAGCAGCTCTGCCAGCTGAAATACCTTCTTGTCCTCGATTGCCTTGTTCACGGTCTTTCCCTCCTGCAAACTGATCTCAAGATAAACGGCTCCGCTCTCGCTCCGGACGCCCACGGGCGTACCGACAGGAACGACGAAGAAATCTCCTGCGGCGAGCGGCGTATTCCCGCTCTCCTCGACCGCCTCCATCGCGCCTGCAGCGACGTACCAGAGGCGGCGGCGCTCGTAGCTCTCCGCGCTGATGTCCGTCGCTTCTGCAAGCGAGAACCAGACGACGTTGTTGCCGCCTGCCGCGCTGATGGCTTCCGACACCGTGCAGCCCGGGACGGGCGCCATTTCCTCGGCGGGGCGAAGCACCCTGCCTGCCTGACCTTTCATGGCTGTCATCTCCTCTCTTTCTGTTTCCCAGTATAGCACAGGGAAATCTTCGCGGCGGGAACATTTGTTACAGCTTTTGAGAAATTTTCTTATTTCTCCAAGGCAACCGCCGCAAGACTTCTTGCGCCAAAAAGCCCGTAGCTGCACCCGTGACGAGTGCGAGAGCAAAGAGCACGGGCGCATAGTAAAAGACGTCGAGCGTGCCGAGCCAGAAAGAGGCGGCGAGGAG
>ERZ773197.1773-NODE-1773-length-14351-cov-3.378008_pt1 | contig 14351 bp, 11 predicted proteins | sample MGYA00580999_ERZ773197 | MGnify/ENA primary metagenome ERZ773197 (study PRJEB29015, sample SAMEA2738166) | human oral metagenome | biome: human oral; feature: human-associated habitat; material: saliva | place: China | collected 2185 ...
TGTGTGGCTGATACTTTTTATTTTATTTATGCTGATAGGTAAAAAGAATAAAGCAAAAGCCTCTTCTTATCTTGTAAATAATAAAGATAAAGCGATTGTTCACTTGTATTGCCGAAAAATCAAGATAGATAATCAGGATATTTCTGTTTTCAACCCTGTTTCTGGTGAAAATCTAGAAAAAATACTGGCATTATCCGCAGGGAATCATTCTTTTGAAGGTATTTTTGAGTCAACAGATGTATTTTTAGGGAAAACAAGGAATTTAAAAACTGAAAAAATACAGTTCGATCTTTATTTGGAGGAAGGACATACCTATACAGTAGCAATGTATCCGTATCCTCCAGAAGAAAGAAAAGATTATAATACAGCTAGTACTGGAACTGATATTTTGACAATTCCTTTAACTTTATATGAAGGAAGTGACAATATAAAAGCATATATTATCTGTTATAAAGAAGATTAGATATCGTTATCGTGCTACACACGTCAGGCTACGGGGTGAAAGAAAGAACACTCGCCGAACTTGGATTCTTTTGCTATAATATCTGAGTAAAGTTCATTGGGGGAATCAATCGACAATCATGTCATGGGGGTGACGGGATGTCTACATTATTTGCCTTTGTTCTTGTAACCGTTTTCTTTGTCGGCGCCGGAGCGCTGATCGGCACGAAAGACGATCGCTGACGGAGGAAAATACTCCGAAGGTGAAAACCGTTTCAGGATCAAGTAAAATGCAAGGAGATGAATTCCTGTGGGGTTCAGCTTCTTGCTTTTTTCATGAGTACAAAAGCGAATGATTGATGAATGATTGATAGAGTCAGCAGGATGAGGAACGAGAAAGCAGATAGGATAAGGATATCCCATGGATCAGAGAGCAATCACACAAGATAAGTCCGGACCATTTTCTTTCCACCAGCCCCGTCTGCAGTGGTCTGATTTCAAGCGCAACGCAGACGGCATGGTCCCTGTGATTGTGCAGGAAGAGGGCAGCAAGGACGTACTGATGCTGGCCTATATGAATGAGGAGGCCTTTTTGAAGACTGTGGAGACAGGTCTCATGACCTACTGGTCCCGCTCCAGAAATGAGCTCTGGACCAAGGGCTTGACCTCCGGACACAGGCAGGAGGTGGTCTCTCTGATCGCTGACTGCGACTACGACACTATTCTTGCGACAGTACATCAGATTGGAGGAATCGCCTGCCATACCGGCGCTCATTCCTGTTTTCACAATCCCATCGTCAGCGCAGATGAGCTGGACCAAAAGTCTGTTGACCAGGAGAATCTATGAGAAAACTTGCTCTCTCAGAGGATATTTTGATGCAGGTGGATAAGCCCGCCCGCTATATCGGCAATGAATTAAACAGCGTCATGAAGGATCCCTCTGAGGTCGCTGTCTCTTTTGTCATGTGCTTCCCTGACGTCTACGAGGTGGGAATGTCCCACCAGGGCATTCAGATTCTGTACGATATGTACAACAGGGAGGAGGGGATCTACTGCGAGCGCCTCTATTCTCCCTGGCCGGACTTGCACAAGATCATGAAGGAGAGGAATATTCCCCTCTTTACCTTAGAGACCCAGACAGCAGTCAGGGACAAGGACTTCCTGGGCATCACCATCCAGTATGAGATGTGTTACACCAACATCCTGCAGATCTTGGATTTGAGTCAGATTCCCCTCTTGGCTAAAGACCGCGGCGAGGAAGATCCCATCGTCGTCGGAGGCGGTCCCTGCACCTATAATCCGGAGCCCATCGCCCCTTTTTTTGACATGTTCTTCCTGGGAGAAGGGGAGGTCAACAATGTTGACGTCGTCCGTCTCTATGAGCGCATGAAAAAGGAGGGAGTCTACAGCCGGGAGGACTTTTTGCATGAGGCGGCCAAATTTCCCGGGGTCTATGTTCCTGCCTTCTTTACGCCGGTCTATCAGGAGGACGGTACGCTTGAGGACTGGGAGGTCAAATACGATGACATTCCAAGTCGGGTGCGCAGGCAGGTCATGATGGACATGGACCACGCGACGTATCCGGTTCACCCGATCGTCCCCTTTGTCCGCTCGGTGCAGGATCGTGTGGTCATTGAAATTATGCGGGGCTGCATCCGCGGCTGCCGTTTCTGCCAGGCCGGCATGGTCTACCGGCCGACCAGGGAGAAGAGCCTTGCGACGCTGAAATCCTATGTGGAGGAGATGCTTTCCTCCTCCGGTTATGACGAGATTTCTCTGTCCTCTCTGTCCTCCTCCGATTATCGGGGCCTGTCCGATTTTCTGGACTATCTGATTGACAAATGCGACCGGGAGAAGATCAATATCTCCCTGCCCTCCCTCCGCATTGACGCCTTCTCCTTAGACGTCATGTCAAAGATTCAAGATGTCCGCAAGTCCTCTGTGACCTTTGCCCCGGAAGCCGGTTCCCAGCGAATGCGGGATGTCATCAACAAGGGAATCAGCCTGGAAGAAATTATGTCGGGTGCAAAAGAGGCCTTTCACGGGGGCTGGAACAAGCTCAAGCTTTACTTCATGCTGGGCCTGCCCACGGAGACTGATGAGGACATTATGGCCATTCCCCGGCTGGGCAACGATCTGGCAGCCCTCTACTTTGAAGAGATCCCCAAAGACCAGAGAAATGGAAGAGCGCAGATCACCATGTCCACATCTTTCTTCGTCCCAAAGCCATTCACTCCCTTTCAGTGGGCCCCCATGCATCCGCCGGAGGACTACATCCGAAGGGCCAGGCTGGTCAAAGACACCATGCACGAGCAGCTCAATCGCAAGAGCCTGCACTACGAGTGGCATCATCCCCAGATCTCCGTATTAGAGGGAATTTTCGCCAGAGGGGACCGCAAGGTGGCCGATGCCATTCTCTGGGCCTATACCCAAAAGGGTCAGATCTACGATGCCTGGAGCGAGTACTTTAACGATGAGGTCTGGCAGGAGGCCTTCGACAGATTCGGTATTTCCGCTGATTTCTATGCCTATCGTCAGCGCCCCCTCGACGAAATCTTCCCCTGGGACTTCATCGACTGCGGCCTGACCCGTCCCTTTTTGGAGCGGGAGTGGAAGAATGCCATGGCGGGTAAACTGACGCCAAACTGCAGGGACCAGTGCTCCGGCTGCGGTATGAGATCGATGGGGGGAGGGGTGTGCTTTGAAAATCAGAATCCGCTTCGGTAAACATGGGGCCATGAAATACATCGGGCACCTGGATATCATGCGCTATTTCCAGAAGGCCATGCGAAGGGCCCGCATTCCCATGAAGTTCTCTCAGGGCTACCATCCCCATCCCATTATGTCCTTTGCGGAGCCCCTGGGCCTCGGCATTACTTCCGACGGGGAGTACATGGATATTGAGACGGAAGAGGGTCTGGATGGGCTTTCCGCTATGAAGGCGCTGGGGGAGACTATGGTGGACGGGATGGTGATTCATTCTCTTCGCCGGCTGCCCGAGAACGCGAAAAACGCCATGGCGTCTGTGGAGGCCTCCAGCTACCGCCTGACCTATCGCAGGGGCAAGGCGCCTCTTCAGCTGAGGGAGCTGATCGATGCCAGGGAGGACTTCTATGATCGGGCAGAACATATTACAATTGTCAAGAAGACCAAAAAATCCGAGCGCTCGCTTGATCTCAAGCCCCTGATCTACCGCTGGGAGATTGAGACCTTTGTTCCAAATACAGCTGCCAAAGGACAAAGTGACTTTCCGATCGATCCTTCCGACGAGGAGTGTGGCAGCATCTGCCACCGCATCATGCTGTCCTCCGGTTCGACGGATAATATCAAGCCGGATCTGGTCATGGAACATTTCCATCGCTTCCTGGGGCTGGATCCTCAGGAATATGCTATCCGCGTCTACCGGGAGGATATGTTCACCAGGGTGGATGGACAATTTGTCTCCCTGGAGGATGTGGGGGAGGAAATTTTTTGATTGGCGTGTCTAATCTGAGAAGGCTTTGATGGGGATTTGATAAGAAGTTGATGAGGATACAGGATGCCGGGAATTTCAGAGCAGGAACAACTTGAGATATGCATTACCCGGATGCCCTGGAAGGACATAGAGATCGGGCTTTTTCTTGTTCGGACCGGGGACGGACAGGCCATTGAACTGCAGGTGGAGAACCTGGCCAGACCCAGCATGGTCGGACAGATTCACATTGGACGGATTCAAAAATATCTGCCCTCCCTGCATGCCGCCTTTGTCGATATCGCAGACCAGAAAAAGGTCTTTCTCCCCGTGAAGAGTCCCGATGAACTCAATTATGTGCGCAGACAGTCCAAATCCGAGGGGATTCACGGGGGTGACGAAATCCTCCTGCAGATTGTCGCCGACCCCATCAAGAGCAAGGACGCCATAGGGAGCAGTGATATCGTCTTTAAATCCGCCGACGTCATTGCGCATTTGGGATCGGGAGAATCCGGTATCTCCAGGAAGATCAGCGGACAGGACCGAAGACGTCTCAGAGATTTTCTGTCGGCCTGCCAGGGGGAAAACTATCATCTGACTTTGCGGACGTCCGCAGTCTCTTTAGGAGAGGAGGAGTTGTCCGGGCAGGTCGAAGCTCTCGTTGAGCAAATGGAGGACTTTCAGGCGACCATCGGTCAGCAGGCGCTTTTTACGGTCTTTCAGCCTGGTCAGCCTCTTTGGATGGAGCGGCTGATGACCTATCCCGCCGGGCAGATCTCGTCCATCACCAGTGATTTAGAGGAGGTGATTGCCTCCTTTGCGGGAGAAAGAAACAATGACTCTCACACACAGGGATCAAAAGGATGTTCATGGACCAGGCGAGCCGACAGTCGACTGGCAGACTATGCTCCCCTCTTTCACGCCTACCGGGACGAATACCCCCTCTATCAGCTGCGCAATCTGACCCGACTGATGCGGGAAATCAGTTCAAGAACTGTCTGGCTTCCCTGCGGGGGCAATATCGTCATTGAACAGACGGAAGCTTTGAATGTGATCGATATCAATACCGGCAAGATGGAGGCGGGTAGCGGGAAGCGGGACGCCGTCCTGACCTGCAATCTTCAGGCGGCGGAGGAGATCGCCCGACAGATGCGGCTTCGAAATCTGTCGGGAATTATCATCATTGATTTTATCAATATGAGAGACAAGAGAGATCTGACCCGGGTGATGGAACATTTGTCCTCCTGCTGCAAGAGGGATCCCCAGGGGGTGAGTCTGGTTGACGTCACCGCTTTGGGCCTGGTGGAGATAACCAGGCAGAAGAAATACGCGTCATTAAAGCAGATTCTCTCATCATAATGCGATTTGCGGGCCCGCATCAACTGGACTGCTTACGCTCGGGACGAAAAAACTGCTTGCGCTCGGGGAAAAAGCCTGCATTTTATATAGAAGCCAGCTTGCGCTCATGACAGCGAGACGACCGCAAAGACGGTCATGGAATATGGGAAGGAATGATCTGATATGAATTTATTTCTTGTTGAGGACGATGAGATCATCGCTAAGTCTCTGGAAGAATATCTGACCAGCTGGGGCCATAAGGTGACATGTGTCCGCGATTTCACCAGGGTTGCCCAGGAGGTCAGGGAAGCGGCGCCGGATCTGGTCATCATGGATGTCGTGCTCCCCTCTTATAACGGTTTCTACTGGTGTCAGCAGATCCGCGCCTTCTCGACTCTGCCCATATTAATTCTGAGCTCTAAGTCTGATGATATGGATCTGATCCAGGGCATGCAGATGGGGGCGGACGACTATGTGACCAAGCCGGTCTCCCTAGAAGTGGTGCGCGCCAAGATCGACGCCCTCCTCCGTCGATCCTACGAGTTCGGGCAAAATGCCAATGAGCTCGTCTGGAATGGGGTGAAACTGGACCTTGCCAAGACCGCGATTTACTTTCGGGATCGACAGCTGGATCTGACCCGGACAGAGCTCTTGATCTTAGAACCCCTCTTTGTCGGCCGGGGAAAGGTGATCAGCCGGGAAGCCCTGATCGACCACTGCTGGCAGAGCGAGAACTTTATTGACGACAACACCCTGGCGGTCAATATCTCTAGACTCCGCAAAAAAATAAGGGACATCGGCCTGGAAAATCTGATCGAAACCAAAAAGGGAATCGGCTACTGCCTGTCGGAGGAAACATAATGCCTGACAAGAAAGAAATCCTCGATTTTCTCCGTGAAATTCTTCCGGTCACGACAAGCTTGCTTTTGGTTGTAATTCTCCTTGCCACCGTTTCTATGCTTGGCGGAATGGAGAACTCTTATATGATTCTCTGCATACAGATTATTGTCTTCTCCTGGCTGATTTACCTTGTCTTTGCCAGCTATCATATCAGGCGCCGGACGGACTTGAGCAGGGAACTGGAGAGGATTACGAAAGAAAAGCGTCAATTGGAAGAGGAGACCCTGCAGAGGCAGAAAGATCTGGAAGACTATTTCCTTCTCTGGATGCACCAGATGAAGACGCCGATTACAGCAGCCTCCCTGCTTCTAGAATCCGACTCTATGTCCTGTGACAGCAACGCCATTCGAATCAAATCCCGCCTGATGGAGATCAACGGATACGCCAATATGGCCATGTCCTATCTGAAGCTTATGCAGGATTCCAATGACATGGATCTGACCAGGGTGAAGCTGAAGCCGCTTGTGACAGAGATTTTAAAGCGCTACTCTCTCCTTTTTGTGGAAAACGACGATCGGATTGAGATTGACATTCCCAGGTCCGCCTATGTTCTGTCCGATGCCCGCAGTTTGTCTGTTCTTGTGGAGCAGCTCATCTCAAACGCGGTCAAGTACACGCGCGGGGGAAAGATCTTGATTCGCTATGATCTGGGCAAGAAAGCCTTGCTAGTTGAAGACACCGGCGCCGGAATTCCCGCACAGGACCTGCCCAAAATCTTCGACAGGGGCTATTCCGGTTTTAACGGACGCGCAACAGATAAGTCCTCTGGTCTGGGACTCTTTCTTGTAGACACGATTGCCAGAAAATTATCGCTTAACATTGCTGTCGAATCCAAAGTGGGAGAGGGGAGCTGTTTTACAGTGCTCTTTCCCTGATTCAATCCAGCTTTTCCATGGATCGAATCCACCTTTCGTCTTGATCGGATCATCTTTTTCCTTGCTCGGATCTATCTTTCGCCTCGTGAGAAAAAAAGCAAGCTGCCCATATCATTTCCTCAGGTATTTGGCCGGGTAAGAGAGGGTTTTCACAGCTTCCTTACAGGTCTGTAAGGAAGCTGTTATTTTATATAAATGCCTGCCCGACCGGATAGGTCTATGATGATAGCGAATCGGATGATCGATCGAAACGATCCTTCTGATTTTTGAGCGCACACATCAGAGCAAAATGAGATTGAAACGATATCAGAGGAGGTATCCCATGAAAATACTGGAGCTGCAGGATGTAAAGAAGACCTACCGGTCCAGAGGCATTGAGACCCAGGCCCTGAAGGGGGTCAATTTCTCCGTCGACGAGGGCGAGTTCATCGCGATTATGGGCGAGTCCGGATCCGGGAAAACGACTCTTTTAAATCTGGTTGCCACCTTGGACCAGCCCACGTCCGGCAGTATTATCCTCGAGGGACAGAATCTGGCCCATCTAAAGGAGAAGGACATCGCCGCCTTCCGTCGCAATGAGCTCGGATTTGTCTTCCAGACCTTTAACCTCCTGGATCAGTTTACCAACCGGGACAATATCTATCTTCCCCTGGTTCTCTCAGGCGTCAGGGCAGAGGAGATGAAAAGCCGCCTGGCGGAGATTCAGGATCAGCTCATGATCGGAGATTTTGTAGACAAATATCCCTATGAGATTTCCGGCGGCCAGAAACAGCGCATTGCCACGGCAAGAGCGATCATTACAAAGCCAGCCCTGCTCCTGGCGGACGAGCCGACCGGAAGCCTGGATTCCGCTTCTGCTGACGCGATCATGAGACTCTTTACCAGAATCAATGAAAATGCTCAGACCATCCTCATGGTAACCCACTCCCTGCGCTCAGCTTCTTACGCCAGGCGGGTCCTCTTTATCAAGGATGGGATCGTCTTCCATGAGCTCTACCGGGGGGAGGAAGATCAGGAGGCCTTTATGGAGCGCATCCATCAGGCCCAGACAGTCCTCAGAAAGAAGGTGCTGGCATGACTACCATCGCAGCCCGTTTCGCTCTCAAGAATATCAGGGCAAACCGCCTGGTCAATATCCCCTTTGTCATTTCCAACGGCATTATGTTTCTTCTCTACAATGTCATGGTGTCCCTGCAGTCCAATCAATATGTTCTGACCAGGCATAAGGACCTGATCACTTTCATTCAATACGGGTCTTGGCTGATCCTGATTCTGGCCGGTGTTTTTGTCCTCTATTCCAATCGCTTTCTCATGAGTCGAAGGAAGCAGGAGTTGGCCCTCTATTCCATTCTGGGCCTGGAGAAACGGCATATCCGCCGAATCCTCTTCATTGAGCTCTTGATTCTCTTTGCTCTTATGACCATAATCAGCACCATTGGGGGCTTCATCTTCGGCAAGCTGATCTTTGCCGGACTCAATGAGCTGCTCCATGATTCCGGGGTCAAGCTGATGAACTACCCATTCTCTGCGCAGGCCTTTCTTATGACGGCAGGATTCGAGCTGGCCTTCTTTTTTGTCCTCTTTGTCATCAACTGCAGCAAGATCCGCTCCAAGGCTCCTCTTGCCCTGTTGACAGGAGAGAAGAAGGGTGAAAAGGAACCGAGATCCAACTGGGTGCTCCTGGTTATCGGTCTGGCTGCCTTAAGCTATGGCTATTATCAGGCCATGCATGTAGAAGGGCTCTTATCCGCCATAAGCAAAATCGTCTTTGCTGTTCTAGCGGTTGCCCTGGCTACCTATTGCCTCTTTATCTCTTTTTCTGTGATCTATCTCAAGTTTCGTCGAAAGAGGAAGTCTTACTATAAGGCCAGGAATTTTCTAAACATTTCAGGTCTTCTCTACCGCATGAAATCTCACGCGGTCGGGCTTGCCTCGATGGCGATTATGGCCTGCGGGGTCATTCTGACCCTGTCAACGGTCTTTGTCATGTACTCCAACATGGAGAAAACGGTAGATGGACTCCTGCATAACCGCTACTATGAGCTCTACTCCATTCAAAATACGGAACAGTCTCCAAGTACGGATGAGCTTCAACAATGGGCAGGCGAGGTGGAGGAGAAAGCCCGCCAGACGACAGAAGCCTATACGAAGGTCAAGGACGGGATCAGCATTACCCAGCTGACAAGTGCCGTCTTATATTCCAGTCAGGAGATAAAGTATGTTTCCAGAAAAGAGAAGGATCTGATGAATCCAAAAGACGGCTTTAAGACCGGCTTTGCCGTTTTGGGAAGTCTTGACGAATATAACCGGTATTTTGGAACTGATGTCAAACTCAGTCAGGGACAGGCTTTGATCTATAGTAATAGAGACAGCGTGTCAAACATCAAAAGCTTGAAGATAGGGGATAAGACCTACCAGCTCAGCAAGGGAAAGACCATGGTTTCGTCTAACTTCAATGTCGACTATATCTTTTTGGTTCTGCCGGATCAAAAAACCATGCTGGAGGTATCTGACCTGCTGCAGGCGCCTGACGAAATGGGGATGGGGACAATTACAAATTCCTATTACGCCTGGAATGCAGCCGATCAATCCGAGGCTCTAAACCGGGCAGTTAAGAGTATGACTCACGATAACTTTGTGGCAATCAATGAAACAGAGGCGAGAAATGAAGTCTATTCCCTCAACGGAGGCTTCCTCTTCCTGGGGCTTGTGTTCGGCCTGGTTTTTTTGATCGGAACGGTTCTGGTCACCTATTACAAGCAGGTCAACGAGGCCTATGAAGACCGTGAAAAGTATCAGATCATGAAACAGGTGGGACTCCCGGATGCTCTGATCCGCAGAACCGCGGCCAGTCAGATCGTATGGCTTTTCTTCGCCCCTCTTGCGGTGGCAATCGTTCACTGCCTTGCGGCCGGTAAGATCATGTCCAACATTCTGATCCTCTTTGGCGTGAGCAATATGACCTACTACATGATTCGACTTGGAATTGTGACAGGGATATTCGCCCTGGTCTACCTGCTGATTTTCTTCCTGACAAGCCGCATCTACTACAGGATTGTCCGCTAGTCGATTCGCCAGTCTGGTCGCAGTCCTCTCTATTATCACACCACGCAGGATTTTCAGGGTAAATGCAACACCCCTTGAGCAAACGAAATGCAACACCTGATAGGTCTTTCGTTATGGTTTATGGGGCATATATGGGCTAAAAATAGCAAAAATGGGGTCAGTCAGGTAAAAAAGCATGGCAAACAGACCTGAAAGGGTATTTTTCAGGTTAAATGCAACGCTTCAGAGTGTTGCGTTTACTATGACAAATCGGCCTACTTTAAGAGCTCCGGCGTCAGATTGACATCTTCGGAAGGAATGCGTTCCAGTCCAAGCAGGAGGAAGAAATCTTTTGGCATGACGGCCATGGCGGTATCAAAGGGTGACTTTCCAAAAAGAGACTCCCGGATGTAGCTGTTGAGGTGATTGGACAAAAGGACAGAATCCTCTTGTACGAGATGCTGCAGAGAAGTTCTCTTGGGGACTACCCGTCGGATCAGTTTGTGGTTGGTCTCGCATTCCGCCTTCTGATCCGAGCGATTTGCCTCAAAAAAAAGACTCGTGTACGCTTCCCACCAAACACAGAGCGCTCCATTCCTTTCATGTCCGTAAATTCTTGTCCATTGTCGGTAAGAATGACGGAAAAACAGGCAGCGAACAATTCTTTGCCAAGGGAAGTCTCTATGGCATCCAACGTGTCAACAACACAGGGGGCGGTTTGCTTCTTCAAAACATAAACAAGCTGCATGTGGAAGGCGGGGAAATGTAAGGTAAGAAGGACGGCAGTGTCCTCTTTTGTGCCCTCGACACAGTCCATCTGCACAACAGGACAATCGTGCGTCTAAATAAAAGCCAGATAATCCAAATAGAGATGCCCGGTTTTTGAGATGGGCGCGTGGAAGGCGCTTTTTTTTCTTGACTTGCGTCTGACCGCTTCGGGGAGGTCAATGTTGCGGACATCAAGCTCAGAAGAAGAAATCAAGCGGCGCAGGGTGGATTCACTAATAGACAGTTCCTCCTGATGCGACTGAACGATGTGATAGATAGACTGTCCTTTGTGTACCAGGGGGCTGACAAGGGCGTCGATCTGCTGCAGTTCTTTTGCGGTAAGGTCAAAGCCCAGGCGGGTGTTCACAAGAGAAGCGCGGTATTGTGCTTGTGCCTTTCCTGCGTCATAGATACAGCACTCGTAGTGACAGCGATTCTTTTTTGGGCAGGCATTACATACATGTGTAGGGGTTTTAAGGAGGTGGTCGCATTCGGCCTGGACATAGTCGGCACAATACTTTTTTGCCTTCTGACAGGTTCGGCAGGATTTTCTGCAGGAAGAAGCGCCGCAGACATGGGAGTGAGGGCAATCTCGGAAGTAGATGCAATCGCAAGCCCGTGGTTGAACGAGATAAATATGTTTGTTAATCTCCCTTGATATCGTGGATGGAGCCTTGTCCAGACGGTCTGCGATATAGCGGATAGAGCATCCCTCTAAAAGCAGGGTTTCAATACGGGTACGGTCGTTTGGTGTCAGATGGGACTTTTTCATGATAGGAACTCCTTTCTTCAATAAGGTAGTTCCCATTGCACCTGATAAGCCTGCTTTGGACAAGTCTTCTGTCAGACTAACTGCAACACAGAGATCTTCCAGAGTAACTGCAACAGAGTGTTGCATTTACATTGAAAAGTTTCGCTAAACATGAAAACAGTGTGTTAGTCAACATAGGCTGTGTATTTGCAATCGATAATATATACTATTTTATTAATTTGTGATGAAATGAGAGCCATTATATGGTACAAAATAAATATAATATATCCGTACATTTAAGATGGAGGGAATACAGTGAAATTTGAAAAAGTATCGATTCAGAATTTCAGAAATTTTGAGAACATTGAAATTGGTATTTCCAACAAGAATATTTTTTTTGGCCTAAATGACATCGGTAAGACAAATTTTTTGTATGCCATGCGTTATGTATTTGATAAAGATATAAGAAAGAATGGCTTTTTGGACTCTGACTTCCACAAGAAAAATGTGGAAGCACCTATTGAAATCACTGTTACCGTAGATATAAGTGATACTGACAATCCTGATAGCCAAAAGTTGAGGGCTCAACTGAAAGGAGCGATGCTCAGCAAGCATACCAAAGTGTTTATCAAACTTGTCGCCAAATATAATGTTCAAGAATTAGTGGCCATGCCAATTTTATATTGGGGTGGTAGTTTGAACCACCTTTATGAAATCAAACAAAGAGGCTACCGCTATGATATAGATTACATTTTTAATGTGATTTATATCGACTCATATGTTGATTTGCACGGTTTGTTCAAGAAAAATATTGCGACCCTGATTAAGAGTGATGATACAGCAGATGATGATACTCTTAAACATATTCAGGCCGCCGTAGATCAGCTGAATACAAATATCTCAAATTTATCTGGTGTTAAAGAATTTGAAGGAAAAATTACTCCAGAATATCAGAAATTTCGGAGTGAAGGGGTTTCAATCTCGGTCAAGTCTGAGATTGCTGTAAAAGGGCTGTATTCTAACATTGTTCCATACATAAAACAGACAGATGATGAAAATTTGTACCCTACTGCTGGAGAAGGACGCAAAAAATTACTAGCGTACTCTATCTACGATTTGCTTTCAGCAGAAAACGAAGAATTAAAGATCAACCTATTCCTTATTGAGGAGCCGGAAAACCACTTACACAAATCCTTGCAAATCGCTTTATCCCAAATACTATTTGCAAATGGAAAATACAGCTATTTGTTTGTAACGACTCATTCTCCATTTGTCCTATACGATATGGACGGTGTAAGTCTTATCAGAATATTCCATGGTCCATCCATTGATAGTGCAAGCTACTTCTATCAGGTCCCAGCAAGCTTTGAGAAAAATCGTAAAATGCTAAATAGATATTTAGCCGAAGCGATTTTTGCAAATAAAGTGCTGCTGGTAGAAGGACCTTCCGAGCTCCTGCTTTTTGAAAGGGTATTGTCCACAATTAATCCATTTTATGAGGTAGATGGTATATATATTTTATCTGTGGAAGGCGTTGGCTTTTCCCAATACTGCAAGATACTCAATGCACTAAAAATCAAATGGATTGTAAAGACCGATAATGATTTACGACGTCCTCATGGTAAGAATGACTATGTTGCATACGGTTTTCAGCGTTGCAATAAAATTATAGGGAAGGAAACTCTTCCCATTCAATCATACCCAGATAATAGTATTGCAAATAAAAGAACCCTATACGCCGAAAACAAGGAAGTTCTTGATGATATTCGCACAAATTGTGGAATTTTCCTTTCTGTAGTCGATTTGGAAAATGACTTGGACGAGGTCTTGCATGATAATTTATGTAAATACCTAGACACATCTAATCCTGTTGCGTATTTGCAAAAAGCCAAGCACTTCCATATGGCTGACTTGGTAGAAGCAATAACGGACGCTGATTGTAGAGCAATTTTTGACCATTACAACTTTGCATGTTTAGAGGAGATAACAAAATGAATTTAACGCCCGTACAGCAACAAATTGTAGATACACAGGGAAATCTAATCGTCCGGGCCAGTGCGGGTACAGGAAAGACGCATACTATGGTTGCAAAAATAGCTGCCGAAATTGAGCATAACCATACCCACAAATCCATTGCTGCAATTACTTTTACAATTAAGGCTGCGCAGGAAATCAAAGATCGTCTAACGATAGACAGTTCACGTCATTTTATTGGTACAAATAACAGCTTTGTAATTGAGGAAATTATAAAGCCATTTTTGAAAGATGTATATGGCGCTGAATATGAAGTTGATATGAGTACCGATTACTCCATCCGCATTGAAACATTTGAAGCTGGCCTGGACAAAATAAAGCAAGAACGGGTGCTTTGTTCCTATACTGATAGCAAGAAAAATTTTGTTTTTGATCTTGCTCTTGATGTAATTATGAAATCCTCTGCATGCAGGTTATACCTACAAGCTAAGTATTTCAAAATCTATATTGACGAATATCAAGACTGTGATAAGTCTATGCACACGTTATTTATGTATATTTGTGACACGCTTGGTATAGATACTTTTGTGGTCGGGGATGAAAAGCAGTCTATCTATATTTGGCGCGGGGCGTATCCAGAAGCTTTTAAGAGTATTTGGAATAAGCCCAACTTTCACAAGGTATTTATGGGGGACAATTTTCGCTCATGTCAACAGATTCAGAACTACTCCAATCTGCTTTGTGAAGAAACACGTGAGCTTTACACTCCAACGGAAGGTCTTAACAATATTATTTGGATAACGCCTAA
>ERZ773197.1787-NODE-1787-length-14307-cov-3.544274_pt1 | contig 14307 bp, 15 predicted proteins | sample MGYA00580999_ERZ773197 | MGnify/ENA primary metagenome ERZ773197 (study PRJEB29015, sample SAMEA2738166) | human oral metagenome | biome: human oral; feature: human-associated habitat; material: saliva | place: China | collected 2185 ...
ATCAACCCGATAATTTAGAGAGTACCAACCCCAACCCGATATTTTAGAGTGCCCTGAAATCTTTACAGGTATATTTTTCACCATATATTTTTTGCTGTTTTATATTCTTAAAAAATATATTTTTGTAAGAATATAATTTGTTGCCACAACAACATTGATTTTCATGGGTAAAACAGGAGATTATTCATGGTCATTTGTCAGTTTAAGTTTGTCAAATACATAGAAGGTCAGTCCCATTGCGATGCCGACAATTGTTGCAAGACACATTCCTGTGAGCTTAACATCTCCAAGTTTGATAAATGCACCGGAAAGCCCTACAATGAAGATTACCGACGTCATTGCAAGATTTCTTGATTTTGAATAATCCACTTTTTCGTCTACCATCAATCTTATTCCGGAGGCTGCAATCATTCCGTACAGTAAAAAGCTGACGCCACCCATTACAGGGGCAGGAATTGATTGAATTAAACCGGAGGCCTTTCCGATGAAGGACAGTAAGATTGAAAATACGGCAGCACCGCCGATCACCCAGACACTGTAAACTTTGGTTATTGCCATTACACCGATGTTTTCTCCATAGGTTGTAGTAGGTACGGAACCACAAAGCCCGGAAAGAGTTGTGGAAATGCCGTCTGAGAAAAGACTTCTATGAAGTCCCGGATCTTCGAGGAGATCAGAGCCTACGATTTCAGATGTTACAACCTGATGTCCGATGTGCTCTGAAATTACTACAAGTGAAGCAGGTATTATAATTAAAATAGACTGCAGATTAAACTTAGGCATTAAGAAGTTTGGCATTGCAAGCCATGTTGCACTGTGAACCGTTTCGAAATCAACGATTCCAAGTGCCAGTGCTGCCACATATCCAATTATGATTGAAATCAGAATTGCTATTGCAGAAGCAAATCCTCTGAACAAAACCTGTCCGAATACTGCAACAAGCAGTGTTATAACAAACGCTACAACCAATTTCGGATCAATAGTCTTGTATGTATCTGTAAGAACTATTCCGCCATTTTGTGCGGCATTTCCCGCAAGTTCAAGACCGATAAGTGCAACGACAGGTCCCATGGCGGCAGGGGGGAGAACAATATCGATCCATTTAACCCCTGCAAATTTTATTATCAGAGCGACCAGCATGAATATTATACCGGTTATAACAAAACCCCCCAAAGCGTATTCATAACCGAGGTTATTGATTACGGTAAGGGCAGGTGCGATAAACGCGAAACTTGAACCAAGGTATGCAGGCGATTTTCCTTTTGTGACAAAAATAAAGATAAGTGTGCCGATGCCGTTCATCAGCAAGGCAATGGCAGGATTTATTCCTAAAATATATGGAACGAGAACAGATGCAGAAAACATTGCAAAGGTATGTTGTATACTGAGAGGAATACCTCTGCTCAACGGAACTCTTTCTTGGACTTGTACTATGTTTTTATTTTTCATACTTCCCCCTTCACCAATTCATTAAAATTCATTCTGAAAAATTATACTCTTAAATACCTGTTTTTGCAACAGAAAAGACTTTTACGACAGTGACAGGTTTGACATCGGTACATACCTATGTTAGAATGTATGCAAGTTAATAGGTTGGACTAGAAGAGTGGGTTGTCCCACTCTTTCGATTTTATGTGTAGAAAACATTTGAAATGATATTTTAATATAAAGGTTTAGAACCTTAAATTTTTAATAAATTAGTACTTGATTACATAAGGAGAATTCATGGCGAAAGAGCATATAAAAGAATTGGTATCAAAATATTTAAAAGGATTCCTTGATGAAAATGATTTGGAATTATATAATTCTGAATTCAAAAAAGAAGGAAAAGATTGGTATTTGAGGGTTTATATTGATAAGAAGAATGCAGAAAAAGATGAGTATGTCGGCACTGATGACTGTGAGAAAGTGAGCAGATTTTTGTCTGAATGCCTTGACAAAGATGATCCCATTCCTCAAAATTATACCCTTGAAGTGAGTTCGCCGGGTATAGATCGGCAACTTTTTCAGGTCAGGGATTATGAAAGATTTACAGGAGATATGGTTGATGTAAAGCTTTATAAGAGCATTGAGGGGAAGAAAGAATTTCAGGGAATTTTAAAGGGAATTTCAGATAATAAGATTGAGATTGAAGTAACAGAGAATGAATGTTATAGTTTTGACCTTGAAGAAGTGGCTAAAACAAGCCTTGCCGTCGTCTTTTAATCAGTTAGATAATGGAGGAAATATAGATGAATAAAGAATTTATCGATGCTATGGAGACTTTGGAGAAAGAAAAACATATATCAAAAGATGTTTTGCTTGAAACCATTGAGTCAGCACTGGTGTCAGCGTATAAGAAGAATTATGGTACATCAGAGAATGTTAGGGTTTCAATAGACCCTGTTAACGGGGATATTGCAGTGTTGATGAAAAAAGACATTGTACCCGATGAGGAATACTTTGATAATATGACTCAGATGACACTGGAAGAAGCCCATGAAATTGATGTCAGATATGAAATCGGAGATGCCATCGAATTTGCTGTTGCTCCAAGAGACTTTGGAAGAATTGCGGCACAGACTGCTAAACAGGTTGTTATTCAGAGAATTAGAGAAGCAGAGCGAAATATGGTATATGACCAATTCATTACCAGACAGGGCGAAATCATGACCGGCATTGTGCAGAGAAAGAGTGGAAGCACGATGTTTGTTACAGTAGGAGGGGCAGAAGGCATCTTACTTGCTAACGAACAGGTTCCAGGAGAAAGGTTTAATGTGCATGACAGATTGAAGGTTTATATCATGGACGTTAAAAAGACTACAAAGGGACCGCAGGTGTTTCTGTCAAGAACTCATCCGGGCCTTGTGAAAATGTTATTCGAGCTGGAAGTTCCTGAAATTCAGGATGGAACAGTGGAAGTAAAAGGTATTGCAAGAGAAGCCGGCTCCAGAACCAAGATGGCTGTGTACGCAGAGGATGAGAATATCGATCCGGTAGGAGCATGTGTCGGTCCTAGGGGAACCCGAGTGCAGAATATAGTTGATGAACTCAATGGGGAGAAAATTGATATTATCTCATGGAGTGAAGATCCGGTGGAGCTTATAAGCAATGTCTTAAGTCCGGCAACTGTTGAAGAAGTAATCGTGGAGGATTATGAAGAACAGATTGCGACAGTAGTAGTACCGGATTATCAACTGTCACTTGCCATAGGAAAACAGGGACAGAATGTTCGACTGGCAGCAAAGGTGAGTGGTTGGAAAATAGATATTAAGAGTAACAGTCAGTATTACAGTGAGAACGAAGAAGATGAGATAATAGATACGGAAGAAATTGCAGCAGATGAAGAAAGCCGAGAAGATATTCAAGTTGAGAATGATTGTAAAGACAGCGATACTCAGGAAGAAATAAATATAGCTGAGGCATCTGATAGCGAAGACACTATGGAAGGGGACGAAGCCGTTGAGCAGACACAGGAGTAATGCCACAGAGCCAATGAGACGATGTATAGGCTGTATGGAATCTAAGGCCAAATCCGGTATGTACAGAATTGCACTGAAAAACGGCGAATTAACCCTCGATAAAGACGGAAAAGCTATAGGAAGAGGCGTATATATCTGCAAAGATAAGGACTGTATAGAGAAAGCAAAGAAAAAAAATGGATTACAGCGAGGTTTTAGGCGTAACTTTCAGGTAGAAATGACGGATGATATTTTTGAGAAAATAAGTGAGGAATGTAATGATGCTCAGCAATAAATTATCCGGATACTTAGGTTTTGCCGCAAAGTCCAGGAAATTGCAGACCGGGTATAATACGAATCTGCTGTTAATAGAAAAGAGAAGGGTTAAATTATTGATTGTTGCTGAAGACGCTTCTCAAAACACAAAAAAGAAGATGACTCAAAAGTGCAAAGTGAAAGAAATAGATTATAGAATATTTGGAACAAAGGAAGATTTGTCACAGATTACAGGAAGAAGGGAAAGCAGTACCTTTGCAATTACAGATGATAATTTTTCCAAAGTAATTAAAGATGAAATTGACAGCATACAATCAGAAAGAGAGGTGTTCTTATGAAGAAAAAGGTATATGAACTTGCAAAGGAAATGGGTATACAGAGCAAGGACCTTATCGCAAAAGCAGGCGCCCTTGGAATAGAAGTAAAGAGCCATATGAGTGCCTTAACAGAGGCAGACATTGATAAAATTAAGGGAAGCAGTAAAGAAAAAAAGATGGGAAAAAAGCCACCGGTTGGAAAACCCATCGTTGATAATGAATACTTGGCAAATAAACCAAAGCCGCCGGTTGGAAAACCTATTGTAGATGAATCCATCTTTGCAAATCGTGATAAAGCAGAGAAAAAGGACAATACAGATGTAAAGACTGAAAAAGAAGTCAGGAATAGTACAAAGTCTGTCGAAAAGAAAGAAAAGATGCCTAAAAAGGAAACTCAAAGAGCAAATAGGAAAGAAAATAAGGAAGACCATAAAATAGCTGAGCCTAAAGAAATTAAAAATACCGAGTCCAAAGAAGCTAAAAATATTGAGCCGGAAGAAGTCAAAAAAGAAGATTCTAAGACCGTAAGAAAGCTTGCTTCGGAAAAAGAAAACATGCCGAGGATTAAAATAGTTGCAAAAGCTGAAGATGTAGTTCAGGAGGAAGCGGCAAGAAAAGCGGCGAGAGCAGAAAGAGTAAAGAAAGAAGCGGAAAGAAAATCAGGAGAAAATAAGTCTGACCGTAAAACTTCAGGTGACGCTTACTCCGTGAGTGCCGGCGGTGGTCTGCAGCGTCGAGGAGACAAGGCGGTGGCGATCATACAGGGCTACTGTCCGATGGACCCGAACAAGTCCGGTCTTGCCCTGAAGCTCCTTGCCGAGGGAATGAAGGACAACACGGTGAAGATGGATGCCGACAAGGTGCAGAAGGTAAAAGCGGCAGGAACAACAGAAATGATCGCAGAAGAAATGACCGGGGAGAAGGTAAAGAGTTCAATAGAGGTGACCGCAACGGAAACAGAGCGCAACGAAGTGGAGCACCCCAAAATAGAAGCGGTGGATCGGCAGCACCGGGTTCAGAGGGTAAAGGTGGCAGAAATAGAAGAGATGACCGAAGAACTTATGGCAGAAAAGAAGAGCACAATAAGTTCTCAAAGCTTGAAAGAAAATCTCTGGAAAAGAAGGAAAGAAAGAAATATGTTAAGCCAAAGCAGGAGGTGACCCCTGAGGTTGTAGAAGAAATATTACCTGAGGGAACTTTCAAGGTAGATCTTCCAATAACTGTTGCAGGTTTCTGTGAGCAAACTGAAATTTCCACTTCAAAGGTAATAATGAGCTTGATGAAGCTTGGAATAATGGCTAATATAAACCAGAATATCGATGAAGATACCATGATGGTGCTCGCAGAAGAACTGGGAATCAATGTAATTGCAGGAACTGTGAAGGAAGAAGCTGTTGAAGAAGGAATTGAGGATTTTACAGACAGAGAAAAGGATTTGAAGGACAGACCTCCGATAATTACAGTAATGGGTCATGTAGATCATGGTAAGACATCTCTTTTGGATGCCATAAGATCAACTAATGTGACAAAGAGCGAGTCCGGCGGAATTACTCAGCATATAGGTGCATCCGAAGTCAGTGTTAACGGACAGAAGATTGTATTCCTTGATACTCCGGGTCATGAAGCTTTTACCGCAATGCGTGCTCGAGGTGCTCATATTACGGATATCGCTGTTTTAGTAGTTGCAGCTGATGATAGTGTTAAGCCCCAGACTATCGAGTCCATAAGTCATGCTAAAGCGGCAGGAGTTCCGATTATAGTTGCAATTAACAAGATGGATAAGCCCGGGGCAAATCCGGATAGAGTTAAGAAGGATTTGGCAGACAATGAAGTTTTAGTTGAGGATTGGGGTGGTGATGTTATTTCAGTTCCCGTTTCAGCAAAGAATGGAGACGGAATCCAAAATCTTCTGGAGATGATTCTTCTTCAGGCAGAAGTTATGGAGCTAAAGGCAAACCCTAACAGACTTGCACTTGGTTCGATAATAGAAGCAAAGCTTGATAAGTCCAGAGGTCCTGTTGCATCACTTCTCGTACTTAACGGTACCCTGCAGGCAGGTCAGAGCATTGTGGCGGGAACCTGCTCGGGTAGGATTCGCTTGATGACGGACTACAGAGGCAGGCAGATAAAGAAAGCAGGTCCTGCAACCGCCGTTGAAATTCTGGGATTGACAGATGTTCCACAGGCAGGAGATGAATTCAATGCAGTGAGAGATGACAAAACTGCGAGAGAAATTGCAGGAAGAAGACAGGAAAAACTGCGAGAAGAGGTTCTTGCAAAGAACTCCAGTATGACTTTGGATAAACTTTTCAGTCAGATACAAGAGGGAGAAGTAAAAGAACTGAATCTTATTATTAAGGGAGATGTTCAGGGTTCTGTAGGTGCTTTGATTTCATCCCTTGAAAAACTTAATAATGAAGATGTAAAAGTAAATATCGTTCATTCAGGCGTAGGTACGGTAATTGAATCGGATATTATGCTTGCAGAAACATCTAACGCTGTTATAGTAGGATTTAATGTCAGACCGAGCACTGCCATATCAACTATGGCAGATCGCCATGGAGTTGAAATGCGCCTGTACAGAGTGATTTACGATGTAATTAATGATATTGAGGCAGCTATGCGTGGTATGCTTGATCCTGAATTTAAAGAAGAAGTTCTGGGCAAGGCTCAGATTAGAAATACATTCAAGGTTCCGGGTGTCGGAATCATTGGAGGGGCATACATAACAGAAGGTAAAGTCGTTAGGAATGAGTCAATTCGTCTGGTTAGAGATGGAATTGTGATTCACGAAGGCAAAATTTCATCACTTAAGCGTTTCAAAGATGATGCTAAAGAAGTTGCACAGGGTTATGAATGTGGAATCGGCATTGAAGCATATAACGATATTAAGGAAGAGGATGTTATTGAATGCTTCACAATGGTGGAAATTGAAAGGGCATAGCCATGGGAAAAGGATATAGACAAGGCAGATTAGGTGAAGAAATTCGCAAAATCATCAGTAGGATGCTTCTTAAAGATTTAAAGGACCCCAGGTTTGAGGGTAGAATGATAAGTGTTTCGGCAGTTGATGTAACTAAGGATAATAGCTATGCCACCTGCTACATCACGGCTTTAGATATAACGGGCAGCGATGAAAATGCAAAGCGGCAGAAGTCCGAGATTATTGAAGGCTTTAATAATGCCGGGGGACTGATTAGAAAGGAAGTGGGGAAACGGATAAAACTTCGTCATGTTCCTGAACTGATTTTTAAAATAGACGAATCCCTGGAATACGGAAGAAGAATAGATGAAGTGATTAAGAATTTAGGAAAAGATGATGAGTAACGATAGCTTTAAGAAAATTGGAAATGTGCTGAATGAGGGGAATTCAATTCTGATTTTTCCCCATATAAACGGGGACGGGGATGCCATAGGATCTGCGGTTGCCCTTTGCAGAGCTTTAAGAAAAATGGGGAAAACATCCTATATATTGACAGAAGATAAAATTCCACAGAACTTACAATTTCTTATTAAAGATTATGTTACAGAAGATTTTAGTGCTGTAGAAAACCCTGACATATGTGTATGTGTTGATTGTGGAGACTTTTCCCGTTTTCCGAAAAGAAAGGATAAGTTTTTATCCGGAAAGTTGAAGGTTTGCATAGACCATCATAGAACATCTGAACCGTTCTGCGACTATAACTACATAGATCCGAAGGCAGCAGCCACAGGAGAGCTTATTTACAGACTTTTAGTCGCAATGGAAATCGAGTTCGACAAAGAAATCGGTGAGGCTTTGTTTGCGGCAATTACTATGGATACAGGGAATTTTCAGTATTCAAACACCACGAAGGAAACCCACGAAATAGTGGCAAAGCTATATGATACGGGTATTGATGCAAACGGAGTGAGTGTGGAACTTTATGAGAGAGTCAGCCCGGAAAAAATCAAGTTGGAGAGTGAAATCCTATCCAATCTTAAAATCTCTGATGATGGCAAGCTTGCAATCGGATTCGTTTCAAGAAAAATGCTGGGTGAAACAGGTGCAAAGCCGGAAGACAGTGAAGGTACGGTTTCTCAAATCAGGAGTATAGACGGTGTGGAAATAGCTGTTCTGATTAAGGAAAAGGAAGATTTTTTATGTAAGGCAAGTCTTAGAGGAAAGCATTATGCCGATGTATCGAAGATTGCAGAAGCTTATCAGGGCGGAGGGCATACAAAAGCTGCCGGATGTACTCTTCACATGGCTTTGGATGAAGCAATCGGAGCTATAGAAAAAAAGGCATTGGAGATTTTAGCTGAATATGCAGGTTGACGGAATAATTATTATCAATAAAGAGAAAAATATGACTTCCCACGATGTAGTGGGAAAAATGAGGAGAATTTTGGGAACCGGGAAGATAGGGCATACAGGAACGCTGGACCCTATGGCGACAGGTGTCCTTCCCATTTGTGTAGGAAAGGCTACCAGAATAATTGAATACCTTGATATGGACTTTAAAACCTACAGGTGTACTATGGCTCTTGGAAAAAATATGGATACACAGGATGCATGGGGAAAGGAAATTAGCAGAGTTACTGAGAAGAAAATCAATGCTGTTGACGAGACAATGGTGAAAGAAGCCCTGTCTAAATTTAATGGACTTGTGAATCAAAAGCCACCTATATATTCTGCATTGAAAGTGAATGGAAAAAAGCTGTATGAATATGCAAGAGCCGGTGAAACGGTAGAGATAAAGAGCAGAGATATTTTTATAAAGAGTATTACTATAGATGCTATGGAGCTTGGTAAAGGTTATGATTCAAATATTTCATTTACAGTAACATGTTCAAAGGGTACATATATAAGGGCAATTTGTCACGATGTGGGAATTGAACTGGGGACTTTTGGCTTCATGAAGTCTTTAGAGAGGACTCAAAGTGGAAATGCAAATTTGGAAAATTCCATAAAACTTGATGAGCTTGCTGAAATGAACAAAGCTGAAATTAAAGAAAAGTTTTTGGCAGTTGAATCTCTTATAAGTGACTTTGGGGAGATTATTCTGGAAGATCATGATATAAAAAGGTTTACCAACGGCATGAGAGTTTGGTCTCACCGATGTAAAATCGTCAGGGAACCTAAATATAAAGACAGGAATTTTGTCTTGCCTGTTCGAGATGAATTTTCCAGGGCATATATAACCTATGGAAGAGTCAAAGGAGTAAAGACTTTTTTAGGAATCTCCTTTATGGATAAAGACGGTGAAAATATTAAGGCAGATAAAGTTTTTTATCAGTACAAATGATGAAAATTAAAAAACTGTCCCATTTTGAATTACAAAGGTGAAAACTGTCATGCTTTGAAAGTCCGGAAATTATGGAGGCATAAGTTGATTATATATGAAAGCTTAGAAGATGTTAAGAAGATAGGTGAAACCGCAGTTGCCCTGGGAAACTTCGACGGCGTACACCTTGGGCATCAGAAGCTGATAAAGAAAATGGTTGATTGTGCAAAGTCAAGGAGACTTAAATCTTTGGTCTTCACATTTTCAAATCATCCAAAGGATTTACTTCCCGGTGTAGCCAAGGTGAAGAATATTCTCTATCAAAATGAAAAGGCAGAGATTGTCAAGTCTCTGGGAGTGGATTATTTAGTTAATATTCCTTTTACCCATGAAATTATGACGATGATACCTAAGGATTTTATTGAAAAAATTCTTTTAGACAAGTTCAACATGAAAGCAGCATTTTGTGGCTTTAATTACAGGTTTGGTTTAAGGGCTGCAGGCAATCCTGATGTGCTCAGAGAGTTTGGAAGAAAGAATGGTTTTACTGTATCGGAAATGGAACCTTTTAAGATAAATGATAATATTGTCAGTTCGTCAATGATAAGAACACTCATAGCTTCCGGACAGGTTGAGAGATGTGAAACCTATATGGGCAGGAACTATGAAATCGGCGGAGAAGTTGTTGTCGGGAACAGACTGGGAAGAAAATTGGGCTTCCCCACTTCAAACCTTGTTATTGATGAGACGATGGTGACTCCGCCAAACGGAGTTTATGTAACTTATGTTGACTATAACGGTAAGCGTTACCCAAGTGTTACCAATGTAGGAACAAAACCAACCGTAGGAGAGTATGAGAAAAATGTTGAAACTCATATCTTCGATTTTGATAAGGAACTTTATGGAAAAAGAATAATAGTGGAATTTTTAAAGAAAACCAGAGATGAAGTGAAATTTGATGATTTTCAGGAGCTTTCAGACCAAATTGTAAGAGACTGTAAGGAAGCAAAGGAATTCCATAATAACCTAAAAAAGAGGGGGAGGTTGTAGGCGAGTTGTATATGAGTTGTAAAATAAATTTCTTGCAACGATTCGGAATCAATGTTATACTTATTGAGTTAAGAAATGAAGCAACAGCTTCAATTTTAAGGATATACCCTCACTTAGCTATATGCTGACTCCGGCAGTAACTCAGTGCGGGTGAACTAAGTTAAAAGGAGATTTATAAAATGATTACAAAGGACAAAAAACAGGCTATTATGGCGGAATACGCTACTAAAGAAGGAGATACAGGCTCTCCTGAGGTACAGGTTGCTATTTTAACAGCGAGAATCAATGAACTGAATGAACATTTGAAAGAACATAAGCATGACCATCATTCAAGAAGAGGCCTTTTGAAAATGGTAGGTAGAAGGAGAAATCTTCTTAACTATGTTAAGGCTAAGGATATTGAAAGGTACAGAAGTCTTATTGCTCGTTTAGGATTGAGAAAATAGTATTGAATTTGGCGAGGTTACCAACCTCGCCTGTTTTTGTATTAATAAACAGGAAGGAGTTGTTTATTAGAAATGGCAAGATTTACAGATTACAGAACGTTTAAAACGGCAATCGGAGGAAGATTGCTTCAGTTAGAGATCGGAAAGGTTTGTGAGCAGGCAAATGGGCAGGTTATGGTTAGATACGGTGATTCCGTAGTTAATGTGACTGTTTGTGCATCAAAAGAACCTAAAGATGGAATTGATTTTTTTCCTCTGACATGTGATTTTGAAGAGAGAATGTATGCAGGCGGAAAAATCCCGGGAGGATTTATTAGAAGAGAGGGAAGACCCAGTGAAAAGGCTATTTTGAGCTGCCGCCTTATGGACAGACCTTTACGCCCGCTTTTTCCAAAGGGTTTTTACAATGATGTCAGTGTTGTGGCCACAGTTATGTCTGTTGACCCGGATTGTGAAACGGATATTATGGCACTTATAGGCTCATCCGTTGCAATTGCAACATCCGATATCCCATGGGAAGGTCCTACCGGTTCTGTCAGGGTAGGCAGGATTGACGGTAATTTCGTGATTAACCCGGACTTGGCACAGAGAGAGGTCTCTGATATAAATTTGACTGTTGCCGGTACGGAAGAAGCTATTATGATGGTTGAAGCAGGAGCCGATGAAGTTCCGGAAGGTGTTATGCTTGATGCTATTTTCTATGCTCACGAAGAGATTAAGAAGATAGTAAGATTTATAAATGAAATCGTTGCGGAAGTTGGAAAACCAAAGATGGATATAAATTTTGTAAAGGCTCCGGAGGATTTGGAAGAGGCTGTTAGAGAGTTTGCAATGCCAAAGATGAGAGCTGCACTTCATACCGCAGATAAACTGGAAAGACTTGATAAAATTGATGCAGTAGAGGTGGAAACACAGGAGCGTTTCGCAGAGAGTTTTCCGGAAATGGAGAAGGATATTGCAAATCTCCTTTTTTCAATAACTAAAGAATGCATGCGAGCAATGATCCTTGATGAAGGAGTTCGTATCGATGATAGAAAACTGGATGAGATTAGACCTATCTGGTGCGAAACAGGACTTCTTCCAAGGGTTCACGGGACAGGACTGTTTAAGAGAGGTCAGACACAGGCACTGTCAGCAACAACTCTCGCTCCGTTGTCAGAGGCTCAGAGAATTGACGGATTAACAGAACAGACAGAGAAGAGATATATGCACCATTATAACTTCCCGGGATATTCTACAGGAGAACCAAGACCGCCAAGAAGTCCGGGACGTCGTGAGATTGGCCATGGCGCACTTGCAGAAAGAGCACTCCTTCCTGTAATTCCAAGTAAGGAAGAATTCCCTTATGCTATTCGTGTAGTTTCAGATATCCTATCTTCAAATGGTTCTACCTCAATGGCATCGACTTGTGGTTCATGCCTTGCACTCATGGATGCAGGTGTTCCGATTAAAAGACCTGTTGCAGGGATTGCTATGGGGCTTATTGAAAGAGTGGAAGAAGATGGAACGAGCAAAATGGCAATTCTCAGCGACATTCAAGGTATGGAAGACTTTATGGGTGACATGGACTTCAAGGTTACGGGAACAGAAGTCGGCGTAACTGCTATACAGATGGATATCAAGGTGCATGGGCTTTCGAGAGAAATCATGGAGCAGGCACTTAGACAGGCTCGTGAAGGAAGAATGTATATCATGAAGCATATGCTTGAGGAAATTGCCCAGCCTCGTGAAGAATTGTCCAAGTGGGCACCTCGCTGCATTGCAATGAGAATCGATCCTGATAAGATTAGGATTGTAATAGGACCGGGAGGAAAGACTATCAATAAAATAGTTGAAGATACCGGTGTTAAAATTGATATTTCAGAAGAAGACTTGGGACTTGTAACTATTTATTCAAACAACATGGAAAGTGCCGAAATTGCGAAGGAACAAATTGAACTTTTGACAAAGGAAGTAGAAGTAGGTGAAACTTACGAGGGAACGGTAACGAGAATTATGACATTTGGAGCTTTCATAGAGGTACTTCCGGGCAAAGAAGGTCTGCTTCATATTTCAAAGATGGCAAAGGGCAGAGTAGAAAAAGTTGAAGATGCTATGAACATCGGAGACAAAGTTATGGTTAAAGTTGATGAAATTGACAGTCAGAATAGAATAAATTTGATAAGAACAGATCTTAAATAAGTAGTGGTTGTTTAACAAGTCATCCTCGGACTTGATTGACACAAATTAGCGTGTTAGAGAATTTTAAAATCCCCCGTATTTGGTTACGAGGGATTTTGATTTACGATGTAGTCAGCTCAGTACACAAAGCGTGGAGAGTGACTAATCAAGCTTAGTCTGTTTTTTTCTGTAAAGGTGTCTGCAAATATAAACAAATGGAGTATCTGCCAAACTTGTTATCAGGAATATAACAAATGATGATACAATGATATTCCAAATTGTGATATTGTCATAAGTCCCATAAAAGGCAAAGACATTAAACAGCAGGGAATTCAGAAATTGGGATAGAATTGTGGATCCGTTATTTCTGACCCAGAGATATTTGTCATGATTTTCGAAGAGTTTATCGGTGAATGCCCACCATTTGTGGTATAACCATACATCGAAGAATTGAACAATCACATAAACTGCAAGTGAGGCAAACATCAACCTTGGTGTATTTGAGAAAATAGTTCTGATTGACGGCGTTGCAAAATCTCCTGAACTTGGCTGATAAAGCAGCCATGATGATGATATTACAATGAATGAAATTGAAGTGGCAATACCGATTTTCACTGCCTTTTTTGATTCTTTCTTTCCGTATAGTTCGCTTACTATATCTGTTACGAGAAATGTGGATGCAAATAGTATGTTGCCCAGGGTCATTTCCATTCCGAAGGCTTTTACCAGCATCAAGACTTCAATATTTGCGGCAATAGTTGCGATACTGGTCCACATAAACAGACCGTTTTTTCCGAAATACTGATGAAGTAAAATCAGGGCAGAGTATTCCACCAAAAGAGTAATAACCAATAAAATTTCGTTTGTCATTAAATTTTCCTCCTAGTTTTATTTATAGACAGGATGGTCTCGAACTGTCTTTGCAAGCTTATTATATCATAAATATAGGAGATAATGTATAACAGAATTGTTAAAACAAATCCAATTTATTTTCATTTGCGGAAATTTAAATAAAAAAGTATTGACATATCATCAAGACTTTAGTAGAGTAAATTCAGGGAGTTAAATAAGGATAACTAAATAGAGGTGCTTATGTTGAAACGAGAGCGAAGTTTTATTGTTCACATTTGGTTTGGGCTTCTTTTAAAGATAAGTATAAGATTGATTTAAATACTTCTGCCTTTGGGAGAGCTGTTCATCCGTTGGAATTGGTTTCAACAAGTAAGACAAGGACTGTATACAAAAAATAGAGGAGGTAAAGGGAGATGTGTATTTTCACATCTTCCTCTGATTTTTATGAAAAGAGCATTATATTTTTTATTGTTGTTATTGTTATCGTTATCACTTATCGCATTGCTATCTGCCTGTAAAA
>ERZ773197.1788-NODE-1788-length-14306-cov-3.892288_pt1 | contig 14306 bp, 10 predicted proteins | sample MGYA00580999_ERZ773197 | MGnify/ENA primary metagenome ERZ773197 (study PRJEB29015, sample SAMEA2738166) | human oral metagenome | biome: human oral; feature: human-associated habitat; material: saliva | place: China | collected 2185 ...
CGTAGATGATTTCTCATCGTCTAACAGATCTTTGCGTTCTGCCCGGAGACTTCCGTTAAATACCCCGGACTTTTCCATGAACATACCCGATGTATCTTCGCTTTCTTCCGCTGCCGCAATACCGCCCTGGTAGGCAACAACCGTCCGATCATCGCTTGTAAAATCCCCGCTCTTTAACTGCCAGCGCTCTCCCTGCGGCTTATATCGCAAAGCCATTCCATCTTCGGATCTGACCTTACTTTCAATCCCGTTCGGATCCGTATAAACGGTCCCGGAGCAAGGATCGTCACATTTGAAATAACCGTCGAAATAGATCTTCCCGCGGTTTGTCTCAGGACCATTTACCCTGACATCCTGATCGTGATATAAGGACTTATTTCTTGATGCGTCACCAATGATACGAACCATTCTGAATTCGATCTGGTGGTTATACAGGTAATCGATGTCCTTATCATACTCCAAGTGGAAAACACCGTCGTACTTGACCTGCAGGGATGTGAAGTATTCGTTTTCATCCATGCCCAGGGTCTTTTTGCTGATGATCGTATCGCTTCCGCTCGGATCCATATCCGTAACGGTATACTCCTGATTATTCTTTGTCACACCGGTGGCCTTGTTGTACGTCGAGTAGACAACTTTCCACCCTTTCAGGCGCTTGCTTAAAGTAATCGCCTTAATATAGCTGATCGGCTCCTCGATCCCCACAATATTATTTGCGCGGGCCTTTATCGTAATGACAGGATTCGTATAAGTACTCCTGTAATTTTTCTCATCTCCATGGAAATATACCGCACCGGCATTTGGCTCATCGTACCAGAATTTCGCTTCATCCTTCTGTCCGAAGAAATATACATCCTTGGTCCCGATATAGCCCTGCTCCATAAATTCGTTACATTTTTCTTCACCGACCTTTACATATAAATAATCGGTGTCCGTATCTGTATCGTATACATATGGAGCGTCGTCTTTCTTGGGATGCTCCGCGCGATATCCGATCTGGATCAGCTCATCCTTGCCAAGCGGCGTTCCGTCGGCATGCGTCCTCGCCACCGTATAATCAAATGTCCCCGGGGTATTACCGCCACCCGAAGCCTTTGTAAGAGCGCTCCATTCGATCTTGACCTCGCTTATTCTGTCTCCGTCTTCCAGATACTTCGCAAACTGGAAACTCGAACTATATTGTATGTCATTTTCGTCGACCGCTTTTGTCACAGTGCTTCCATCCGCTTTTACGACCGTCAAGCTGATGCTTTTAAGCTTTGAACCCTCCCCGTATGGATCACTGCGCTTAAATTCCGTTGGACGTATTTCGTATGGAAAACGATAGGTCTCCGTATATGCGCCCTCCGACATAATCAGATCTCCGTGAGAATCATGATTCGGCATATATCTGCGATTGAATACATCTACAAATTTTTGCTCGGATTTGGCGTGACCGGGAATGACCTCCTCGATATTCGTCGAATCCTTTTTGAAATTAAGGCGCGGTGTCACCTTAAATTGATCATCGTAGATGCCCTTTGCAACCTTCATCTTTGTACCGGTTACATTCTTGACAATTTCTTTTCCACCTTCACTGACAAAGGTGATTTCCGTGTCCGCGGCCTTACATAAGGCCCCGCTCGGAAGGAATGCTCCCTCTTTGAATTTCCAAAAAGCCTTGATCATCTTCAGCTGGTCTTTATTATATTCCAACCCCTGAAAGGTGGAATCTTTGACCTTCGACGCCTCAGCCAAATCATACTCGAATACATCATAGGTCCCCTTGGCATCCACCTGCGGGGTCGCATTCAGCTTTTTAAATTTTCCACCGCCGATTACATGTCCGTTTTCGACATCAAGCGAGTCCGGCCAGCACAAATCTTCCAATCCCTTTGGACGATAAACCTTGACCTGTTTGATGCGCATCAGCTTATTATCATCTTTTCCCGCGGAAGGGATCTCCAATTTGGCAAGGGGATATAGATGGTCCCGGAAATACCAGATTTTGTCCTCAGAATTATTTACATCATTACTGATTGTAACATCTGTCGTTTCCGTATCAAAAATAGAAGTTGCTTTGATTTTCTCGGAATTTCCCGTCTTGGGGCTGACAAGATAATTCTTGTTTTCACCCATGACATTACCATTACTGTCAAGCAGACGGAAAAGAACGGTCTCTTTCGGGAGCCCTTCTGTCACGATCTTATTCAGATCACTGACCGACAGGTTATTGATATCGGTATTGACCGCCAGGGCAGTGGAAAGATCATCCAGGGCAGCCTCATTTCCTTTAAAAGTAACAGTAACCGAAGTTAGATCATCCGGATCGTATTCCACGCTCTTTACTTCCGCCTTCTCCTTGAGATGGTCCAGACCTGCCTGATCGAATTTCATTCCGGCAGGAAGTTTGGCCGTCAATCTGAAATCGCCGCTGTGAAAGGCCTCTTTCGGAACGGTAATATTAAATACACCGCTTGTCCCAGGATTTACCTGATAGTGATATACTCCCTCACTGTCTTTTCCGGCGTCATTTAACATTTTGCAGTCGACCGCAAGTGGTACATTGGTAACCGATGATGCTACGGGCGCTCCCAGGACACCCAAATAAAAGGGACTGAAGGAAGAAGAAGTAAATGTGATCTGTCCCTTTTTATTTACTTTCAAATCAACCTGTTCCATCTTACCGTCAGCGTAATGCACCAGTTGATATTGATCTCCCTGAGCTAACTTTTCTCCGTCTTTTCTCGTCAATGTGATCTTGACCTGCTTGCCCTCAGCAGGTTCCACTTCCGTATGATCCCATTGATTTCGAAAAGAGAGATTCATGCCGTAAATATTTTTAGCGGTAATCTCTTCTTTTGTTTTTCCGGATTGTTTGATTAAGGCTTCCCCGGCCAATTCCATTCTTTCCGCCGACAAATCCGAGCTCGCCCGTAATGTTGTGCCCACAGGGAATGTATTTTCCTTATATTCTGCTTTAATTGTGAAAATGCCGCTGATATCGCCCTCGAAAGCACCTGCCTCCATATACTGCGGGGCATTTTGTACCGGCTGGATATTTGCCTGTTCCGAGTCTGCTTTTTCTGTTTTGTCTTGCTCGGCAGGATGTTGTTCATCAGAAGTGTTTGTCTTATTTGTTTTATCGCCGGCTGTTTCGGATACAGTCTTTCCAGCCGTGCCATTAGCTGTCTCTGCATAGGCTGCCAGAGTAGCTTGACTTACCATACTGAATATGAAAATCAGGCTAATAATGAATGTTATGAGGCTTCTCCCCCCCCCTTTTCTTATTTTCAACATCTCTTTCTCCTTTTCTTAAATTTTCTGAAATTATTGCTTCATTATTTTATTCGCCTGCCATCATCTATCCCATATTTTCAAAAGCCTCCCTCCATAAATACTCTGCTTTCCAATGTGTTTTATTGTAAATTCTAGCATCTTTCGCTGAATAGTCAATGAAAACCAGGCAAATTTACATAAATCTTGTATTTTCTGTGAAGGTGAATTGTGATCTGAGTTTCTACCCCCTCCTCTTAGTCGCTAGAATTTAATCCTTCCGAATGTCAAGTAGACCTTAATTCTTCCGAAAGAACTAAAATAGCTACTGGGGTTCTTGTCCTGTTGCTCTGACTAGAACAGGAGGATCAAATGGCTAAATACAAACAATTAACTCATGAGCAACGAAAACAGATTGAAACAGGACTGCAACAACAGGATTCTTTTAAAAAGATTGCAGAGACCATTGGCAAAGATTGCTCGACAATCTCAAAAGAGGTTCGTTCCCATCTTATCTACCGAAAAACAGGAGCCTATGGGAAGCCTTTTAATGACTGCTCACACTTCGAAGACGTATCTCCTATAGGGCAGGATGCAGGACTTTCCTTTCAAAAACCGCCAAAGACAGCTATCTCTTTTATTTTACACCCATCGAATCATAGATTTAGGGCTGTTCTTTTGCGTTAAATTCAAATATTCTTTGTCTATGAGATCAGAGCCGCTTGCACACGCTTATGGTATGTGATGGCTGGGATACCGGAAACGTTAGATATGTAAATCTAGACGATGCGTATTTTACTGATTATACGGGAACATGATTCCATGAATAAAAAAACTCTCTTTGTGCTAACTGCGATTGGTTTTCTTGCCATCGTCTCTATTATTTTCATTCATTTAGAAAGCCCAAAAGCCTCTGCCCCTCAATATCATAGGAACGGTGGCAATGACGATTTTCTATGCAACAGAACCGCCGCTCTTCTTTCTGTGGATTTAAAGCAAAGACAACTGCATGTCCGCTTGGATGAAAGCGAAGCAGATGACATCCTCTCCCCCGATCAGCATAATTGCACTCTTGCCTGCACACAGCCGGGATCTGTCCTGGAAAAGCTTCAACCTGGGGATAGTATTCGATTTTCCTTTTTTTATAATGCAAGGGGCGAGAGTCCCATCCCTCTTCATTCCGTCCAGAAACTTTTACATGACAGCGGACGAGTGATTCGTATCTCCAACAATAAAACGCTGATCAAAATACAGACTTCAGAAAAAACTATCACTCTTCTATCCTCAAAAGACAATCAAGCTCTGGCAACCATTGAAGCAGGAGACGATGTCAGCTTTGAATACTGGCATTCATTTCACGGAGATGCTGTAGAATCTCTTCTGTCCGTCAAAAAGACCTCTTAAACTTCCGCCTTTCCTTGATCGGCAACAAGGGGCTTTCTCTGTTCCTTCACCTTCCGTATGTTTTTTTCCACCTTGTTTCTGGGCAGCATGAGCAAATGCCCGCAGCCCAGACACTCCATGCGAATATCCGCCTCCACCCGCAGAAGCTTCCAGTCCTTGCTCCCGCAGGGATGGGACTTTTTCATGGTGACAATGTCACCGACACGCAAATCCATGGGCATATATGCTCTCCTCATCTGTTTTGTCAGAGCCATTGCTCGTCAAACTCGCGGCCATCTCCATCCCGCGAATCCGCTCAAAGCGCGCGGACCTCGGACGCTTTCGATACCCTGATCTTCCCCAGAATCTCCCCGATGGAACCGTGGATCACCAGGTCCGCCAGCTCGTCCTGTCCGGTGGCGTCCCGGTTGATCAGCACCAGGTGATTCCCTCGATAATAACGAATGAAACCCGCTGCCGGATATACCGTCAAAGAGGTTCCCCCGATGATGAGAAGATCCGCCTCCTCGATCGCCTCCAGTGCGCCATTGATCACCGATTGATCCAGGCCCTCCTCGTAGAGGACCACATCCGGCTTGATGATTCCCCCGCAGACAGGGCAGTGAGGGACAGGCTTCTCAGCGTCCCTGTGCGCCAGCAGATATTCTCCATCGAAGAAATGCCCGCAGGACATACAGTGATTCCGGTGAATCGACCCGTGCAGTTCGAATACCTTCCTGCTGCCAGCCCGCTGATGCAGTCCGTCAATGTTCTGAGTGATGACAGCGGACAGCTTGCCAGCAGTCTCCAGCTCCGCCAGCTTTTTGTGGGCGGCGTTTGGCTCGATGACCCCAGACGACCGCTCTCCCCCGGCAGGTGTTCCGGTCTGTCCGGACGATTTCGGAACCGCAAGACCGTCCACAAGCAGCTTATCAAAGTAGAAACGATAGAAGTCCTTTGGCTGACGCATAAAAAAGGAATGACTTAAGATCCTTTCCGGCGGATACTTGTAGTGCTCGTGATAGAGACCATCCTGACTGCGGAAATCCTTGAGCCCGCTCTCTGTGCTGACTCCTGCCCCGCCGAAGAAGACGATCTTAGAGGCGCCGTCAATCAGCGCCTGCAAGCTCCTGATCTTCTCTTCCAGATTTTGCTCGCTCATACCGCTCTCCTTCCCGAGGCTTCCTGTCATTTGCTTCTTCTGCCTCCACGCTGGCCCGTCAAGTCTCCTTCAGCAGGGCCGCATAGACCTCTCTCTTGGGAATCCCCCGGTCCCTGGCCACGGCCTTCATGGCCTCCTTCCTGTCCAGTCCCTGATCCAGGTAGATCTGCATATGGCTGTCCAGATCCATCTCCTCCCAGCGGGCCCGGTCCTCAGAATCCGTCTCCTCCCAGGATTTGCCCTCGATGACCAGAACATACTCGCCGCGGGGCTCCCTCTGGCGGTAATAGTCCAGGCTCTGCCCCAGGGTCATCCGCGCTTTCTCCTCGTGCTTCTTGGTCAGCTCCCTGGCAACGGTCAGCTTTCTCTCCGGGCCCAGGGCCTCTGCCAGGTCCGCCAGGGTCTGCCTGAGACGATGCGGAGCCTCATAAATAACCATGGTTCTGGACTCGCTCTTAAGCTCCTCCAGGATTCTTTTCTTTTCCTTCTTATCTCTGGGAAGAAATGCCTCGAAGGCGAAGCGCCTGCAGGGCAGGCCGGAAGAAGTCACTGCCGTGATGACTGCCGCGGGACCGGGGATGGCATAGACCGAAATCCCCGCCTCATAGCACATGCGGGTCAGTTCCTCCCCCGGATCAGAGATCCCGGGCGTCCCCGCGTCCGTGATACAGGCGATGGTCGCGCCCGCGCGCATTTTCCCGATCAGGACCCTGGCCTTGTCGATCTTGTTGAACTCGTGATAGGCCGTCATGGGAGTGTGGATCTCAAAATGCCGCAGGAGCTTCATGGAATCGCGCGTATCCTCCGCCGCGATCAGGTCCGCCTCTTGTAAGACACGGACCGCCCGGTAGGTCATATCCTCAAGATTTCCGATGGGCGTTGCTACCAGATAGAGACATCCTGCCATTGCTCACTCCTCTGTATCCCCGTCAAAATAGAGCTTCTTCACCTCATCCGTGTAAATGCCCTGCTCCCGATAAATCACCAGGGGAGGCTCCGCCTTAAGCCAGCTTCGTCCCCCTCTGACCCCCTCCAGCAGAACCATATTGGGCTCCCGGTCCACGTAGGGATAAACCAGGCGCATGCGCTTTGGCTCCAATCCGTAGTCGTGCATCAGAGTCATGATCTCCACCAGGCGAAAGGGCCTGTGGACAAAATAAGAATGGCCGCCAGGCCTCAATAGCCTGGCTGTCTCCCGAACCACATCCTCCAGGGAACAGAGGAGCTCATGCCTGGCAATGGCCATGGGACCCGATGGATTGGTCAGGCCATGCTTATTTGTCATATAGGGAGGATTGCAGGTGACCACATCAAAGGAGGCCGGGCCGAAGATCTCGTGGGCCCGCTTCAAATCCCCCTCCACAATCTCAATGCGGTCTTCCAGGCCGTTGAGACGGGCGCTTCTCCGGGCCATATCACAGGAATCCGCCTGAATCTCAAGCGCTTTGTATTCCGCCCCTCCATACCTGGCTTCCATCAGAATCGGAATGACACCGGTGCCGGTTCCAAGGTCCAGAACCCTGTCGCCCTCCTTATTATTGGCAAATGCCGCCAGAAGGACAGCATCCATCCCAAAGCAAAAACGACTGGGGCTCTGAATGATCTGATAGCCCTTTCGATCCAGGCTGTCCACCCGCTCGCCTTCATGCACAAGCTCCTGCTGCCAACGCTCCATCTTACTTCCTGTCTCTATTCTCTCCCCCGCGGCTTCGACTACACTATAGCAAATCCCTCAGCGGCCGCTTTTATCTTACTCTTCGTCTCCGCTCTCCTGCCTGCGCCTGTAGGTGCTCCTGGAATAGCCTCCGTTCGCGCTCGGTCTGTTCGTCCCTCCCGGATCGCGTGACCCCCGCGCGGATTCGTCATATCTCTTTGGGCCCGCTCCGCCGGTCCGCTCTCTTTTCTGACCTCCCCTGTCCGGATAGGCCTTTTCCTGTCCGCTGCGCCGGTCACCGCGGGAATATCCCCCATCGGGATTCTGGTTTCTCCGTCTGCCTGTCCCGGCGCCTTCCCGCATGCGATCATTCCTCTCGGGGCGATTCCCCCTGCCCCGTCGGCCCTCTTTGGCATGGTTTTCCCGCCTGTCCTGATCAGAAAAGCTCCTCTGCTCTCTGCTGTCGGATTCCTGCTTCTCCGAGCTCTCCTGCAAAATTCTTTTTGCCTGTCTGTCTTCTGCCGAACCTCTTCCTGCCTGACCGCGGTTTCCCCTTTGCTCTCGATTCTCCCTGCCCTCGGTCCTGTCTCTATCAGCCCGGCTGCCCGGCTTCCTGCGCCCCCTGTGCGCCACAAAGGTCAGCTCCTCCGCCGGATACTCCGCGATGTCTTTCTCATCGGCATTTTCAACAACGACCCTGGCGGTCTGGCGAAGGACATTGATATTCTGAACATAGCCCTCCTGCCCGTCCGGAATCGTGACAATATCGCCGACACGGGGCATCTTGGCATTGAGATACTCGTAGGTATCCTCCTCGTTTTTCAGGCAGCACATAAGCCTGCCGCAGAGGCCGGAGATCTTGCCGGGATTTAAGGACAGACTCTGCTCCTTGGCCATCTTAATGGAGACCGGAACGAAGTCCGTCAGCCAGGATTTGCAGCAGAGTTCTCTGCCGCAGGGTCCGATCCCTCCCATAATGCGGGTCTCATCGCGGACGCCAATCTGGCGCAGCTCAATTCTGGTGTGAAAGACAGAGGCCAGATCCCGAACCAGGCTGCGAAAATCCACTCTCTCTTCCGCCGTGAAATAGAAGAGCAGCTTGCTGTTTTCGAAGGTGTATTCCGCGTCTACCAGCTTCATTTCCAGCCCGTGCTCACGGATTTTCTTCTTGCAGATGGCAAAAGCCTCTTTCTCCTTCTCCCGGTTCTGCTCCTGCCGTGCCAGGTCATCCTCCGTCGCCTTGCGGATGATCTCTCTGACCGGATGCCGGATCTTGTCGTCAGGAATTTGCCGGGGATTCATGCGAATCTCCCCCAGCTCCCTGCCTCTGGCTGTCTCCACTAAGACCTGATCACCGATCTTTAAATCCCGATCACCCGGGGAAAAATAATAGATCTTACCGGTGCCTCGAAAGCGCACACCTGTAATGCTTGCCATATTCTATCTCCGTTCTCCCCGCATGCGCTCCATGAGCTGCTGCAGAATTAAGTCTGTATTCACGTTCGCGGCATCCTTCCTTCGGCAGGATTCGACCCCCTCGAAGATCTCTTCCAAATGCCGGTAAGAAAGCCCGTCCGCCAGGCGTTTGACCTGATAGACCTGATCGGCGAAGATCAGTCTGTCGGCCTGTCCTGTCGCTTTATATAATAGCACATCGCGGTAGAAGACCATGAGCAGGTCCAGATAATCCGTCAGGGGCTCCTTCTTCTCTTCCATCTCACGAATCCAGGCGATCCGGTCCGCATAGGTCATCTCGGAAATGTGCCGGATCAGAGAGAGGACCATCTCCTTGCGATCGGCAAATTCCTGGGACTGGGCCAGAGCAATGGCCTTTCCCATATTGCCCTGGGCGAAGGCCACACTCATATCCGCCTGATAGTCCGGTATCTCGTAGCGCTTCATGAGCTCCCCGCGCACGAGAGCATCCGGCACCGGCTTTGTCTCCAGCAGGATACAGCGGGAGCGAATGGTCGGAAGAAAGGCCTGGGCATTCGTCGTCAGCAGGAGAATAACCGCATAGGAAGGCGGCTCCTCGATCGTCTTCAAGAGAGCATTCTGCGCCTGCTCATTCATCTTCTCCGCCTCATCGACGATATAGACCTTGTAATCGCTGTTGTAGGGCCGGATGACGATGTCGCTGTTGATCTGGCTGCGAATATCATCCACGGAGATGGTAGCCGGCTTCTCATGGGTCAGGTAGATAATATCCGGCTGATTGTGACTCATGGTCTGCCGACAGTGATGGCAGTGTCCGCAGGCGTCCGCCCCCTTCTCCTCGCAGAGCAGGGTCTGAGCGAAGGCCTCCGCCAGCATCCGCTTCCCGGATCCCTCCTCTCCGCTGATGATATAGGCATGAGAGACCTTCTGATTTTGCAGGGCATTCTGTAAATGCCCTTTCAGCTCTTCCTGTCCGATGATGTCCGCAAACCGCATAACTTCCTTCTCTCACTCCCCGCCGCCTGTCCCCGAATAAAAGCGGCGATCTGCCTTTTTGTTTCCTCCAGGTCAAGATTTTCAAAGCGATGACTGATCCCGGCCCGGCGCAATCTCTCCTCCGAGAAATCCTCCTGGTCCGCCAGAAATCGACGGCAGAGCTCCGCGTACCTGGGTTCTTCCTGTTGCCTCTCCCTGGCCAGAGCTCTGGCCAGCCGCTCCCCGTCGTCAAGCCAGACATAGATATCACTGACCGCTTTCTCTCCAAAGTAGGATCGTATCTTATGATAGGCCTCCGGTGTCGTAATCAGAAGATAATCATGGCTGATCAAGTCTATGCTGCCGTCATCTGCGGTGAAATAGCTCCACTCCCCGCACATGGTCTGATAACTGCGCCGCTCAATAACCCTGCCGGCATCGATCAGGTCCTGCATTCCTCTCTGATCCACGAAATGATAGTCGACGCCTTCTCTCTCCCCCTCCCGCATCGGACGCGTGGTATAAGGAATGACCGGCGTCAAATCAAGCGTCGGATCCTCCAGCAGTTTCTTATAAATACTGTCCTTACCTGAGGCGGACTTGCCCAGAATACAGAAAATCTCTGCCATAATTTCCTTCTACTCTCTCCCTTCGTCTTTCTTCCGATTCCCTTCAGCCTTCCTGCTGCTGCCCTTAACTTTCCTGCCGCTTTCCTCTCGGCCTTCCTGCTGCGGCTCTATGACCCTTCCTTCCGCAGATCCTCAGCCTCCCTGCCGTGGCTCCATGGCACTTCCTTCCGCAGATCCTCAGCCTCTCTGCCGCGGCTCCATGGCACTTCCTTCCGCAGATCCTCAGCCTCCCTGCCGTGGCTCCATAGGCCTTCCTCCCGCAGAGCCCCAGCCTCCCTGCCGTGGCTCCATGGCACTTCCTTCCGCAGATCCTTAGCCTCCCTGCCGTGGCTCCATAAGCCTTCCTCCCGCAGAGTCTCAGCCTCCCTGCTGCTTCCTCCTGGCCCTCCTGCTGCTACACTCTGAGGGTGACCGCCTCCTCGGCAGAATTGTGGAAGAATCTCTCATCTCAGGGCTCAGGTTTCCCATCTCTCAATTCCAAACTCTTTTCTCTCAGGATCCCGGATTTTTCATTTCAGTTCCGAGCTCTTCTCTCAGGACCCGGGCTTTTCCCTCTCTCAGACCCTGCACCTTCAGCCCATCCTTCAGCGCCCTCTTGAGATAGAGGATGACGCACTCTGTGATCTCTTCTCCACTGTGAACCAGGGGGACCCCGGGCGGATAGAGGAGAATGGAATCCCTGCTGACGCGGCCGGCGCACGCCTCCAGTTCCAGATCCTCCCACTTCTCCTCCAGGGCCTGCCAAGGCTCCAGAAGCTTCCTGCGCGGGCCATAGACTATCCCGTAGTCTATAGCGCCGTCAACTCTGCCAACACTATCATTTTTCCCGGCGCTGTCATCTTTACCAGTGCCACCAACTCCGTCGGCACTGTCACTTTCCCCGGCGCTGTCATCTTTGCCGATGCCATCAACTCCGTCGACACTGTCACTTTCCCCGGCGCTGTCATCTTTGCCGACGCCGTCGACTCTGTCACCTCCTGACTGTTCCCCCAATGTCGTATCCTGCAAATTCTCCGGCATCGCGCCGGTCTCCCTCAAAAATCCATCGATCTCAAGCAGAGCCTTCTGCAGCCGCTGCAGCCCTTCGCTGGTATCCATAAGGGAGGTCATGGCCAGAGCATAATCAAAAGAGGCCATTTCCAATTCCAGCTGATAGTCCTTCCGCAGCCATTCCATCAGATCATGCCCCGTGAGATTGGTTCGCGCGCAGGAGATGACGATCTTTCCCGGATCATCTGTCTGCAGAATCTCAAGCGCCCGCAAGCTCTCACAGGCCCTGTAAAAGCCCTTCAGATCGCGGGCATTTGCCTGAAAATAAGCCTCCCCTTCCCGGCGCAGAAAGCGCAGGGCCGCCGCCGCCTGCCCCATGAGAATATAGGAGGGAGACGAGGTCTCCAGATAGTCAATCATATCCGACACCCGCTCCCGGTCAGCCCCTGAGCCGTGCGGCAGGAGCAGGGCCGCCGTCATCGTGTAAAAGGGCAGGGTCTTGTGGAGACTGGTCACCAAAAGATCCGCCCCCTGATCCGCCATGGAGGACGGAAAATAGGGGTGGAAACCGAAATGGGCTCCATGGGCGGCGTCCACCAGAAGCAGGGCACCGTGGGCGTGCGCGACCCGCGCGATAGCGGACAGGTCTGACACCACCCCCTCATAGCTGGGCGAAGTGATCGCCACAAGCTTGACCTTCCGTCCCACCTCCTCCGCGGCGCGCAAGGCCTCCTGAACGGACGCGGCCTCAATCGGCCCCTGAAGGCCGTTCGACAGGGCCCGGGGATAGACATATTCCACGGACAAGCGACCCAGAATCGCCCCGTGGTAGATGCTCTTGTGACAATTTCTCGCCATGAGCAGGCTATCGCCCGGCTTCAAATGGGCCAGAAGGCTGACCAGATTCCCCAGGGTGGATCCCCCCAGCAAAAGGCGGGCTTCCTCCACTCCATAGAGCTCCGCCAGGTCTCGCTCGATATCCGCGATTATCCCGCTGGCATCGTGAAGATCATCGAAGCCCTCGATCTCTGTGATATCCATCAGATTCGGATCAAGGCTCCGGGGAAAACGGCGTTTGTGGCCCGGCATATGAAAAGGGTAGGCCTGACTCTTTCCATAGGCAAGCAGGGCCTGGTCCAGGGCTCTCATCGGCGCCCCCGATACTTGTGCACCCGGTTTTTACGCGCCCTTCTTTTTGCCCTTCTGCGCCTGGTCAAAATCAGGAGGGCAAGCGCCAGGAGGACCAGAATCAGAAGCACTGCCAGAAGAATCGGCAAAATTACGGTTCGAAAGCCCTTGCCGATCCCGTCAGAGAGGCCGCCAAAGAAATTCCCGATTGCCCTTCCAATCCCGGAGGCCCCAGATGCCTTGTCCTTCTGGTCAGGAGTATTTTGAGCCTTTAAGGACTGGCTTAGCAGGGATCGGCCTCCCAGGGACAGGGTCAGCTGATAAACCTCCTCTCCCCCCTTGTCCGAATTTCCCGCGTTTCCCGCGCCTGTACCCGCCTGTCCGCTGCTCTGATTCCCAGCGTTCCCCGCGTCTGCGCCCGCCTGTCCGCTGCCCGCATTTGCCGAATCGGTACCCTGTCCGTTTTTCTTCGGCTCAAGCTTAACGGCCAGATCCCGGACAGCGGCATCCTTTGGCAGAAGAAGGCTTCCCTTTGCCTGCCAGGACAGCCCCTGCCTGCCGGACGCTTTGATCGCCTCGTCCACCTTGGACTGCAGGGTCTCATCCTCAAGAGAGGCCTTGTGGAAATTCGCCAGCCCCCAGTCCATTAAGGCAATCGTGTCCTTGTAGCTGTCATTTCCTTCCGCGCACATGCTCACACAGACCAGCTTCCGGCCATCCCTCTCCACATAGGTGACCAGGGAATGTCTGGCCTCATCGGTATAGCCTGTCTTCCCTCCCTGACAGCCATCATAGAGGAACTTGCTTGTCTTGTTGGCGGAGAGCATGGCATGGGTATTGTTGAGGGGCGTGGGATCCGCGTGTTTGTTGGTTGGCGGGATCTCATAGCGCCTGGTCCCGACCATCTTGCGAAGGGTCTCGTTCTGATAGGCTTCTCTGGCAATCAGGGCCAGGTCATAGGCGCAGGTATAGTGATGATCATCGTGCAGACCGCTGGAATTGACAAAATGCGTATTGACGCAGCCCAGCTCCTTCGCCCGGTCGTTCATGGCCTGAATGAACGTGTTGTAGTCTCCCCCCATATCAGCGCCCACATGCTCCGCGATCGCGTAGGCGCACTCATTGGCGGAGGCAAGCAGCACCCCGTAGAGAGTCTGCTCCATGCTCATCTGTTCCCCCACATCTCTGGCAATGTGGGAGCTGTTGGTCTCGTTCTTGAAAACCGCGTCCGAGGAAAAGGTGACGGTCTCGTCGAGCTTGCTGTGCTCCAGGGCCAGCAGAGCCGTCATCAGCTTGGTCGTCGAGGCCGGATAGCGGGCCGTCTGATCCTCCTTGCCATAAAGGATCTCTCCGCTGTCCAGATCCATGAGGACGGCGGACGCCGACTGGATCTCCGGCTCCTGGGGCCAGGCCGCAGATGCCGCCTTTTCCTCCGCATAAACGCCCTTTGGCAGGGCGAACTGTCCCGCGGCCAAAAGAAGAGCCGCTGCCAAAATCAAAATTTTCCTGCTGTATGTCGTCAGTCGATGTAGATTCACTGTCATCCTCCGCATCCCTGCAATATTACTCTCTGAATCCCTGCGAAATCCATTGCTCCCTGAACCTCCGCAAAATTCATTTTCAGTATAGCGGTCTATCCTTCGAACTGCCATTCGTCTCTTCGTTTGGACACGCTTTGTTCACAATTTGCCCG
>ERZ773197.1790-NODE-1790-length-14304-cov-11.931504_pt1 | contig 14304 bp, 10 predicted proteins | sample MGYA00580999_ERZ773197 | MGnify/ENA primary metagenome ERZ773197 (study PRJEB29015, sample SAMEA2738166) | human oral metagenome | biome: human oral; feature: human-associated habitat; material: saliva | place: China | collected 2185 ...
ATGGTCACATGGGACGTACTGACATCGATCTTCCATGGGAAAAATTGGATAAGGTAGATGCCCTCAAAGCAGCTGTAGAAGCTTAAAAAGATTTAATATTACTTTCAATTTAATAATATCAAAGCAACAGAATTTAATTTTTTTGAATTCTGTTTTTTGTTTTGAAAATAAATAATATGAATTTTCTGACTTTAAACACTTGTAAAGCCTATGGATTGAGTGATTTAAGGATAAAAACTACTAGCTAGAAATTAATTCTTTAGGTGAAAACCTTTGAAAGGAGTTGAAAAATAAGAATAAATTGCTATAATAAGAGTGACGATGTAAATATAAAACTAGAGTCATTTTAGATTGATAGAGTAAGAAGAAATACCTTTAAATAAGGTTTAACAGGTGTTAGACAATCTAAAGTGATCTGGTTAGTTTGTGATTTCTTGGGGAAGCTAATCAACATAACAAGATATTTAGTTAGTCAATTTAATCTATTCTTTAATAATATTAATTTTTGTTAATGTTTGTTTAGAATAATCCTGTTTTTTCTTATATTTTTGAAATCTTTAAGAATCTTCGAAAGAGATTCTGTTGAGAGTTACGTGCTCACTCATTGGGGAGGAGGCCATAACTTTCAAAGAGCTTTCTTAAGAAAGGCATTACATTGTGGTCTTGAGATTATTGGGAAATACTTGAGACTAATGATTAGAATGGGTAGAGAGTGTAGTTAAGGGGACACTCTTAAAAGTGGGGAGAAGTTTATGAATATTTTGATACTTGGTAATACTGCTGGATTAACAAACGATTTCATTTTGAAAACGTTTCCTAATCAAGCAGTTTTTATTTTTGGTCATACAGGTGTAAAGAACTCTCGTAAGAATAAAATCACCGTATATACCAAACATTATGAGAACAATCAATTAGAAGATGTTTTTGATTTTCATGATTATGATCAAATCATCTATTTTTCGGAATATCTCAATTATGGACATGAAAGTTCAGGGGAGATTGAAAATCTCATCAGATTGTTAGAGTGTCTTAAAGATAGAAAAAACAAACGTTTACTTTATATCACAGGTCCTGTCCTTGAGGATGGGAAAAGAAGTTTACAGACAACAACTAAGGATACCTTATTATCCTGGACTCTAGAATTTGGGGTCAACCTTAAAGTTCTACATAGTCCCTTTCTTTATTCAGTCATTAATAAAGAAGATTATCTTTATAAACTGTTTGTACGTTTAGATGATCATGAGCAGGTGGAGTTGAAGGAGTCATCACAAAGTCAGGCGACTTTTATCAGTCTATCTGACTTGGGAGATTTGCTTCATAAATTATGTGAGCGATGGAATGACACCTATGAAAGTATTATTATTCCAGATCCTTTCCAACTGACTTTTGGTGAGCTCTTGCAAGCTTTGGATAAATATTTCCCTAATAAGCAGGTTCATTTCTTAGAGGAAAGAAGAATTAGGAAATATGATAACGATCCTGAAAAGCACCATGATTTGCGTGATCGATTCGCTTGGTTTATGCGTTATGCCTTGGTGCGTGACTTGCCAGATATTTATGAAGATTATCAAAAACAGCGAAAAGGGTCTTTGCGTGTTTCTAAGTTCCGCAATATCGTAGATAATATCGTTAAGCAAAAGAGAAATAAGAAACTTGCTGCTGTTGTCGCGACTTTCTTAATCTTTGAAGCTTTTCGATATATGACTCAAGGTCAGTTACAGTTTCAATTGATCGACCTACGTTTGCTCTTTGTTGTCTTGATTAGTACAGTTTTGGGCATGGGTTATGGCTTGTTCTCAGCAGTCCTTGCAATTATTGGTTTGACAATTAGTCAAATTTTGTCTGGAACTAGCTGGCAATTACTTCTATATAATACGGATCGTTGGGTTGCTTTTATTGCCTATATCTTTATCGCTGTTGTTTGTGGTTTTGTGGAAATGAAGAAAAAAGATGACAAGCTACAACTAGACAAACAATTGGAAACAGTTAAGGAAGACTATCTTATCCTTAATCAATCCTACCATACATTACTCAATGAAAATAAAGACCTGAAAAATGCCTTGTTGGCAAGTCAAGATGGTCTTGGAAAAGCCTATTCTTACTTTGTGACCTTAGATCATGCTAGTGTTGAGAAGGTTCTTAGACAGACGATTGATTTGGTTTCAGAGATTTTGAATGCTCCTGTTTCACTTTATGGTGGTGGTCCTTTCCAATATGAGCTCCTTTTGGGAGATAACGATAAGAAGCAAGTATCTTTGACAGATTTTAAAGAAGTCGGAGATGCCTTCGGTCATGGACGTGTCTGGGCTAATAAATCATTGCTTGAGAATCGTCCAGCTTATGCCGTGGAAGTTAAGACCAAGGCAGAGGGTACCTTTATCATTTGGGTAGAGGCTGTTCCTTTTGAAGCTATGTCTACTAAAGTGTTAAACGAGCTTGAGGTTCTTTCAAAAATGAGTCGTTCTTTCATTGAAAAGGCAGAACTTCTTGAACAAGCTAGTCATCAAGGGAGGGTTGCACAATGATTCCAGTCCTAATTACTAGTATTTTAACGGTTTGTTACTTCCTATCTATAGCACTTGTCTATAAAGCCATTGTTAGTGGCAGATCAGATTTAACCATTTTTTACTTGATTTTCCCAATTGCTTTACCTTTCTTTGGTGCCGGTCTGATTCATATGATTTCTAAGCCAAATCCTGGTAGACACCGTCGTGGTCAAGAAGCAACAGTTGGTGGTAAGGTTAAAGATTTGACCATTGATTTTGGAAATATCGATGATTTTCAACGTCCTAAGCAATTGGTTGAAGAGGATATCGTCCCTCTCGAAGAATCTCTTTATTTGAACAAGGCCAAGGAAGCTCGTCAGCAATTGATGGGATTGGCTAATGATGATCCTTCAAATTTCATGGATTTACTTTATTTAGCACGTTTAAATGAGGACAGTGAGATTGTTCACTATGCGACAACCTTTATTTCAGAAATTTCAAGTCAATATGATGATAAGTTGAGTGCACTTGAAAAACGTTTTGAAAAGGGTGAAGCAGATTATGACCTCTTAACCGAGTATTGTGATTTTATGGAAGACTACCTTTCTAAGGGTCTCCTTAGTAAACAAATGGAAGGTTTGCTTCGTAAGGAGTATGAGGAACGTCTCTTGCAAAAGATTAGTCAAGAGGGTACTGCTAAAGATCTAGTTAGGGTTATCCATAATGAACTTGCACTTGGTTTGTATGACTTGGCACAAAGGCATTTGACACAGCTTTCAATTAAATCAAATGCGGATGATGTGTATTATTTGTATTTGGAATATTACTATCAAACTGGTCAGTTTGATGAATTTAAGAACATGATTCGTGAGATGCAAGGCAAACAGGTTGTTCTTTCTAAGGACAAGCAAGATCTCTTGAACTTCTGGCAAGGAAAAGAGGTGATGGCATGAAATTAGGTAAAAAGAATGTTATCCGCAAAGAAACCTTGCTAGGTGTCGGACTTATTTTGTGTTTGGCCATCGGACTCTTTGTTCAAAAGAAAGGGGAATGGTACCCAACTCAAGGTAAGGAAGCCTATCTTACCGGAAAAGTACCTTCTACGGCCTCAGTGGTCAAGGATTTAGATAAAGATACACTGGTTCTTTATGATAGTGAAAACGAGACGAGTCAAAGGGCTTGGAAACAGTTTGAGCAAATTCTAAAAGATATGCGTATGGGAGCTAAGTTAGTCGATGTGGCTAAACACGATTCCTATTCACTTTCAGATTATAAAAAAGTAGTCCTTCTTGTCACTGACCTTTCTCGAATGGAGGACCAGGTTCAGCCACTAATGGATTGGACTGAAAAAGGTGGTCAAACACTTTTTGCAGTAACCATGGGGAAAGAAAGTAATCTGGATGCCATTGATCATAATCTCGGCGTAAGTTATTCCAATTTTGAGATGGATGAGGTCAAGGAAATCTACGTGGATCCTGACTTCATGATTGGTGGGGGACGCAATTATAAAATTGAAGAACCTTTTGAGTCAGCTAGAAAAGTCTCACTTGAAAGTGATGTTAAGGTACATGCCAAAACAACAGATGATTCTCATACACCGTTGATTTGGGAAAAATCATATGGCAAAGGGAAGTTTGTCGTTGACAATCTTGGAATCTATGAGCGTAATGTCCGTGGTATTTATGCCGCTTCCTATAGTCTTTTAACTGAAGCGACAGTTTATCCGGTAATCAATGGTTCTACCTATTATATAGATGATTTCCCATCACCTGTTCCAGCTGGAGATGGTCGTTTCGTTAAACGTGACTACGACATGTCTGTGTCTGAATTTTATACCAATGTTTGGTGGCCAGACCTTCTTAAGCTGCACGAAAAGTATGGTATTGTTCATACAGGTGTGGTCATTGAAAACTATGAGGCCCAGACAGATGGTAAAATTGTTCAACAAAATGATTTAGATCGTTTCAAGTATTTTGGAAATTCGCTTTTGGCTAATGGCGGTGAACTTGGTTATCATGGTTACAACCACCAACCTTTGAGTCCTTCATCTGTTAATTATGGTGAAAAGTATGCCAGCTACAAGACTTGGAAGGATAAGGCTGCTATGAAGGCCAGTCTGTCTGAGTTGATTCGTTTTGTCAACCAACTCTTTCCTAAAGCGCAAAAATCAGTCTACGTTCCACCATCAAATATCCTTTCAAAAGAAGGGCGAGAGGTAATCGTTAATGATTTCTCAGAAATCAAGGCTATCTCAAGTAACTATTTCCCAGGAGAGTTCACTTATTCGCAAGAATTCGAAGTGTCACCTGATGGAATGATTGAAGAGCCACGTACAGTTTCTGGTGCGGTTTGGGATGATTTCTCACAAATGACGGTCTTTTCTGAAATGAATATGCACTATGTCAACAACCATTTCCTTCACCCAGACGATGTTCTTGATGTCGATCGTGGTGCAGAATTAGGTTGGGCTAAGATGTACAAGGCCTTGGACAAGGAAGTGAGTTGGGTTCACAACATGGCACCTTCGCTCAGAAATTTGACAGGTTCAGAGCTAGCGGGAGCTGTTCAGCGTTATGGTATTTTGAAAGTATCTCAAAAATATACCAAAGACGCCCTAAAAGTTGATCTTGAGAATTTTCATGATCATGCTTACCTTATGGTTCGTTTAAATCAAAACGAGGTTAAGAAGGTAAAAAATGGTAAGGTTACGCATTTAACGGGTGATCTTTACCTATTGGAGGCTACGAATAAGTCAGTCACCATTACATTAAAATAAGGCAAAATAGGGGAAATGCCGATGAAGATATGTTTAATTCTTGAAGGGTCCTATCCGTATGTTCACGGTGGTGTCTCTACTTGGATGCATCAATATATTACAGAAATGAAAGAGCATGAATTTGCTCTCTGGGTTGTGGGGGCAACGCATGAGCAAAAGGGAAAGTTTGTTTATGAACTTCCTGAAAATGTCGTAGAAGTACACGAAGTCTTTTTGGACTATGTTGTGCCAGATAAAGAAGAAGACATAGAGCCACATCAGTTTACAGATGAGGAAAAACAAGCGCTTAAAGATATGGTTTTTTGTCAACAACCTGATTGGAAAGTCTTGTTTAAACTTTTACAGGACGGTAAGGTCGTTCCAAACGATCTCTTGAGTAGTGAGGCCTTTTTTCAGGTCTTGAAGGATCTCTGTAGTGAGCGCTACACGCAGCTATCTTTTTCAGATGTTTTTCACACGATCCGTTCTATGCTGTTTCCACTTTTAAATATTTTATCTTGTCCACCTCCTGAAGCAGATGTTTACCACTCAATCTCTACAGGTTATGGTGGTATTCTTGCAACTTTAGGAAGTTTGACCTATGACAAACCTCTGTTTTTAACAGAACACGGAATCTATACGCGTGAACGTGAGGAAGAATTGCTCCGTGCCAAGTGGGTTTTACCTACAATGCGCCATCAGTGGGTGAGATTCTTTTATATGTTGTCCGATGCAATTTATCAAAATGCTGAAAAAATTACCAGCCTCTTTACTAAGGCCAAGGAAATTCAGATTGAGATGGGCTGTGATTCAGAGAAATGTCAGGTTATTTCAAATGGGATTGATTATGATGCTTTTTCTCAGATTCCTTTGAAAGAACCAGATGGATGGGTCGATATTGGAGCCGTGGTTCGTTTGGCTCCAATCAAGGACATCAAGACCATGTTGTATTCATTCTACGAATTGGCCCAGCAAGTACCAAATGTTCGTTTGCATATCATGGGTGGCATCGATGACCAAGAATATGCGGATGAGTGTTTTAGCTTGGCCGATAAGATGGATTTGGGGGATCGTCTCCTATTCACTGGTCGTGTTAATATTCGAGAATATATGAAGAAAATTGATTTTACGCTTTTGACTAGCCTTTCTGAAGGTCTGCCACTTTCTGTTTTGGAATCAATGGCGGCTAGTCGTCCTTGTGTGACGACAGATGTCGGATGTTGTCGAGAATTGCTAGAGGGGCGTGAAGATGACCATCTAGGAATTGCAGGATTTTGTGCGCCACCTACATGTACTGGCCCTCTTGCGGAAGCCATGAAAAAGATGGCTTTGGATACACAAAGGCGTCTTGAAATGGGTGAAATTGCCCGCAAGCGCGTTGAAGCGATATATCAATATCCGCAAATGATTGGTCAGTACCGACGCTTATATGAGGAGGTGGCTGTTTAATGGCCGGTATTGGATTTGAATTACGTAAAATTTACAACGAGGATAGTCTTTTTTCAAAACAAAAGGCCTATGCTTATGCTGGGATTGTTTATACAGGTCCTATGCTCTTGGGGATTTTACTTACAGCGGGTGTCGTTGTCTTGACGATGGTCGCAGGTATTAGTGAAAATGAGCGTGACTATATACTCTCGAACTTAACTTATGCCATCATTTTTTCACTTGTGATTACTAGTCTCTTTTCTCTGGTGGTGACCCGCTTTGTTGCGGATATGCTCTACGAAAAGAAATTTGAGACGATTATACCTTCGTTTTATGCTTCGAGTGCTTTGATGCTGATAATTGGGACGCCGCTTTATGCTCTCTATCTTGCCTTGGCTAGTCGAAGCTTAGCAGAAGTGGCTATGGGAGTTTTGCTCTTTGGTGAGCTCTGTCTCGTTTGGAATGTGATTACTTACTTGACAGCTATTAAATCCTATAAGGAAATTATCAAAGGTTTCTTTTTAGCGATTGGCGTGACCGTTGTCTCAGGTTTACTTAGTATTTTCCTACATCAAAAGTATGGTATCTTCCTAAGCGTTTGTTTGGGATACGGAGGAATGATGTTTTGGATGGTTCGTCTCATTCATGACTATTTCCCATCGAATCTAAGAATGTCCTTCGAGTTTCTGAAATGGTTCGATCATTTTTCTGATTTGGCTAAGACAGGAATTTACATGTTGGTGGCACTCTTTGCTCATATCATTATTAACTGGTTTGGTCCTATCAGTAAGAGTTTTGATGGTTTCTTCCGTACAGCTCCAGTTTACGATGTGCCAGCCATGCTAGCTTACTTAACGACCTTGGTATCAACACTAAATTTCGTTATGTCTGTAGAAGTTTCTTTCTATCCGCATTTCCGACGTTACTTCAACCTTTACAATGAAGAGGGAAGTCTGTCGGATATCCAGGAAGCTGAGACTCAAATGCTAGATGTCATGAGCAATGAGCTCAAGTATGTCTTTTGGAAACAGCTGCTAGCGACGATTTTCATTATGTTCTTCGGAAGCGTGGCCTTGACCTACTTACCAATTGGTTTTAACAATCAAATGCATGGGTACTTTTTAACACTGTGTCTGGCTTATGGTCTATATGCTGTTGGTAATGTGAATATCTTGTTATTGATGTATTTTGCAGATTACAAGGGAGCCAAGAAACTGGCCAAACACTTTGCTATTCTGACAGTAGTCTTGAGTTTGGGTTCTCAGTTCTTGGATTCAGCCTTTCTCGGTTATGCCTTCTTGATTTCTTCCTTAGTTCTTTTCCTTGAAAGTGGTCAGGAAATCGATAAATACACAAGTGATCTTCAGTATCATTTCTTAGGAAGCCAAGCAATGGTATCTAAGAAAGACGTGGGCTATTTTGAAAAATGGACTGAGCGTTTAGAAAACATACAAAAGAGGTGGGGGAAATGAATAGGAAAAAGAGTTTAGCAGCAGTTTTGTTGCTCTGTACGGTCTTTGGTTTTACAGCATGCGGGACCAAGGAGCAAACAAAAAATGGTGTGACAACTAAAAAAGTAGATAAACAAGCGGCCACTGATATCACTAATGTGCACTTAAGAGATAAGAAGAGCCTCTATGATAAGGATCATACAAAGGTAACGACCATGTACCTGACAGTACGTCGAGGTGATGCTACAGAAAATCAAAATCACTCATGGTCTGAGGTCAACCAATATTCCGTTGAAGATTATCAGAAAATGCATGTTAAACGATATCAAGTAGCAGGTCTCCTTCAAGTTGGTAACGAGGATGGTCCTGTATCTGGTGAGCTAGGTTATGACCAAGACGTACCAAATGCCAGCGTTCAGATTCGCGGGGAAAGTTCAAGTAAGAATGCCCAAAAGAACTACAAAATCAAAATTAAAAAGAACAAGGGTGAGTGGAACGGCCAACGTACCATTAACCTTAACAAACACCAGACGGAAGCCCTTCGTTTTAGAAATAAAATGTCTTATGACCTGATGGAAGAAATTCCTCAACTCATGGGTGCTAGAACGAGCTTTGTCCATCTTTATGTTAAGGATGAAACATCTGACAATCCTTCAGGCAAATTTGAGGATTATGGTCTTTACACGCAAGTCGAACAGATTAACAAAAACTATCTGAAAGATCATGGTCTGGATGAAAATGCCAACCTTTATAAACCAAACTTCTTCGAATTCTTCCGTTATGAAGATACGATTGTTAAAGAAGATGATCCTAAATTCGACAAGGATAAATTCGAGAAACTTTTGGAAATCAAAGGTAGTCATGATCACACCAAACTTATTGATTTTCTAACCAAGCTCAACGATCCATCGGTGAAGATTGAAACCATCATGGACAAGTATGTGGATCCTGAGAATATCCAATATTGGATGGCCTTCCAGATGTTGCTTGGTAATGATGATACACAGAGTCGTAACATGTATCTCTATAGTCCACAAAACTCAACCAAATGGTACATCATTCCTTGGGATAACGATAGTATCTTGATGAAGAATGAACGTCGTTTGGTAAGTAAGGACAGTGACCAAGCTAATAGCTGGGAAGTCGGTGTCAGCAACTATTGGGGGAACCAACTTTTCCAACGTTTGCTCAAATCAAAAGAGTTCCGTAAGGGACTAGATGAGAAGATGGATGAGCTACGTAAGACCATCACTGGTGATAAGATTACTTCTATGAGTAATGAATACGCAGCAGTTATTAAACCTTACCTAGCTAAGATGCCTGACCAAATGCATGCTAAGACCACACCTGATAATTACGACAAGATTTTGGCAGATTTGCCTAATGAGTTGGAGAACAACTACAAGATTTACAAAACAAGTCTTGAAAAACCACAACCATTCTTTATCAATAAGCCGGAAGTGGCCAATAACAAATTGAAATTAAGTTGGGGTGCCTCTTACGACTTCAATAACAGCAAGTTGACTTACACAGTTGAGTTAGCTAAAGACTATGAATTTAAAGACAAGGTCTTTGAAAAATCTGGTCTCAAGACCCTCAGTGCCGAAACAGATACCTTGCCTAAGGGACAATACTTTGTACGTGTGACTGCAACTAACGAAGCTGGACAATCACAACGTGCCTTTGACTACTATGTCAATAGTGATAACTCTAAACAATTTGGTATCATGAGCTTCTTTGTCCTTGAAGATGGAAAAATTGGGGTAGATGGCTATGAAGACTAAAGAGAAGCCCTTTCGACATGAGTTGAAATATGTCATTGGTGAACCAGAAAAGGCTTTGCTGACAGAGCGTTTTAAACATTTGATTCAGCTAGATAAGCACGCAACCAATGGTGGTTATACTATTCGAAGTCTTTACTTTGACGATTATTGGAATAGTGCCTATGCTGAAAAAGATGCGGGTATTCTGGTTCGTAAGAAGTATCGAATTCGTATCTATAATTTCGGAACTAATAGTATTAAGTTAGAGCGTAAGAAAAAGGTAGATACCTATATCTTGAAAGAGGATGCTCCTCTGACCGTTGAAGAAGTCTATAAAATTATCGATGGGGACTATGACTTTCTCTTAAAAAGTCCATATCCTCTCTGTCAGGAATTTTACTATGAATGCGTTAGTAACATGATGCGTCCACGGACCATCGTTGACTATGAGCGAGAACCGTGGGTCTATGACTTTGGAACAGTTCGCTTAACCTTTGACCAAAATGTCAGAGTAGCGGTTGGAAGTTTTGATATTTTTGATCCAGACTTACCAACAATTCCAGTCATTGATCCAGAAAAGATGGTTTTCGAAGTTAAATACACAGAGTATCTGCCAAAGATTGTCCAGAGTGTCTTGCCAGGGAAAGCAGACATGATGGCTGTCTCTAAGTACGTATTGGCTTATGAAAAATCTCAGTATCTAAATGGTTTTGAATACTGGGAAGATGGGAATATATAAATAGGAAAAGGCTAAGTTTGAAAGAACTTAGTATAAGAAGGGGAATTTATGAGTGTTCAAGACTTTATAAAAAAATCAATCTTGCAGTCTGATAACTATGCGACGCAGTCGCCGTTTCGTATTGTTATCGTCTTGCTACTTGCCTTGTTGATTGGAGCCTTTATCTATAAAGTTTACCAGCATTTCTTTACAGGCGTTATTTATTCACGCAGTTTTGCCATGACCTTGGTCGGTATGACCTTGCTCACATCAATGGTAACACTGGCAATCAGTTCAAACATCGTTATCTCACTTGGTATGGTCGGTGCCCTCTCTATCGTCCGTTACCGTACCGCTGTTAAGGATCCCATGGACTTGCTCTACCTATTCTGGGCAATTACGTCAGGGATTACGGTAGGGGCAGGAATGTATGTCCTAGCCGTTGTAACGTCTCTTGTTATCCTATTAATGCTTATTGTCTTTAGCCGCTTGCAAGAGACAGGTAAAGTGTATATCGCTGTGGTTCACTATGATGGTGAGCACACAGGTGACAAAGTTATTCAAGAACTTGGTCGCATCAAACACTTTATCAAGTCTGAAACCATGCGAAAAGACAGTGTTGAGATGGCTATTGAAGTCTTTGTGAAAAATAACGACCTTGCCTTCGTTGAAAATATCAAATCTATCGATGGCGTCAAAGACCTCACGCTGATCCAATACAACGGCGAATACCATGGCTAGTATACGTGAGAAGAAGAGTTGGAGTAGTCGAAAGAAGAAACTTTGGCTAGTCATCTGTCTAATCATCATTACGAGTGGTCTTTATGCCATTTTTGTGTATTTGAATACCAGAAATACAGGTACCAAGTTTGAATATACGCTTTCAGACAAGAGCTTTGGGAATCCGCTCATGGGTTATGTCCCTTCAGCGGAAGAAAAAACAGTCTCTGAAGATGTTCATCTTGTCTATGTTGATATCACATGGAAAGAATTGGAACCTAAAAAGGGCCACTATAACTGGGAAACAATTGAAGAAAGTAACCAGTTCAAACGATGGAAGAAAGAAGGCAAGCAGGTCGTCTTACGTTTCTTGCTAGATTACCCTGGCAAATCAAGTCATAAGGATATTCCTGACTGGTTAGGAAATGAAATTTCTGATCTTGGGGATGCTTATAACACATCCTATGGTAAGGGATTTTCACCAAATTACCAAAATAAACTGCTTAGAAAATACTATAAAGAAGCTGTTACTGCTATGGGACAGCGTTGGGGCAATGATGATTTTATCGCCTACATCGAACTTGGTGGCTTAGGACACTGGGGCGAGTGGCATGTTCACTCAGATGCTGGCATTCGCCAATTGCCAAGAAAAGAAGTTCGTAAGGACTACATCGCACCGTTTCAACCAGCCTTTCCTAAAGCGAAGATTCTTATGAGAAGACCTTTTGATACAGGTTTGGAAGGTGATTTTGGAATCTACAATGATGTCTTTGGAGACAAATCAGCAACTAAAACCTGGTTAAATTGGATTCAAAATGGTGGCTCATACGATCAAACCCAAGAGCAAGCCGCCTTGAAAGCTATGCCTAAGGCTTGGGAAAAGGCTCCTATCGGTGGTGAATTGACAAGTTCGCAGTCTATGTCTACTTTGCTTGGTAATAACTTAGACGAGCTTACAGAAGAAGCTAAAGCAGCTCATTTGACCTTCTTGGGTCCAAAGGTTGCTGAAAATATTGGTGATGGTCAATCAGCCTATAAGGAACTTCTAAAAAATATGGGTTATCGCCTATGGGTTTCAGGCTTGACAATCTCTAAAGGAGAAAACAAGGTTGATATTAACCTTAATTTGGAAAATTCTGGCGTAGCCCCTTTATATGGGGATTGGCCTGTGGTATTATACTTGTGTAATGCTAATGGCAAAGTTCTTCAAGCACAACAACTTGATTGTCGTTTGTCAGAATTGCTTCCAGATCAAACAGCTGAACTTAAGGCAAGTTTTGCCTATTCCAAAGATCAGAATTATCAAGTGAAGTTAGGAATTCTATCTCCAATGACACAAGAGCCTTCGGTTCATTTTGCTATGAAAGGCTTTGAAGGTGAAGTAATGCCTAAATTAGCAACGATTCAAAAAGGCACTGACAAGTAAGAAAGGAAATAAAAATGTCTATTTTAATTACAGGAGGAGCTGGCTATATCGGTAGCCACACGACTGTCGAACTCCTTAATGCAGGTTTCGATGTAGTCTTGGTTGATGATTTTTCAAATAGTTCGCCAGCTGTTCTTGAACGCTTGGAAAAGATTACTGGTAAAAAATTTCCATTTTATCAAGGTTCGATTCTAGATCCTGATTTTTTGGATAAGGTTTTCACAACTGAAGATATTGAATTGGTTATTCACTTTGCGGCCTTCAAGGCAGTGGGTGAGTCTGTTCAAAAACCTTTGAAATATTATAAAAATAATATCAGTGGTACTATCACGCTTCTTGAAAAAATGAAGGAATATGATGTCAAAAACATCGTCTTCAGTTCAAGTGCAACAGTTTATGGTACCAATAATCCTTCTCCAATGACGGAAGATATGCCAACATCTGCTATCAACCCATACGGTTATACTAAGTTGATGATGGAACAAATTCTCACTGACGTAGCCGCTTCAGATCCAGAATGGTCAGTCACAAATCTTCGTTACTTTAATCCAATCGGAGCTCATGAAAGTGGTTTGATTGGGGAATTGCCTAACGGTATTCCAAACAATCTTATGCCATATATCACACAAGTAGCTATTGGTAAACTTCCTGAGCTAAATGTCTTTGGGGATGATTATCCAACGCCAGATGGTACAGGTGTACGTGACTATATTCACGTCCTTGACTTGGCATCTGGCCACTTGGCTGCGGTTAAATATAATTTAAGTCATAAGGGTGCTGAAATTTTCAACTTGGGTACTGGACACGGTTATAGTGTTTTGGATTTGGTTAAGACCTTCGAAGCTGAAAACAAGGTTGATATTCCATATCGTATTCAAGGACGCCGTGCAGGTGATATTGCCACTTGCTATGCGTCACCAGAAAAGGCCAAAGAAGTCCTTGGCTGGGAAGCTAAGAAGACCTTGAAAGAAATGGTTAGAGATTCATGGCGTTGGCAAACGACTAACCCAAACGGTTATGAAGACTAAGTAGCATAACTCAAATTATCAGTTCCTAGAGAGCGTAAGATAAGCACTAGGTTATTTTAAACTATGCCTAATCTAGTAGCTTCAAAAATAAAAAGAAGAGGAGTGGAAGCGGTCACTAAATGATTACAGATTTAGAACTGTCTCACCCTCTTTTTATGTTTTAGCTTAGCTTTCTATGGTATAATGAAATTATGACTATTATTAATCAATTCGTCACTTTGGCGAGTCACCTTGTATTTATTGGATTGAGCTATCATATGTTGATTAGTCTCTTTGACTGGGCAAAGATTGTTAAAAATCCTATCGAAAATACTGGAAAATTGAAGCTATTCTTGCTCTTTGTTAGTATTGCCCTAGGCTATTTGACCAGTTCCTTTATTCTGTCAGTCTTAGCAATGGGACAGAATATGACGAGTTCGATTTCTTAAATTAGTGATTTTAAAAGACTTTTGATATAATACAAAAAGATGAAAATGACCCTTGAAAGGAATCCTTATGGATAAAATTATTGTGCAGGGTGGCAACACTC